>JGI24766J26685_10000592_pt1 | contig 10374 bp, 8 predicted proteins | sample SanBayMetagenome_FD_26685 | JGI IMG/M metagenome (IMG submission 26685)
GCCATGGTCGACGCCAAGAAAACCGCCCGCCTCCGCGCGTCCTATACCCAGCGCGCCGACCATCCGATCATCCTCGGCCTTCCCGAAAGCTCTTACCTCAAGGGCCACCTTCTCGAAATGGCCCCCGGGCGCTGACCAAATTTTTCTCGCCTGCCTCGGTTGTCGGAATCTACCTTTCGGTCGGAGACCGATTTATGGCTGAACACCGATCCCACCGCGAAGATTTCCTCGACCTCGACGAAGACCCCACGCCCTCGGCACCAAGCGTCGAGCAGATCGACGACCAAGTCGCCCAGGCACAGGACCGTCTGCTCGCCCTCAAGCGCCAAGCCGAACAACTCGAGCGCGAGAAAGCGAAACTCGAGGAACTCAGCCGCCGGCAAGAGCAATTCGACTCCGGCCGGTCCGAAATGGTCGACAAGTTCACCTCTTCGCTCGTGTACATCCAGCGTGAGACGGACCAGACCCTAAAGCGGCTGGAAATCCTCAAGAACGTACAATCCAGCTTCAGCACTTATCTCAACGAGTTGGAAGCAATCAACCCGAAGGACTGGACCCCGTCGGAATTGAACAAAGAACTCTCCAAGGCGCTTGGCGCCATCGAGGACGCGCGCTCGGTTTACACCAAAGCGCAGGCACAGGTTGCGGCGGATGAAGAGGTTTCGGTGGGGGCCAGCCCATTCGACGGCGAAGGCAGCGGCCACGGCTTCGGCTACTGGCTGACGGCCGGTTTCGCCTTCACCCTGCCGCTCTCCGCGCTTGGCCTGATCGGCCTGCTCCTCTGGTTCATCCAACTCGGCTCCAACTGACGTCCGCCATGCCGCGCCGCTCCCCGAGTAGCCCGCTCTCCGCGCATGCGCAAAAGCTCCAAGAGGAGCACGAGCGCATCATGCGCGAGGTCGCCGCGGCGGAAAAGGCCCTGCGTCAAAGATCGAAAACGCCGGCTCCAAAACCGGAAACGGAGCGCAAGGTGCGGATCAACAACAACGCGGCGGCGATCAGTCTTCCCCGTCCGCAGGACCACATATACCGCGACGGCGCGGTGCGCGCCCCGCGGCGCGCCACACGCCGGCGCAAGACGGATGCGCGGCTGGCGCAGATCAAATTCCTGCTACTCTGCCTTCTGCTCGTCGCCCTGCTTCTTTTCGTCTGGCGCAACCTCCCCGGCTGATCCGCCGGACGCGCGCGCCACGAAGAGCGCGGATTTCATCGGTTCGAGCTTGAACAGAGTGCGGCCGTCCTTGACCTCGATGACCTGACCGGAAAGCGCATCCTCGTAGGTTCCATCCGGCATTTCCGGCCCCGGTTCCACGGCGAACTCGGTGAGGTTTTCCCCGCGATTCCACACAGCGAGCACGGCATCACCGAGGTGGGCCCGGACGAAAGCGTAGCGGTTGCCTTCGGCGACGAGCGGCCGGCGGCTGCCGTAGCGAAGAGCCGGGTGTTGACGGCGCACGGCGGCCACTTTGCTGAAATGCTCGCGCACGGAGTTTTCCTCCGCGGAGACCCCGTCGTCCCAGCGCATCATGCGGCGGTTGTCGGGATCCCCGGCTCCGGTCATGCCGATCTCGTCGCCGTAGTAGATCATGGGCACGCCGTCCAAGGAGAGGACGAAGGTGAGGCCGAGTTTGAGTTTCTCGAAGGCGGCAGGGTCGTCGACTTTCGGCGGTTTGTTCCAGCCGACTTCCTCCTCGTCGGTGATTTCCGGATCGGGCAGATCGCCGTCCGCGTAAGCCATGAAGCGCGCCTTGTCGTGATTGCCGAGCAGCGGCGACATGAGCGTCTCCTTGCCGTAGATGGTTTCGGACGCGTTGAGCGAGCGTTCGAGCTCCTCCATGCCGGATTTATGTTTGGCGAAAACGTCGATGATCGTGTCATAAAGCGGGAAGTCGAACTGCCCGTCGAGCATGTTGGGTCCGACAAAACTCATGATGCCCTCGCGGTCCATGAAGGTTTCCCCGACATGGTAGAGAGGCACTTTCCGGCCNGGATCGACCGCGGTGCGCAGCGCGGTGCGGTAGCGCCACCAGAACGAGCGCTTGATGTGCTTGACCGCGTCAAGACGGTAACCGTCGAGCTTGAAGCGCAGGGCGAAATCGACCGCGTTGCCGATGAGGAACTTGACTGCTTCGGGGTTGTCGAAATCGAAGCCGGGCAGCCATTCCTCGAACCACGTGGTGAACTGGTGATCGTCCCAGCGTCGAAGGTTTTTCGAGCCGTCGGGCAAGTCGAGCGAACCGAAAAGCTCGCGCCGCTCATTCCACATGGGGTGGTCGGTGTGCACGTGTTTGAGCACGAGGTCGGCGATGATGAACATGTTATTGCCGTGCGCGGCAGAGATCATGTCGGTTAGCCCTATTTCCCCGCCGAAGCGCGGCTCGACCTCGGTGTGCGAAACGGGCCAATAACCATGGTAACCGGTGTAGAAGCGGTAGGGTTCGAGGTATTCCTGCCACGCACCATCCGGGTTGCGGTTGAGCGGGGCAAGCCAGAGGACATTGACACCGAGGTCGCGGAAATATCCGTCGTCGATCTTCCGGCGGATACCTTGGAAGTCGCCACCTTGGTAGTTGGCCTGCGGCAGAACACGCTCGTCCTGCACCGGGCGGTCATTCTCCTTCTCCCCATTGTTGAAGCGGTCGGTGAAGGCGTAATAGATCACGCCGTCCTGCCATTGGAATTCGTCGGTCGCTTTGGCCCGGACACGTGCGGCGTTGCTGACATTGCCCTTGGCGTCGGCGACAACGACGCGCACCCAAGAACCGTCGGGCAAGCCGGCCGTGTCGACCGTGACGGTGTCGCCGGAGAATTCGTGCCCGGCGACGCGGCTGTTGCCGTCGGGAAGCTGCGCCACGGCGGAGGTTTGCGTGATGTCGGACCCGCCGCGAACAATGCGGAAGACGGCTTTGTCCCCGTCTGCCGACGAGGCGAAAACCACCGGCGGCAGTCCGCGGTCGGGCGCCCCGACGCGGGCCACCGAATTGGCATTGCCCGTGCCGTCGTCCGATTTTTCGGGATTGGCGGGATCGATCATCCAGACGCCATCGACGACGAGCTTGTAGTTGTGCGAACCGGGAGGAAGACGGACAAACAACTCGTAGGTCCCGTTGGCCGCGGGTTGGAGTTGGTGCGATTCGGTGTTCCAACCGTTGAACTGTCCGGCGACATTGACCTTCTTCACGTTGGGATCGGTCGGGCGATAAGTGAAGGTGTAGCCGTCGGCCGGTTGCACGCCGATGAGCAGGACGCCCTCGAGGACGGGGGTATCGACCTCTTCCCCGGGCGTGACGGTCGTCGCGGTATCCTTGCGCCCGATGTCCGCGGGATCGGTCTTTCCGCGTTCGACGACTCGGACGGGAATCTCGAGGAGACCGGACGCCTCGCGCCCGACCTGCACGCCGAGGGTGAACGAAGCGGTGTCGAAGCGTGCGCTGAATTTGCCTGCCTCCTCGTCGGGGAGGACCACCTCGTCGCCGGCACCGGGTTTCGAGAAATAAAAACGGTGCATGTCGAGCAGGATGCGACCGCCGGCGGTGACGGGCTGCATGGGCATCCACCCGAGGAAGCTGCGCAATTTGGGAGCCTCGGTTTGTTGCGCTGATGCGGTGAGCGGCGCGGCGACAAGGCCGAGGAGGATGAGGGCGCGGAAGATGGCGGGGATATTATTCATGGGCGGTATGATGGGATGGAGGCTCACGGAGCGCGCCGGGGCGCGTCCCGAGCTGACTGCAATTCGTAATACGCCGCAGTCATGGGTTGAAGTTCTTTGATGCGCAGGCCGGGCTGTTCCATTTCCGCCGGAGTGGTGGCGATTTCCGCAACCTCCCCGGGGACATCGCCCAAGCGGTCGCGGGCCACCACCGGCACCGTCTTGGAGCCAGTGATGGTGTCCCATCCGAGGAAGCGCATGGCCCGGCTTGGGAAGCCGATGCGCACATCGCGGAGGGTTTCCGTGGGGTGAAGATTGACCACGACAAGCATGCGTTGCCCGGTGGCCTGGATCGTAGCGCAGGTAGCTATAGAGCCAGTGACCGCTGATGCCGCGGCCGATCCGGCCGTAACCGGGATTTTCCAGGTTGTCTGGATTGAGCGGATAAAAGTCGCCGTCGCGGAAAGCCGGCTGATCGACCGCCGCGAGCAAACGGCGGTAGAAATCGCGTAACGCTTTTTGTTCGTCGGAAAGCCGGCCGCCATCGAAGGCGCCGCCGTTCACCCACTTGGCGAATTCGGGCATCGACCAGTAGTCGTAAATCGTGGTGCGCGCGTCGTCGGTGCCGAAACCCTCCGCGCCCGCGGCCGGCTCACCGACCTCCTGGCCGTGGTAGAGCATGACAGGACCGCGGGAGAGACCGAAGAGGAGGGCGGAGACCGGGCGACCGACCTGCATACCCGCGCCACCCCATTCTTTCGGAGAAGCGAGCCGCACCTCGTCGTGGTTCTCGGCATAACGCAGGGCGTTGTCGAAAAAGAAAAGACGCGGACGGACCTTGTCGAGATCGTTGGCCGTGGCTTCGCCGTCATAAATCTGCTTGAGGGCGTCGTAGGTGATATCGTCGTAGACGGCATCGAATCCCGCATCGAGCAGTTCGGGCATGACCGCACCGCCGGTCACTTCCAACACGGCGGCATTGCCGCCCGGGACACGGGCCGGATCGGTGTCATAGGCTTCCGCCATCCAGTAAACGTCCGGTTGGCGTTCGCGCGAGCGACCGATCAACCAGCGCCAGAATTCCGGAGGAACCATGTGCGCCATGTCGGCGCGGAATCCATCGACTCCGAGGTCCTGCCAGTAGGCGATGATCTCGTCCATTTTCTTCCACGTGTCGGGCACGGCGATGTCGGGAGAGCCGGCATGAGGATATTTGCGCGTGCCCTTTTCCGGATCGGTAAAATCATAGCCGTAGTTGAGTTTGATCGTCTCATACCACGTGTTCTGCGCGGGCGACCAACTGACGATGTTGTTCCCGGTGACGCGGCCGAACTCCTTCTCGCCGTCGAAGAGTCCGTCGCCGCCGCCGACCGCCTGGACGGTCGGACTGGTGGCCCGCCCGTCGCCATCGACGGTGGGCAGACGCAGCGGCGGCCCCTCGCCCTCGACTTCCGCATCGCCCGCCAGGTAGTAGAAATTGTTTTTCGGATCGAAAAACTTGCTCCGGTCATCGTCGGCGCCGAAGGAAAGCTCCGGCTTGACCGTGGAGTCATGGCTCCGCGCCACGTGGTTCGGCACGAAATCGATGAGCGCCTTCATGCCCTTGGCGTGGATACGATCGACCATCGCTTTGAATTCCTCGCGGCGCTTGGACGGATCGTCGGCGTAGTCGGGCGAGACGTCGAAGTAGTCGCGGATGGCATAGGGGCTGCCGGCCACGCCTTTGAGCAAATCGGGGTCGTCGGCCGGTTCCCCGATGGCGGCATAGTCGGTGGCCGTGGCTTGCTGGAGCACTCCGGTGACCCAGATGTGCGTGAAGCCCATGTCTTTGATCTTACCGAGTGCGTTCTCGTCGAGGTCGCTGAACTTGCCCACACCATTGTCGGCGATCGATCCGTTGGGCAAACGTGTCTCGTTGGTGTTGCCGAAAAGCCGCGGCATCATCTGGTAAATCCGCGCCTTCGGCGCCTGCGGGTCGGTTCGCCCGGCGCGACGGAAAACCGTCCCCTTGCGGCTGGTTTCGGCGCGGAGGTAGTGACGGATGGCGCGCTCCCCGGACCCCGAAGCCATGGAAGCATCGATGGCCCCGTAAAGCCGGCCCCAACCGTCTTCGGCGGCGAGGTCTTTCAGGTAGACGGCGATTTCCATGGTTCCCGGACGGCCGATCGTCTTGTCGGGAATGCGCAGGAGGATCTGCGCGGGTTCGGCTGAAACGGTGAAAGCCGTGCCGGCCGGCTCGCGTGGACCCCATTGGGTTGTTTTCCAACGGCGGAGATAGTTTTCATCCTTATCGCCGTCGCGATTGGCCACGAGGAGGAGGTCTGCCGCGAAGGGCAACCAGACGGCGGAGCCCTCCTTGCCTTGGCCGGGTGGGATGAGGGCCGACCCCTGCCCCGGCCGCGTGCCGAGGGCCACGAAAACAGCCTGTTGCGGACGATCCACGCCGGCACCGAGGATGAGAATGTCCCAGCCCGCCGGAGTTTTGGTGATGCGGTAACGGATTTCATCCGCGCCCGCCGCATCGTAGCGACCACTGTCCGCGCCGAGCGGAACCGCGCCGGCAAGCAAAAGCAGGGCAATGACAGCGCAACGCATGGGAATCGCGTATGTTCGGGTGCGCGGCAACAGGCGTCAAGAAACGGGCGGCATCTTCTTTCCTTGCGCCGCGCGCCCTCCTCGCCTCTGCTCGCGGTGCCGAGGGCATGAGCATTTCCCTTTCCGAAAAAAAGAGCGGCCGGGGAGCCGACGAGGAGCCGCACATTTTGCCGCGGGCCGCGGCTTCCTATCTTTTCCTCGCGCTGACCGCGCTCCTTGCCATCGTGCCGCTGTGGCAGATCGCCACACTCGCGTTCCAATCGCCGAACGGGGCGGGCGCCGGGCTGCAAAATTTCCGGGAACTCCTGGGGTCCACCGGATTCCTGCGCTGGCTCGGCAACTCGCTGCTTGTCGCGACGGCCGTGACCATCGTCGGCGTTTTCCTTTCGGCCACCGCCGGCTACGCGCTCTCGCGCTTCCGGTTTTTCGGACGGCTCGCCCTCCTCGGCAGCCTGCTGGTCACGCAGATTTTTCCCGCAGTGATGTTGCTGCTGCCCATTTTTCTCATCCTCCTGCAATTCAAGCTGATCAACACCTTCCTCGGCCTCATCCTCGTCTATCTCGTCACCGTGCTGCCTTTCTGCATCTGGCAGATGAAAACATTCTACGACAACATCCCGGAAAGCATCGAGGAGGCGGCGGCCATGGATGGATGCACGCCGGCGGAAACCTTCTGGCGGGTCGTCGTGCCGGTCTCCGGCCAGGGGTTGGCCGTGACCGCGCTGTTTTCCTTCGCCGCGGCTTGGAACGAATATGTCATCGCGGCCATCCTCATGCAGGACTCGGAAATGTTCACACTTCCGGTGGGGTTGCGCCTGCTGCATGCCGATAGCATGGCGGGTGAACCGGGACTATTCGCGGCGGGCGCACTGCTCATCACCTTGCCGATGCTCGCCCTGTATCTCGTGCTGAGCCGCTTCCTCGTCGCGCGGGTGCAGGATATCTCCATCCGGCACTGAGCCCGAGCCTCAAGAAGATTCCTCGAGGTGGATCGCGANGTCCCCATCGCGATTTCCCGGCAAGGTATCGCGCCNGGACGGCGAGATCCACCTTGGGTGAGCGGCGCACGGAGCCGCCGCGGCTCCAATCAATCGCCCCCTGCCCTAATCCCCGCGGTAAATGCAGCGGGAAGTGGGCGTCTCGTGGATCTCGATCTGGCTCAACTGCGGCAGTTGCGGCTTCAATTCGCGCCAGAGCCAGCCGGCCAATTGCTCGAAGGTGGGATTTTCCAAACCGGGAATATCGTTGAGGTAGCGGTGATCGAGGCGGCCGATGAGCGGTTTGACCACCTTGCTGATTTCAGCATGGTCCATCAGCCAACCGGTTTTTTCGCCGACCGGACCCGTCACGGAAATCTCCACTTTGTAGCTGTGGCCGTGCATCCGCGCGCACTGGTGGTCCGGCGGCACGTTCGGCAGCGTGTGAGCGGCCTCGAAGTGGAAAATTTTGCTCAGGGTGATCTGCATCGCTCTTGTTCTAGCGGGCCGGTTCGCCCGCGGCAAACGATCAGACGCCGCGCGCCCGCGGTTCCCAGATGAATTTGTGCATCTGCAACTGGAAGCGAGCCGGCACTTTGTCCTCCAGCATCCAGGCCACGATGTCGGCCGGGGCGATTTTGCCGAAGACCGGACTGAAAAGGACGGTCCTCACTTTCGCGGCGAGATCATATTCGCGCATTTTTTCCCGCGCCCATTCGTAATCCTCGCGCGAACCGATGACGAATTTGACTTCATCGCGGTTCGTCAGGTGGTCGATATTAGAATAAAGATTTCGCGCGGACTCGCCGCTGGAGGGAGTCTTCAGGTCCATGATGCGGTGGACGCGCGGATCGACCGGCGCGATGTCATGCGACCCGGAAGTTTCCAGCAGGACGTCGAAGCCGGCGTCGCACAGCATGGCGAGAAGCGGAACGCAGTTGGGTTGCAGCAGCGGCTCACCCCCCGTGACCTCGACCAACGGGCAGCCGAAACTGCGGACTTTCTCCACGATCTCCTCGAGCGGCATTTTGTTTCCTTCGTAGAAGGCGTATTCCGTGTCGCAATAAGTGCAGCGCAGGTCGCAGAAAGTCAGGCGCACGAAGACACAGGGCAGACCGGCCCATGTGCTCTCGCCCTGCACCGACTGGTAGATTTCGTTGACCGTGAGTTTTTTCACTGCGCGCAGCGTAGCGGCGGGAAAGCGTCCGGCCAACCGGACAATTCACTTTTGCGCCGGGGCCGGAAACGGACTAAGCTCGCCGTTTCATGAAGCAACCGGACGACAACGCTTCCGCTCTGCGCGACACGCAGAGCGAATACGACCACCGACGCATCGTCATCGACCGCGTCGGCGTGAAAAACCTGCGTTTTCCCATCCAGATCGCCGTCGGCCCCGGCACGCCGCAAAGCACCATCGCCACGGTGCAGCTCACCGTCGAACTGCCGCAGGAATTCAAAGGCACGCACATGAGCCGTTTCCTCGAGGTGCTGCAGGCCCACGGACCCGTCCTCCATCCCGAGGATATCGAGCACCTCCTGCGTTCGCTCAATGAGCGTCTGCACAGCAAGCGGGCGCAGCTCGAATTCGAATTCCCCTTTTTCCTCGAAAAGAAAGCGCCGGTCACCGGCGCGCCGGGGCTGGTCGATTACACCGCGCGCTTCAGCGCCACCGCGGGCGAGAACGGGTGCGATCTGGTCACCACGGTCATCGCCAACGTCACCACCCTCTGCCCCTGCTCCAAAGCGATCAGCGAAACCGGTGCGCACAACCAGCGCGGACAAGTGACACTGCGCCTGCGGGCCGAACGTCCCTTGCCCCTCGCCGAGATGGTGTCGATGATCGAACGCTCGGCCAGCAGCGAACTTTACAGCGTGCTCAAGCGACCCGACGAAAAAGCCGTCACCGAGCGGGCCTACGCCAACCCGGTCTTCGTCGAGGACCTCGTGCGCAACATCGCCTCTCAGGTCATCGCCGACCCCCGCATCACCTGGTGGCAGGTCGAAGCGGAAAATTTCGAAAGCATCCACAATCACAACGCCTACGCCATGGTCGAGAAACACCAATGAAGCCTGCCTTCCTGCTCCTCTCCGTCTTCTTCCTCGCCGCATGCGCCGCGCCGCGCGAAGTCCGCCGCGCCGAACCTGCCCGCGCACCGGTGGCCAATTCCCCGAGCGCCGCGCCGGTCTGGCCGGCCAATGCCCCGTCCCTCGTCGCACAATCGGCCATCATGATCGACGCCCGTAACGGCGAAGTCATTTTCCAAAAAAATGCGGACGTTCACCGCCCCCCGGCCAGCACGCAGAAACTGCTCACCGCGCTGCTCGTCAGCCGCCGCGGCGGCCTTGACGGTCCGCTCACGGTCATGCCCGAGGATACCCACGTAGAGCCGACCAAACTCGGCCTGCGCTCGGGAGAGAGATACACGCGGCGCTCTCTTCTCGAAGCCATCATGGTGAAGAGCTGCAACGACGCATGTGCCGCCCTGGCCCGCGACCACAGCGGGTCCGAGCAAGCCTTCGTGGAAAACATGAATCGCGCCGCTTGGTCCATAGGCGCCAGGAGCTCGCAATTCGCCAACAGCCACGGCTTGCCAGCGCCAAACTTTTCCACCGCGCGCGACATTGCGCGCATCGCCTACGTCGCCTACCGCGAACCGGTGCTCCGGCGCATGATGCAAAAACGCGCCGTCTATTTTCGCCACAACAACGGAAGGATNACCGTGCTCAAGGCGACTAACAAACTTCTGGAGCGGTCACCCGCCTTCAACGGCATGAAGACGGGCTACACCGATGCAGCCGGGCGCTGTCTCGTCTCGAGCGGCCGGCTCAACGGCCGCGAGGTCATCCTTGTGCAACTCGGCAGCAAGACGAAATACATCTTCGACGACGCGGAAAGGGTCATGCGCTGGTCCGGCGGATACGGCGGCTACGCGGGGTCCGGCTATGGCGGAACGACCTACGCGACGTTCTGAAAATCTACAACTTCGACGCGACGAATTCCGCCGTCTGACGCGCGGCAGCGGGGTGGCTGACCTTCAAAAGATTGTCGCGCCATCGCATCCATTCCGCCCCGCCATTTTCAAGCATGGCACGCTTCGCCGTGGCCACGATTTTCTCCGGAGTGGTGGCCAGGGCACCGGCGCCGATGTCGTC
>JGI24766J26685_10000594_pt1 | contig 10352 bp, 12 predicted proteins | sample SanBayMetagenome_FD_26685 | JGI IMG/M metagenome (IMG submission 26685)
TCGGGAGCGGGCATCGGATTTCTATCCGGCCTGACCGGAACCGGGGGCGGGATATTTCTCACACCTCTGATGCTGTTTTGCCGCTGGGCTAAGGTGAAAGAAGCGGCTGCGGTGTCGGCACTTTTTATTTTGCTGAACTCGTCTTCCGGGCTGGCCGGCTATTTGAAAAGCGGACGCGAGTTACCCGACTTTGCGTGGCCCTTGGCCGTTGTCGTGGCCATTGGCGGCTTCATCGGTTCGCACCTCGGCAGCAGGCATCTGCCGGTGCGTGGTATTTCCATCCTGCTCGCCGTGGTGCTGCTGATCGCGGGGACAAAGTTGGTGTTTGGGTGAGACACCGAGGTGGATCGCACCGTCCCGGCGCGATGAGTTGGTGAAAAATCGCGATGGGGACATCGCGATCCACCTTTGGTTGCGCTACCCACCAGCGACCATGCGAATGATTTCCAATCGGTCGCCGTCTTGAAGTATTGTTGCGGCCCACTCCGAGCGGAGGAGGGCGGTGCCGTTGTGTTCGACGAGGGCGGCGGCGAGGGGGAGGCCGAGTTCGGCCACGAGTTCTTCGACGTGCGTCGCCCGGACCTCGCGCTCTTTTCCGTTGAGGACGAGTTTCATGCTCCGAGGATGGCGCGGTCCCAGTCTTTCCACACGGGGTCGAGTCCGAGTTCTTGCAACCGAGCGGCGACTTCCTGCGGAGTGCGCTGGTCGGACGTGGAGAACTGCTCGGTGGCCAGCGCGTTTTCCGGCTTGTCGCAGGAAATGGCGCGTCCGCGCACGGTAAGATGAAGGTTGTCGCGTCCGAGTCCGGTATAGCCGCCGGGTTCGGTGTGGCTGCCGGCGCTCATCATGGTGACGCCGAGCGGGGCGACGGCGTCGCGAAGGGCGGCGGGTTCGCGCGTGCTCATGACGAGGCCGACGCGCGGGAAATGCAGGCGGAAGGCGCACAGAAGTTGGACAAAATCGCGGTCTTCGACGGGATGGGTCGGATGGAAACCACCGGCCGCCGGACGCAGGCGCGGGAAGCTCACGGTGAAGTGGGCCTTCCAGCACGTGCGCAGCAGATGGTCGAGGTGCGCGGCGAGGGCGATGGCCTCTTCGCGCCAGTCCCACAATCCGAGCAGCACGCCGATGCCGATGCGGCGGAAGCCGGCGGCGTGTCCGCGTTCCGGACAGGCAAGGCGCCAGTCATAATCTTTTTTCGGTCCGGCCGTGTGCAGGTGCGCGTAGGTCGGACGGTGATAAGTTTCCTGGTAAACGATCAATCCTTCGGCACCCGCGCGGACGAGCGGGAGATAATCGGGAGTTTCCATCGGCGCGACTTCGATAGAGAGAGCAGGAATTTCCGGGGCGAGCTTGCGGAGGATTTCCTCCAGGTAGCCGTTGGAAACAAATTTCGGATGCTCGCCGGCGACGAGAAGAATGTTGCGGAATCCCTGCGCGGCAAGGTGCTGCGCTTCGGCGCGCACTTGTTCCGCCTCGAGCGTGACGCGCAGGATGGCGTTCTCCCGTGAGAAACCGCAGTAGGTGCAACTGTTGATGCATTCGTTGGACAAGTAGAGCGGCGCAAAGAGGCGCACCGCCTTTCCGAAATGACGCCGGGTGAGCGCGCGCGAGCGGCGTGCCATGTCCTCGAGCTGGNCGTCGTCCACCGGCGCCAAGTCCCGNGCGAAAGCGGCCACTGCCGGGGTGACCGGCAGGCCGAGCGGGGCGAGAATCTCCGCGGGATCGGGCTGCGGGACATAGGGTGCGTGCATGAACCGACGATAGTTTACCGCCATTTCCGTTTTTGCAATTGCAAGACCAGCCTCCGGTCGGGGAACCTCGGCCCATTATGTTTCGCGGCAAAGCAGATATGAGGCTTCTCACGGGAACGGCGCACCCGCAACTGGCCAAAGCCATCGCGGATTACATCGGCGTTCCGTTGGGAGACGCCACGGTGAGTTCNTTNCCGGACGGCGAGACGTTCGTCAAAATCAACGAGAACGTCCGCGGTCGCGATGTCTTCATCATCCAGCCGACATGCCCCCCGACGAACCAGAACCTGATGGAGTTGCTCATCCTGGTCGACGCGGCGCGCCGTGCCAGNGCGGCGCGCATCACNGCGGTGATCCCNTTCTTCGGCTACGCCCGTCAGGACCGCAAAGACCAACCGCGCGTGCCGATCACGGCCAAGCTGGTGGCCAACCTTCTCGTCGCCGCCGGCGTGAACCGCCTTCTCACCATGGATCTGCACGCGCAGCAGTTGCAGGGATTTTTCGACATTCCGGTCGACCACCTCTACGCGCTTCCGGTGCTCATCAAGTATCTGCACCAAAAAAACATCCCCGATCTCGTNGTNGTTTCGCCCGACGTGGGCGGNGTGAAAATGGCGTCCGCCTACGCNCAGGTGCTNGGCGCGGGTCTGGCCATCGTGGTCAAGCGCCGCATCAGCGCGACCGAGACCGAAGCGCAGCATGTCATCGGCGACGTGAAGGGCAAAAATGTCCTCCTCGTCGACGACCTGACCGAAACGGCCGGCACGCTGGTCGGTGCAGCAAAAATCCTCCGTGCTGCCGGGGCCAAGGACATCTATGCCATGGTTTCGCACGCCGTCTTGACGAGCGTGGCCGAGGAGCGTTTGCGCGGCTCGGAAATCAAGGAATTGGTGGCCACGGACAGTGTGCCGGTGCCGCGTTTGGAGAGCTGCCCGGTCGCCATTTGTTCGGTGGCCGGCCTTCTGGGCGAGGGGATCAAACGCATCCACGAGGACGAGTCTGTGACTTCTTTGTTTGAAATCAACGGGCGATCCGTCTAGTTTCCGCCCCCTTATGTCGAATCAAGTCAGTCTCAAGGCCCAGCGCCGCACCGCCCTCGGGCGCAACGCCGTGAAAAAAGTCAAGGCCGAGAAGGCCGTTCCGGCCATTCTTTATGGGTCCGGGGTCGAGCCCCAAGCCTTGCAGGTCGAGCGCCGCGCCATCGACAACCTTCTTTCCCACGCCGTGGGCGAAAACATCCTGGTCAACCTCGAGATCGAGGACGGCGGCAAATCCGGCGGACGTCTCGCCTTGATCAACGAGGTGCAACACCATCCGGTCAACCAATCCATTCTGCACATTGATTTCCAAGCCGTCTCGATGAACGAGACGCTCGTCGCCGAAGTGGTCATCGAGGCGGTGGGCGAAGCAGCCGGCGTCAAGACCGGTGGCGGCCTCCTCGGCCAGAGCCTCCGCTCCATCGAAGTCGAGTGTTTGCCCAAAGATCTTCCCGAAATCATCCGCGTGGATGTTTCCGCGCTCGAGTTGGGCAGCTCCTTGCACGTGCGCGACCTTCCGGTTCTCCCGGGCGTTCGCTACACCGCCGACGAAGACCTCACCGTGTTCCTCGTCTCTGAGCCGAAGACCGCCGAGGAAGCTGCTCCCACCGAGGGCGCTGCGACCGAGCCCGAGGTCATCAACGAGAAGAAGCCTGCCGAAGGCGAGGCCAAGGAAGAGGGCAAGTAGGTTTTTTCCGCGGTGGATACCGTCGCCCCGACTTGGCTGGTGGCGGGTTTGGGCAATCCGGGCGCGCGCCATGCCCGCACGCGCCACAACATCGGATGGCTCGCGCTCGACGCGCTGGCGACGGAGCCGTTCCGCGAGGAGAAGCGTTTCGACGGCGAGGTCTCGCGTATTGACGGCGCGTGGCTGATCAAGCCGACCACCTTCATGAACCTGAGCGGCGTGGCCGTGCGCGCCATGGCCGACTTTTACAAAATCCCGCACCAAAATGTGCTGGTTGTTCTCGACGACGCCGCGCTGCCCTTCGGACGCCTGCGCATCCGCCCCTCGGGCAGCGCGGGGAGCCACAACGGACTCGAGTCGATCCTCGTCCATTTCTCCACCGAGGAAGTCCCCCGCCTGCGCATCGGCATCGGTGCCCCGCCGCCTCCCATGGCGTTGCACGACTATGTGCTCGCGCCTTTCGCCCGGGAAGAAGAGGGTGCCTTGGCCACAACCCTGGGCCGCTCGGCCGAGGCAATTCGTGTCATTCTGAAAAACGGGCTTGCCGCAGCGATGAATGAGTTCAATAAAGAAGGATTATGACCAAACGACGTTACGAAGTGCTGCTGGTGCTCAACACCAAAGGAAAAGAGGAATCGGCCAATGACCTGATCGACGCGATCGAGAAGCAGATCAAAGGCGAGAAGGTGGAGGTCGAGCAGATCCAGCGCCTCGAAAAGCGCACCTTTGCCTACCCGAGCCAAAAACAAACTTCGGGCTTTTACGTGAACTACATCGTCCACGCCACGCCCGAGCAGATCGACGCTCTGCAAGCCAAGTGGAAGCTCGATCCTGTCATCCATCTCCAGCACTACCAGAAACTCAAACCCGCCGCGCAAGCGGCCTGAACCGCGCGCCCGCGCCCGACCCCACGCCCCACCTACCATGGCCTCCTTCAATAAAGTCATGCTCCTCGGCAACCTCACCCGTGATCCCGAGGTCAAATACACGCCGAAAGGCAGCGCCGTGGCCGACATCGGCCTTGCCGTCAACCGCACCTACACCACCGACGGCGGCGAGAAGCGCGAAGAAACGACTTTCGTCGATGTCACCATGTGGGGGCGTCAGGCCGAGATCGCCGGCGAATACCTCAAAAAAGGCCGCCCGCTTTTTGTCGAAGGACGTCTGCAACTCGACACGTGGGACGACAAACAGACCGGGCAAAAACGCTCCAAGCTCCGCGTCGTTTGCGAAAATTTCCAAATGCTCGGCTCCCGCGACGGTGGCGAGGGCGGGGGAAGTGGCGGTGGCGGAGGCGGCCGCTCGTCCGGCGGCGGTAGCCGTTCCGCGAAGTCCGCACCCGCGGCCGACGAGAGCGGGGACGACGACATTCCGTTCTAGGTGGATCACGCCGTCCCGGCGCGATTTTTCCGAACANGTTTATCGCGATGGGGNCATCGCGATCCACCCCTTGCCGCGTTAGCTGAAGGTCAGATTTTTCACTCCGGCCGAGGCGGCGGAGTTGAGGACGTCGATGATGCGCTCCTGCTTGGCGTTGTCATCGGGACGGATGAGGACGGGGTTGTCCTCGCCGAAGCGGTCGATGTTGTCTTTGAGCTGCGCGCGCAATTCGGGCAATTCCTTGCTCGCCGGCGTGTCGAAGATGCGGCTGTTCATGCTGACCACGCCGTCGGCGCTGATGTCGATGATCATGGGCGTGGGCGGGGGACCGGCCGCGGCGGCCGAGCTGCGTCCGCTGGGCAGGCTGATGTTGAGTTCGCGCTCGACGACCTGCGATCCGGCCGAGGCCATGAAAAAAAGCAGGAGGACGAAGACCACGTCCACCATCGGCGCGATCTGGAAACCGACGTCGCCGTCTTCGGAGCCTACGGAACCACCCATGATGCGATAATTTTACCGATCCTCGCCGCGACGCAAGCGGATCAGGACGGGGTGGGCGCCGCCTCCTTGTCGACGACCGAGAAGGTTACATTGGCGATACCCGCTTTGCCCACCGCCTCGAGCAGGCTCTTCATGGTCGCGTAGCGCACGTCTTTGTCGGCGCGGATGAGGACGCGGACCATCGGATTTTTCTGGATGTGGTTTTGCAGCACCGGGATGAGGTCGCCGGGCGAGGCGTATTCCTTTTCGTTAACGCTGATGGAGGAGGCGTTGTTGATTTGGTTGAAAGCGAGGTTGACGATGATTTGCCCGGGGTTCTCCTTCGCGTCTTTGGCCTCCTTGGCCACGGGCAGGCGGATGTCCTTGTTCGACTGCAGCACTTCGGTCGAGCTGATCGACATGAAGAAGACGAGCAGCACGAGCAGGATGTCGATCATCGGCGCGATCTGGAACTCCGGATCGGCCTCCGGCTCCGGCTGGCGGCGTTTTTTTTTGCCTTTTCTGGGGGCCGCGTCGGACATGGCTCAAGCCTGCCAGTCGAGCGTCGTGCCGCAACCCGGGCACGGGTTGTGTCCCGGCACGATGGCGGTCTGGCAAACGGGGCAGTTGGTGGTCAGTTGCATGGAAACCTTGTGCGAGACCTTCGATTGCGGCGCGCCGCCGCGGAGCCCGTCGCCCGGACTGAAGTTCTCCCCGATGCGCATGCCTTGGACCTCGTCGAACGGTATGTCTTCGACGAGATGGTTCAGCTCGCTGTCCGCGTAGACGGTGGCGTCGTTGATGCGGTTGCGGAAATAGTAATAGAAAATGAAGGCTGGGATGGCGATGAAGAGGCCGCTGGCCGTAGCGAGGAGCACTTCGCCGATGCTCATGGCGAGCTTGCGCGGGTCGGACACGCCGGATTGCCCGAGGACGGCGAACGCCCCCATCATTCCGATGACCGTGCCGAGAAGTCCGATCATCGGAGAGATGACCCCGATGACCGAGAGATAGCTATTGCGCGTCTTGAAAGCCTGCGATTCGCGGGTGCCCAGTTCGATCAGCGCTGTTTCGGTGGCATCCTTGCCGCGGCCGATGCGTTCGAGCGCGCCGCCGAGGACGCCGGCGATGTAGGTCTTCGAGTTGGCTTTGCAGGTTTCCCAAGCCTCCTGAAAGTTGCCGGCCTGAAGTGACTCGGAGAGGGCAGCCACGAGGGCTTTGGGCGCAAGGCTCTGGCGGCGCACCTGGAGGAAAAGCTGGATGATGAACGTCACCATGATCATCGAGGTGGCCACGATGGCCAGCCAGATCATGATGATGAGCGGACCGCCGTGCAGGATCATCTCGATGACCGAGGTGCTGCCTCCCTCTGTTTCGGCGGCGCGGGCCGGGACGGCGGCGGCAAGCAATCCGGCAAGGAGCAGGGTGGGGAAACGGAATGGGCGGTGAGGGATCATGGGATGGTGGATGGTTTGAAAAATCAGGGGGCGATCAGGCCGGCGTGCTCGGCCCGCAGGGCATCGGCGCGTTTCTGCGCCGATGAGGCGGAGGCTTTGTCGAAAGGAAAGAGGGCCGAGGCCTTGAGGTAATGGACGAGGGCGGCTTGGTATTCCCCGGCGGCTTCTTTGATCCGTCCGGCGAGATAGTGCGCTTGGGTGAAGGCCGGACCGTCGGAGGCCGCAGGCAGGGCGGTTTTGGCCGACGCGTCGAGCAGCGGTTGGAGCAGGGGTTGCGCTTCGGAGAACTTGCCGCCGTCGACCGCGAGTCGCGCGCGTCCGAGATTGGCCAGCGACTTGGCCTGCGGGTAGGTCTCGGTCAGTTTGTCATAAACGGCCGCCGCGCCTTCCTTGTCCCCGGCGGCCAGCTTGGCGTCGCCGAGGAGGGCGAGGGCGCGTTCCGCCCAAGGGGCAGGCAGACCGGCGTAGGCTTGAGTGATCTTTTCCAGCGCACCGGTCGCGGCCGCCGTGTCTCCCGCGCTCAGTTTGGCCGCCGCCGCGTCGAATTCCGGCGGCGCGTCCATGCGGATTTCCTTGATGTCCGACAGGGGGATGCCGGTGGCGCCGCTGCCCATTTGCAGGCGGACACTCCCGGCGCTCACCCCGGTGATCTTGCCCTCGCGGGTCAGGCCGGATTTGAGGACGACGGCATCCTGCGCCCCGGCCGTGGCGACCGCGGCCAAGCCGGCGGCCATGACGACCAGCAGCTTCCGGAGGGCGAGGGGGCTTGATTTCATGAAGCTGACCAATTAAGCCACCCCCTCGCATTTTTCAACACAATCGTCCCATGTTCACCACTCTCCGCAAACACCAGCGCTGGCTCATGACCGTCATCGCCGCGCTGACCATCATCGCCTTCGCCTGGCTCTACAACACGACCGACCTCGAGAGGGTGGGATCGAACATCGTGGCCAAGATCTACGGCCGCGACGTGATGCAGGTGGACATCGAGAAGGCCGTGCGCAACTACCAGCTCGCGCTGGCCCTCGGACAGTTCGATCTGGTGCGCGATCTGGCCGGGCAGGCCCAAACGGAGGATGAGGCGGCGAACAATTTCATCTGGAATCTGATGGTCTTGCAGCACGAGGCGCGCCGGCTCGGCGTGGAACCGGGCGACCAGGCCGTGGTTGAGAAAATCAAAACGCTTCCGGTTTTCCAGACCGATGGGCAATTCGATCCTGTGAAGTATTCCGAATTCATGCAGGAGCAACTTGCGCCCCGCGGCTTCACCGAACGGCAACTTGAATCGGTCGTGCGCGACACGCTGCGATTGGACGGGGTTAAAGCGCTGGTCACGTCTCCCGCGGTGGTCATGCCCGGCGAGGTCAATTCGGCCCTCGAACGCGTCCGCCCGCTCGACTTGCAGGTCGTCCGCTGGAATGCGGCGACCGCGGCCAAGAACGTGGATGTGACGGACGATGAACTGCAGAAAGTTTTCCAAGCGCGCGCCGCGCAGCTGCAGATGCCGGAAAAGCGCTCCGTGCGTTACGTGCTCTTCGCCCTTTCGCCCGACGAGAATAAGCTGGAGAACAAAGAGCGGGTCGACGCCTTGCAGAAAATTGCCACGGCCACCGGCGAGTTCGCCGAAGCCCTGAGCCAAGGCGGGGACATGGCGTCGATAGCCGGCCAAAAAGGACTCTCGGCACGCACCACGCCGCTCTTCGCACCGGATGGCGCCACCGGCGGTGCGCTGACCGATGGCGACGGCGAGGTGGTGCCCGCGGCCGCGGCGGTGGCTTTCCGTTTACCGCCGGGTCCCGGACACTATGAGATCGTGCAGGTCGGGGAGACCGGCTACGCGGTGATCGAAGTAGCCGCGGTCGAAGCCGCGCGGCCCAAGACGTTCGAGGAAGCGCGTGCCGACCTGCGGGCCGATTTGATCGCCGGCAAACGCGACACCGCGGTGCGGGAAGCGGCTGCGGCCGCCCTGGCTACCGCGCGTGAGGCTCTGTCCGGAGGAAAAAGTTTCGCCGACGCCGCGAAAATAGCGGAACTGCGTCCGGAAAAAGTGACCGGCTTGAGCGTGTTCGATCCCGACCTCGACCAAGCCAAGCGCCAGTTGGCCGCGGCGGCCATCGATTTGGCGCCGGGGACTTTGGGCGAGTTCGTCCCTTCACCCGACGGAGGCTTTGCCGTTTTTGTCGAGCAGCGCGGCGAGACCGATGAGAAGACGGCGGCCGAGCAGCGTCCGCGCATGGAAAAAGGCATCCTCGAAGGCAAGGAAATGCTCCTCATGGCTCAATGGCTGGCCACGGCGCGGCAGGAGTCGGGCCTCGAAATCCTGCGTCCGCTCATGTGATGCGCGCCACCGGCGCTTTTTGGCGTTGGGTTGCGCGCGGGACGGGGCTTTGATGGAGGGGAAATGTCCGCGCAAACTTTTTTCATCACCACGGCGATCGATTACACGAACGCGCCGCCGCATATCGGCCATGCCTACGAGAAGGTCCTGGCTGATGTCATCGCGCGGTGGCATCGCGAGCGCGGACGGTCCGTTTTTTTCCTGACCGGCGTCGACCAGCACGGTCAGAAGGTGCAGCAGTCGGCGGAAAAAGCCGGCATTCCGCCCGCGCAATTCGCGCGCGAGATCACGGCGAAGTTCAAGGCGCTCTGGGAGAAGCTCGGCATCGCCTACGACGGATGGGCCGAAACGACCGATGCGCGTCACATCGCCGCGGTGCAGGACGTTTTGCAGCAACTGCACGACCAAGGCGACCTCTACAAAGCGCGGCACAGCGGTCATTACAGCGTGCGGCAGGAGCAGTTCCTCACCGACAAGGAGCGCAACGAACAAGGCGAATTCGGTCCGGAGTGGGGCGAGGTGGTCCATATCGAGGAGGAGAACTGGTATTTCCGGCTCTCCAAATACCGCCCTTGGCTCGCGGAGCACATCGCGGCGCATCCGGATTTTGTTTTTCCGTCGTTCCGCGGCAACGAACTGGCCAATGCGGTGGCCAAGGAAGCGGGGGACCTTTGCATTTCGCGTCCGAAGTCGCGGCTGTCCTGGGGCATCGAGCTTCCCTTCGACCGCGATTTTGTCACCTACGTTTGGTTCGACGCGCTGATGAATTACGCCACGTTTGCCGGTTACCGCGCGAAGGACGGCGGGCAACTTCCCGACTTCGCCAAGCTCTGGCCGTGCGACGCGCATGTCATCGGCAAGGACATCCTCGTCCCGGCCCACGGCATTTACTGGCCGATCATGCTCAAAGCGGCNGGCGTCGAAACCATGCCGAAATTGCTCGTTCACGGTTGGTGGAATCTTGGCGGGGCCAAGGTGAGCAAAAGTGCCGGCAATGTGGTCGATCCCGACGCGCTGGCCGACCGCTACGGCACGGACGGTTTGCGCTACTACCTCATGCGCGACATCGCCACGGGGCAGGATGCGGATTTTAACGAGGAGCGGCTCAAGGCGCGTTACAATGCGGATCTGGCCAACGACCTCGGCAATCTGGTCAATCGCACGGTGAGCATGGCGCGCCGCTACCGTGAGGGCACGCTGCCCGGCATCGCGTCCGAC
>JGI24766J26685_10000595_pt1 | contig 10345 bp, 9 predicted proteins | sample SanBayMetagenome_FD_26685 | JGI IMG/M metagenome (IMG submission 26685)
CCGCCAAAGTTTTATCAGAATCTTCTAGCGATGTCAGCAGCATTGGAATACCGGCGGAGGTCGCAATGCGCGCAGCTTCAACCTTAGTAACCATTCCCCCGCTACCAACTCCAGAAGAGCCTGCACCACCAAGAGTCTCATTTTCAATATCGGCAACGTTTGCTACTTCGTGAATGCGCTTAGCACCTGCTTGTGTTGGTGGGGCATCGTAAAGAGCGTCAATGTCAGAGACTAGAACCAATAAATCTGCACTAATCAAAAGGGCTACTAATGCAGCAAGGCGATCATTATCACCAAAGCGGATTTCGCCAGTTCCAACTGTGTCATTTTCATTAATGATTGGAACAACGCCAAGTTGAAGCAAGCGATAGAGGGTGCGCTGTGCATTTTGATAATGAGATCGGCGCACTACATCTTCAGTAGTGAGCAATACCTGTGATGCAGTAATTGAATGGCGATTAAAACTTTGTGTGTATTGAGCAATCAGGACCTTGGCCCACTGATGCTGCAGCTTGTTGTGTTGCTAAATCCTTTGGACGCGTAGTCAGGCCCAATGGAGCAAGGCCAGCAGCGATAGCTCCTGAGGAAACTACGACTACTTCAGATTCACGTGCCTTACAGGCAGCAACAAGGTCCACAAGTTTATTAACTGCATTGGAATCAAGGGCTGAACCGGCTTTACCGGTGAGAGAGGATGAGCCAATCTTGATGACGATGCGCTTTGCAGAAGTAATCTGCTCTCGGCTCACTTGTCATCTCCATCCTCTGATTCATTAACTTCAACTGCTGAAATCTTAGGTGAATGTGGGTCTTCGATGTTGTATTCCCACTGCTTTGCAATCTCATCATCGCTAAGAACATCATCAACACGCTCGGTTTGCTGCCATGTTGATTCAAGACGTGAATCCTCACCACGGCGATGCAAGTGACCAGCTAACTGCTCTGCCCCGGCTTCAATTGTTGGCTCCCAATCAAAAACAACTTGAGTGAGGCCATCACCAATTCGAACTTCACTTCCAGCAACTGCGCCCTTTTTAAAGAGATCCTTCTCAACACCTAATTGCGCTAAGCGATCAGCTAAGTAACCAATTGCTTCTGCGTTCTTAAAGTTTGTTTGGCGCACCCAGCGCTCAACCTTCTTGCCTCGAACATTAAATGAACCATCAGCATTGGCTTTAACTTCAAAGCCAGAGTCATCAACTGCAACTGGGCGCAAGATAATGCGTGTGCGAACTTCAAGGGCTGCTGTGGCAGCACGATCCTTTTGAATCAAACGTGCCATTGCATAAGTCAATTCTTGCAAGCCCGCACGAGATGCAGCGGAGACTTGATAGACCTCATAGCCTCGCTCGCGCAATTCGCCTTCAACCATGTCTGCCATGGCTTTTCCATCAGGAATATCTGTTTTGTTGAGCGCGATGATTCGCACACGATCTTCTAGACCACCGTATAGCGCTAATTCATTTTCAATGATTTCAAGATCTTGTACTGGGTTGCGATCTGTTTCCAATGTTCCACAATCCAATACATGCACCAGTGCAACGCAGCGCTCAACATGGCGCAAGAATTCAAGGCCCAAGCCTTTTCCTTGGCTAGCACCTGGAATCAAACCTGGAACGTCAGCCACAGTGAATCGTGTTTCACCAGCTTGAACAACACCTAGATTTGGCGCAAGAGTTGTGAATGGATAGTCAGCAATCTTTGGGCGTGCTGCAGAAATAGCTGCAATTAGAGATGATTTTCCTGCACTTGGATAACCAACAAGTGCGATGTCTGCAACTGATTTAAGTTCAAGGAAAAGTGTGCGCTCTTCACCTGGTTCACCCAATAATGCAAAACCTGGTGCGCGTCGCTTTGATGAAGATAGAGCCATGTTTCCAAGGCCACCAAAACCACCTTGGGCTGCAATAAAAGTTGTGCCGGTTCCAACAAGGTCAGCAATCTGTTCACCTGCAGCATCAAAGATAACTGTGCCGTTTGGAACGCCCAGGATTAAATCTTCACCCTGATGACCATCTTTTCGATCGCCATAACCTTGATGACCTGACGTTGCTTTGCGGTGTGGTGAATGATGGAAATCAAGCAGAGTTGTAACACTTGGATCAACTACGAGAATTACATCGCCGCCGCGTCCACCGTTACCGCCATCTGGTCCACCTAGTGGCTTGAATTTTTCACGTTTAACAGAGACACAACCATCTCCACCTTTTCCGGCAGAGGCATAGAGAGTCACACGATCAACAAATGTTGTCATGTCATTAACTCCCTTCACTGCAGAAAATAAAAAAGCGAGCCGTGTGATTACGGCTCGCCCTTTATAGAGAAACCTTTTATAGAGCTACCGGAACCACAACATTCACTACGCGACGACCGCGAGCGCGACCGTATTCAACTGCACCAGCTGCTAATGCAAACAGTGTGTCGTCCTTACCGCGTCCAACGTTCTTGCCTGGGTGAAAATGTGTTCCGCGCTGGCGAACTAGGATCTCGCCTGCATTAACTTCTTGTCCGCCAAAGCGCTTGATACCGAGGTATTGCGCATTGGAATCGCGACCGTTTCGTGTCGAGGAGACACCCTTCTTACTTGCCATTTATTTATCCTTTACTTCGCGCCGTTGATGGCGGTAATTTTTACGAGAGTCTGCTTAGCGCGAAATCCCTGACGACGACGGTGACCTGTCTTGTTCTTGTAACGCAAAATATCGATCTTTGGGCCCTTAGTCTCTTCAAGTACTTCGCCTGTGACCTTAACGCCAGAGAGAAGCTTTGGATCTGAAGTAACAGATGCACCATCTACTAGGAGCACTGCAGGAAATGAAACAGTTGCGCCAACAGCAGCGTCGATACGATCAACAGTGACTGTGTCTCCAACTGCCACTTTCTCCTGATGGCCGCCAGCTTTAACGATTGCGTACACGTGTAACTCCAGTTCATTTTTAGCCCATGGCAAGAACCAAAGGTTCCTTCGGGCAGACGCTAAGGGTACGCAGCCTCTAGGCCAGGGTCAAATTGCGATTTCTAGCCCTTTTGGGCAATGCGGGTCAATGCCTTCTCTAGGGCGTAAATGGGATCACTGGCCGCGCCTTTGACTTGGGCATCGGCAAGGGCAATGGCCCCAACGGCATCGGCTATTTGAGCTGGTGTCCAACGATTTAACTGTCTGCGGGCCTTATCAATTTGCCATGGAGCCATTCCTAATTGTCCTGCAAGTTCAAAAGATTTCACAGCGCGATTGGCACCTGAAACTTTGGCAAGTGAGCGAAGAGATGAAGCAATAGCACTTGTAATCATTACTGGATCAGTTCCAGTTTCTAGTGCGCTACGAAGTGCGATCAGTGCTGCTGGCAAATTACCATCCAACGTTGCATCGGCAACATCAAAACCTGTTGTTTCCACTCTGCCTTGATGAAACTTGTCGATCATTACTTCATCGATAGTTCCAGCGGGTGCATCTGCTGCAATCTGTCCTATTGCTGATTGAAGCTCTCGCAGATCATTTCCTAACGCCCCGACTAATGCAGTGATTGCACCTGGGGTGGCCTTTCGCTTTAAATCAAGAAAAAGGTTTCGAACAAACTCTTCCTTCTCAGCTTCTTTCTTAATTGGCTCACAAGCAATTATCTCTGGCTTTAACTTTTTAATCGCATCTAATAATGCTTTGCCTTTAACGCCACCTTTATGAACAAAAACAACAGTCATNGTTGGATCTGGAGAATCTAAATACCTTGTCACTTCATCTTTGGAATCTTCAGGCAAATCNTGTAGATCACGGATGATTAATCCACGGCGCTCTGAAAATAGTGATGGCGCAAGTGCATCGGCGATATCACCAACGATTGCATCNGNTGCAAAGAGAGTTGAAATCTCACATTTCTCATCTTTAAGTTGAGCAGTGAGCTTANTAAGTGCTCTATCGGAAAGAGCAGCCTCTGATCCCAGGATGAGGTAGAAGGAATTCATTATGTATCTACCCCCATCTAATGAGATTAAAACGTCCCTTGGCTTTTCGCACCGTGAATTGATGATTTCGCACTTGAACTGCAATCGCACCATCTATATCTGTACGTAAAACCTCTGAGCCGAGTCTAGTCAGCGCCTCCAGGGTTTGCACCGCTGGGTGGCCATAAGTATTGCCTGCCCCCACCGAGATAATAGAAATGCGTGGGTGCAAAGCGCTCATGAAAGCTAGATCCTGGTAGCGCGAACCATGATGGCAGACCTTGTATATATCCACTGGGGAAATATCTTTAACCAGAATCTCTTGAACTGGCGGTTCTAAATCCCCACCGGCAAAGATTGAAAACTCATTACTTGTAATCAATGTGGCGATACTGGAGTTATTGATTTGAGATCCATCACCAGGCATTTCTTCAAAACTAGTTGCACTTAAAGTGGGCCAGAGAACTTTTATTGTTAAGGGCCCAACTCTTGAACTCATCCCACGCACCGCCTTAATCATCTCAACTCCTGCTAATGCTGATTCGGCCATTGCACTTTCAACAAGTGGTGCTGAGTTAACGCTGACCCAAACTTGTCCAACAGTGCGCCTCTTTAACGCCCCCGGTAACCCCGCAACGTGATCTGCATGAAAGTGCGAAAGAATAAGAAGTGGAATCTCTTTTATCCCTAAGGCTTTCAAACATCGATCTTCAGCAACAGCATCTGGCCCAACATCTATAACTATCCCTCGATGATTACCTAAATTAATGACCATCGAATCTCCCTGACCGATATCACAGTTAGCCACCTGCCAATCTCCCCCTGGCCATCGCTGCAACCAAGTAATCGAGATGAGAATTATCAAGGTGAAGATCACGATGTATTTGAACCATTTCTTAAACAACCAAGCCAACAGCGTGAAGCTAGCAACTATAAGAAAGCCAACCCTTCCAGTTTGTATAGTAAGAACGGGAAAGCTAGATGCCCAATGTGCAATGAGTGCAATTGCCCCTGCAGGAAAGCGAATAAACCAAATCAACACTGAGGAGATGAATGAGGCAAAAGGTGAAAAAATAGCGGCAATAAAGCCAACAATCGTGATGGGGGCAACAAAGGGAGCTGCTAATAAATTAGCAATAATGCTCATTGGGGCTAAATAGCCAGAGAGTGCAACGATGATGGGTGAGCAGAAAACTGTTGCTGCAATTGGTGGAGAAAGAGCTTGGGCCAACTTAACTGGCATGTGAGATGAGAGTTTTTCAATCAGAATAGGTGCAAAAAGAAGAAGCCCTGCGGTTGCTAAAACAGAGAGAGCAAAACCTGCATCACGCGCCTGCCATGGATCAACTATGACAACGGCTGCCATTGCAAAACCCAAGGCAGGAAGTGAATCGCGTCCACGTTTAGTGCCTTGTGCAATGAGTAAAACAGCAGCCATAGCAGCGGCACGTAGTACTGATGGCGATGGTCGCACCAGTGCAATGAATGCAATCAGAGAGATGGCAGTTGCAGAGAGGCGAAATTTCATTTTCGAGAATAGAAACTGCATGAGCCATAAGACAAAAGCTGACACAAGTGCAAAATTGGCACCACTGACTGCAACTAAATGCGTTAAGCCAGAGCGTTTCATTGAATCTTTGAACTCCGCGCTTTGTTTGGACGTATCCCCCAGCACCATGCCAGGTATGAGTGCACCTGCATTTCCATCACCAGAAAGTGAGCGCAGACCTAGGCGAATTGCGCCCAACGCACTAGCCCAACGCGAAGGCGGTGTAAGAATGTGGATGTCATCCTTTATTACAACTAAAGCAGCAACTCGCGCCTCTTTGCTTGAAACGATTCGCCCTTGGGCGCTAAATCTTTGCCCAGGCAAGAGTTTTGTCACACTTCGATGTGATGTCATCACACGTATCGGCACTCGCAATTTGTAATGAATTGAACTGTTATTGACCAAGATCGCACGTGCAATAAATGAATATTTTCCGGTGCTGGTTTTGCTGGGATCCGTAACAACTTCAGCTGTGAGCGTTGCACTCTGCATAAAGAATCTAGTTATTTGGCTATTGGCCAATGATGCCTGACGGATAGACATCACCGTTGAACCTAGAAGAAGTGCACAGATGATGACGCTAAAGCGTGCTTTTCGACTCAGCAAAGAAAGTGCGCCTAAAGCTAATGCGGCAAATGAGATCTGCCATGGGGGGCGCGCACTTTGTAATAACGCACCTGCCCAGATTGCACCGCCCAGAGCAACTGCTCTGTAATCGGTTAAATGCGAATTTTGCTTTTGATTTGTGCGAATTTTGCCTCACCGATTCCACTCACCTTTTGCAGATCTTCAATTGTCATAAACGGGCCGTGTGTTTTCCTATACTCAACTATGCGCCGTGCAATGACAGGACCAATCCCGTCGAGTGAATCAAAATCACTAACTGTTGCCCGGTTAATACTTATTGGACCGCTACGCTTTGTCGCACTAATTCGAACGCCTTTGGTATTTGTAACTGCAGCATCCACGTAAATCTGCTCACCATCTGCCAACACTCGTGCCAAATTAATTGTGCTCAGGTCTGCTCCAGCAGCTGATCCTCCAGCGGCTTTGATTGCATCGATTACGCGAGAGCTTGCAGTGAGTGTGTAAACACCTGGTGCATTAACTGCGCCAGTCACATCTACAAATATCTGTGGAGCTTGGACTTGCTCGACTACTACAGGAGGCGCAGTTACCTCATCCATATTTCCTCTAATGACAATGAATACCGAGATAACAACGACTACTGCCGAAATGGTAAGTAGAGCTCGTTTTTGAATGGAGGTGAAATTGAGGTCAAACCACCAGGTGGCTATCTTTTCAAATATTTGTGAGAAATACTCCATGCCCCAATAGTTCAGGGCAATGACAAAACAGGATTACTTGAGGCTAAAGGGTGTGGATATTTACTTCTTAATCCAGTAATCGTTAATGTATTTTTCGCCCTCATCACAGAAGAAAGTAACGACGTTTTCAACACCGTACTGCTCCTTCAATCTCTTGGCGGCAATTAAGTGCGCCCCTGATGATGGCCCCACAAAAATGCCATGCACGCGTGCAATGCGGCGCATCTCAGCAATTGACTCCTCTGAGCCCACATCGATAACTCCATCTAATTCATGGTGATGACGAGTAACAATGCCTGGAATGAAGCCATCGGCAATACCTTCAATTAAATGCTTTGAGACTTCTCCACACAATATTGTGCAGGATTCAGATGGCTCTAGGGCAATAACTTTGCAGTTGGGATTTGCCGCTTTGAAAGCTTGTCCCACACCTACAATTGTTCCACCCGTTCCTACTCCACCAATGACTAGATCTGGCAGAACTGGCATCTGTTCCAAAATCTCTTGTCCTAACCANTCACGGTTCTCTTCCACGTTCCATTCATTATCGAACTGTTGTGGTGAGAAAAATCCTGGCATTGCTCCGCGGCGACGTGCNTCTTCTAACGCATCATTAACGTGGAAATCTCCCATGGTGTGNACTTCTGCGCCAAATGCTTCAGAGATTGCTGTGCGCTCTGGACTCATTCCATCGGGCATGATTACNAACATNTTGTAACCCTTAACTGCTGCAACCATGCTCATTGCATTTCCAGTATTACCGCTACTTGCTTCAACAATTGTGTCNCCAGGCTTTAATAANCCTTCAGCTTCTGCACGTTCAATCATGTATTTNGCAATTCGCGCTTTGATNGAACCAGATGGATTCATAAACTCCATCTTGACCCAGATNCCTTCAATATTAATTAAAGGCGTATTACCGATGGTATCTAGGATTGTCTTCATTGACAGGGCCTTTCATATTGTGGAACTACTCGCGCGAGTATTAAGCGACGATATTAACTAGTTTTGGCGCGCGCGCAATGACCTTTTTCGGTGCGTTTGTGCCTAGTTCGGCAACAATCGTTGGGTGTGCAAGGGCTAACGCCTCAAGTTCTGCATCAGTAATCGTTGGTGAGACATCAATGCGCTCTTTAATCTTGCCATTAATTTGAATGACTGCTTCCACTGAATCTGCCACAAGTAGTTTTGGATCCACCGCTGGCCAGCCTGCTAATGCCACAGAAGGCTTATGTCCTAAGCGCTCCCACATCTCTTCTGCTGTAAAGGGTGCAACAAGTGAGATCATGATTGCAATTGCTTCTACGGCTTCGCGAACTGCCGGATCGGAACCCCCGCACCCTGAGTCAATCGCTTTACGCGTTGCATTTACTAGCTCCATAACACGTGCGACTGCAACGTTGAATCGGAATGACTCAACTGCAAATCCGGCATCATTTAACGCCTTGTGTGTTGCTTTACGCAGTGCGACATCTCCCTTTAAAAAATCTGCCCCTGGAGCACTTGTTACATCTCCAGATAAACGCCAAGCACGAGTTAAGAATTTAACTGAACCCGATGGTGAAACATCAGACCAATCAACGTCATCTTCTGGTGGACCAGCAAAAACCATAGACAAGCGAATTGCATCAACGCCATGCTTTTCAAGTTCATCAGAGAGTGCAACAAGGTTGCCACGACTCTTTGACATCGCAGAGCCATCCATGACAACCATTCCTTGGTTGAGCAGGCGGGTAAATGGTTCATTGAAATTAACCATGCCCATGTCGCTTAATACTTTAGTAAAGAAGCGGCTATAGAGAAGGTGCAAAATCGCATGTGTTACGCCGCCAACATATTGATCAACTGGCAACCACGTTTCAATATCTTTCTTTGAAAATGGTTCATCGTGCACAGTAGATGATGGATAACGTAGGTAATACCAGGATGAATCCACGAAGGTATCCATCGTGTCGGTATCTCTCTTTGATGCAGCCCCACACTTAGGACATGCAACATTGACCCAGTCAGTTGCAGCACCCAGTGGTGATGTTCCCTTTGGCTTTAAATCTAAACCTTTTGCATCAGGCAAAGTAAGAGGAAGTTGATCTGCTGGAACTGGAACTTCACCACACGATGGGCAGTGAATAATTGGAATTGGAGTTCCCCAGTAGCGCTGGCGTGAGACTAACCAATCGCGTAAACGGTAGTTGCGNGCTGATTNTCCAAGGCCATCTTTTTCAAGTTGGGTGTTAATGGCAGCAATAGCATCGGCCTTGTTAAGGCCATTGAGCGCGCCTGAGTTAACTAATTTTCCATCTCCAGTTGTTGCAATACCACTTGTGTTGGGATCTTCCTCCCCGGTTTCAACAACAACAACTACAGGCAATTTAAATGCTTTAGCAAAATCTAAATCTCGCTGATCGTGAGCTGGAACAGCCATGATGGCTCCGGTGCCGTAATCAGCTAGAACATAATCACTTGCCCAGATAGGAAGCTTTGCTCCATTAACAGGGTTAATCGCATAGCGATTTAGGAAAACCCCACTCTTAGGACGATCTGTTGCTAGACGATCAATATCGCTATCAGCCTTAATTTTTTCAAGATAGGCATTGAACTCTGATTCGATTCCTGTACCAACCACTAACTCAGCAGCAAGTTCACTATCGGCAGCAACAACCATAAATGTTGCGCCATATAAAGTATCTGGTCTAGTTGTGTAGATGGTTACCGGTGCACTGCGGCCTTCAATAACAAAGGAAACATTGGCACCAGTTGAACGACCAATCCAGTTGCGTTGCATCATTAAGACTTTTTCAGGCCACTTGCCCTCAAGTTGAGCCATGTCATCTAGTAAACGATCGGCATAATCAGTGATCTTGAAATACCACTGATTCAACTTCTTTTTCGTTACAACTGAATCACAACGCTCACAAAGTCCTGCAACTACTTGCTCGTTAGCTAAAACAGTTTGGCATCCAGGACACCAGTTCACTGCTGAATCTTTTCGATAAGCAAGTCCGCGCTCGTGCAGCTTTAAAAATAACCATTGATTCCATTTATAGTATTCAGGATCGCAGGTATTAAAGACTCGGTCCCAGTCAAATGAACATGCAAATCGTCGCATCGATGCTTTCTGCACAGCAATGTTTTCATAGGTCCAGATGCGTGGATCAGAGTTGCGTTTAATGGCAGCATTTTCTGCAGGTAAACCAAAAGCATCCCAAGCAATTGGGTGCATAACATTAAATCCCTTTTGCACCCAGTAACGGGCAATCACATCACCTAATGCATATGCCTCGGCATGGCCCATGTGAAGATCACCGGATGGATAAGGAAACATATCCAAGACATATTTCTTTTCACGTTTGTCATCCGGGCGACCAGATTTAAATGGCTGGACTTGATCCCAAATGGGCAGCCATTTTTCCTGCACGTAGGCAAAGTCATATGCCGCGTGCTCGCGCTCGTCATTCACGTTGTTATTCATACGTGGAGCTAAGGGGATTTGAACCCCTGACCCCCTGCATGCCATGCAGGTGCGCTACCA
>JGI24766J26685_10000600_pt1 | contig 10311 bp, 11 predicted proteins | sample SanBayMetagenome_FD_26685 | JGI IMG/M metagenome (IMG submission 26685)
GCTGTTGAGTTTATGAAAAACAACCCAAACAGCAAAAACCCTTACAAGGATTTTGTCGTTGATTGCGGCTTGTCGGAACAACGGACACCCGACAAAATAGCCTTCATCAGTCAGGAATTGAATTACTCAGAATTGAACGAAATGATGAGGGAATTGATATGAAAATTACAACAACAGAAATAACGACACGGAAGGTCGAAACAATGATTGAAGATTATGTATTCATGGTTCAAGTAATTACAGACGGCTCTTGTACATTCAGTCGCAAATACGCAACTGCGGTAGAAGCGGTCAATGTCTACAATTCTTTTGTAGACCACGGGTTTGCGCTGTATGAGCGTGAAGTGGTGTTGGTAGAGCCGAATGGCTTGGCACACGGCAAGACTTTCGCAAGACCTGCTGGAATCAGTATCGGGTAAAATACTCCTGTCCAAATATCAACCTGAAAGGGGTCATAAATGGATACCAATATCAAGCGTTGTAAGTGCGGCTCGTGGAACTATGGTGATGCCGCTTGCGGAGTATGTAGCAAATTGGAGGTCAGGGGCGCGGCATAAAGCGCTTGGCGCAATACCTCCTAGTAGCCGCATTCGCGGTTGGTATTGCTGTTGCTTCCCCCGCTGAGGCTGAAGCGCCTAGACCCAGCATGAAGAAAATCCATTTCAAGGATTACGCTTTCACGCAGGTCGCAACGCTTTGGCGCTCGCATCAAGAATGGGGCTGTTTGGCGAAACTATGGGGCAAAGAGTCCGCTTGGAACCCTGAAGCCGCCAACCCTCACTCAACGGCTTTTGGAATACCGCAGTTTTTGAACCAGACATGGCGCATCTACGGGTATCCAATAAGACCCAAAGACCCTATCATTCAGGTAGAAGCGGGTCTGAAATACATCAANTCACGCTACAAGACACCCTGTCGGGCGTGGAAACATTGGAACAAGAAAGGATATTACTGATGAGNGTTACTCAGCCTATACCCTTGGTTGCTCCATTTCCGCATCTTGACCCGTTGGAGTGGGTTGAAGATGAGGACGATGACGATGATTGAAAAAGCAGTTGTGGCGCTGGTGGAAGCCCGCGCAGGCGATTATTGCGAGGTATGCGGGCGCGTGGCGAAAGAGTCAATGGCGCTTCATCATCGCAAACTCAAATCACGGGGCGGGAAGAACACCGCTTCCAACCTGATTAGGGTTCATCATGAGTGCCACAACCTTGCCACCAGCAGTATTCACGCAAATCCGAATTATGCTGAAAGCAAGGGTTGGATGTGCCCGTCATGGAAAGAGCCGACAGACCACCCGTTTGTCCGACCTGACGGGTCAATAGTATTATTACAAGATGACGGCAGTGCGAGAACACTGTGGGAAGGATAAGAAATGAGCGCACAAATACGAGTAAAAGGCAACGCTGGGACTGACCCTGAGTTGAAGTTTGCTAAGAACAACACCGCATACGCCACTTTCAGCCTAGCCGATACCCCGCGTATCAAAAANGGCGATGAGTGGAGTGACGGAGAAACAGTTTGGTACAGGGTCATCACTTTTGGCGATAAGGCTGAAAATCTAGTAGACCTTGTAGCCAAAGGAGACACAGTAATCGTAGAGGGTACTTTCAAGGTGTCCACCTATGAAGACAAGAATGGCGATGTGAAGACAGGGCTGGAAATCAACGCGCGAGAAGTCGATGTTGTTGTCCGCTCGGTCAAGAAGCAGAAAGCGCCTGAAATCGCCCCATGGTAGATGAAGAACTAATGAGCGCGGGTGATACTGCGGCATATCTCGGTATCACCCTCAATCACCTGCGTCAAATCCAGCACCGCAAGCAACTGTTGTGGGAAACCCGCTCAGGGCGTAAAGTGTTCTATCGTAAGGGTGATGTTGAAAGGTTTGCGGTGAAACGAAATGACCGAATTGGAGCGCGCAAGACAAGCGATTGACCTGCTTGTAATTTCACTGCGCCTGCGCGGAAGATATGAAACAGCAACGGCGCTCGAAAAGTATGAAACAAATCTCAAAGCAGAATTAGAAAAAGCAAAGCCAAAGCGCAAACGGGTAAAATGAATCATGGCGCTCACAGTTGAACCTGAAGTCACAATTCAGGATATTGACGANGCAATCTTTCATATACGCAATTTGATGCGCGATGAATACGGGAATCGAATCACGCCGCGCCGCAAAGCACTATTGAGCGCCAGCATAGANGACCTGCTTGACGCAAGATTACAGATAACATTACACTTGNCTCATGAAAATTGAGAAGGTAGCGCTAACAGAACTCAAGCAGTATCGCAATAACCCGCGCAAGGGAAATGTCTCGCTGATAGCGGACTCGCTTGAGGCTTACGGACAATACAAGCCAATCACTGTCAATGCGAACACCAAAGAGATATTAGCGGGCAATCACACCTATCAAGCCGCAAGAAGTCTCGGCTGGTCGGAGATAGATGTCGTGTTTGTAGATGTAGATGAGACGACAGCCGCCAAAATCGTAGCCATAGACAATCGCTCGTCAGACATGGGCGAGTACGACAAGAAGGTGTTGGCTGACCTATTGGATAGCATCAACGACCTATCGGGTACGGGATACACGACAGATGAGTTTGATGACCTGCTCGCTGAAATACAGGAATTGGAATTACCGCAATTATCGGCGGAAACTCGGACATACATGCCTGAACTTGAAGTTGGAGAGACAGGACAGAACAACACCCGTTTCACGACCTCGCTTGCGGATTACGCAGAGCGTTACGCCCAAAAAGCAACCCGAATGCTGATGTGCGATTATCAAAACGACACTTATGTATGGTTGATTGAAAAACTAGGACAGTATCGAACAACAACAGGCATCAACAACAACGCTGACGCAATCATCAGGTTGATTGAAGATGCTCTAGGAGAAAAGTGCCCTCATGAAACTATCTGACTTACCTGTTCACCGCATCAAGCGCGTTATGTCTGAAGAGGAAGCGACAGCGCTGGTTGGAACGCCTGTTCCTGACTATGAACCGACTTGTAATGATGCGGGGATATGGGTTGATGACGACACTGAAGAAATCGTGTTTGTTTATTTCCCCATGGAAGAGGAAGTCAATCTGTTGCGCGCGGCGGTCTTGAACATTGACTACGGCACGATTGTTCGCCAATCAACGGGCATGCGGAACAAATCAAGAACATTTGGAATGGCTCCACGCAAGGTCTATCAACGCAGAGAGTCTTGCCGCCCAACAGCGCTCGCAGTAGAGCAACCGAATGAACACGCTGTTCTTGTTGCTTTCAGTCAGAAGTTTGCGCAGATGTACAAGGAATTTGCGCCTGATATGTATGAGCGCGATGCTAAGAATCTTTCAGAAGCAGGGTTGGCTGACGAGTGGAAGATGACTGACGACTCGCTGTGGACCAGCGGTGTTATCAACAAGTCATCAACCCTTCCCTATCACCGTGACGGCTTCAATTTTGCGACTTGGAGCGCTATGCCCGTCATACGCAAGCGCATGGCTGGCGGATATTTGACCTTGCCTGAATACAATTTCACTTGCTCTTGTCGTGACGGCTGGGTGACTTTCTTTGCGGGTTACAAGTATGTTCACGGCGTAACCCCGATGATGCCTAAGAGTGAAGACGCGTATCGGTACTCAATCGTCTACTACGCGTTACAAGGCATGAAAGATTGCTTCACTTACGCTGTGGAGAGCGCTAAGGCTAAAGAGAAGCGAACAGAGCGTGAAGAACACATGGCTAAAACAATCAAAGGTGAGGAACCAGCCAGCGTGTTAGGTAGTAACGCAACGCGTGATTAGTCTTGATGAATTTGCTTTTTTTCATCAGGAAATGGTGGACACGAATGAAATGGACCCTGTCTACCCTGTCCTGAAAGAAATGGGGCGGTTACTCGACCTAGACAAAGAGGATTTGACTTGGTTGGTTCATGTTTATGTCGCTTATTACGACATGGGCAGTGCGCTGAATTGTTTTGAAGAAAACCCTCAGCCGCGCATACCTAGCAATCCGACCCTAAACCGATTTTGCGCTACAGAGAGACGCGGACACCGCGACCCGTACCGCTTCAAGCCTCATTTTCAATCATTGGTTTCGATAGCGGAAAGCAACGGCGGCTTGTATTCATGGATAACTAAGTACCTGACGAAAGACCCAAAGCAATCTTGGCGAGCGATACAAGCGCCGCTGGAGATTATCTACGGCAACGGGCGCTGGGCTTCATACAAAATCTCTGAAATGTTACAAAAAGTTATTGACCTACCGATTGAAGCGCCTGATATGGGTCACGCCAATAGCACTGGACCAAGAGACGGGTTGGCGTATCTGTATAACAATCTCCCGACTGGAAACAAGACGCAAGACATAGCAACCCTCGATTCAATCTCAAACGACTTAGTGAGTAAATTGACGACTCACGGGGTCAGCGCAAAAATTGAGGAAGTAGAAACAAGCCTGTGCGGGGTCAAATCACTTATCAACGGGCATTATTACATTGGCGCCGACATAGACAAGATGCAGGAGAGCCTAGACAAACAACCCTGCTCTCTCACGCCTATCGCCTATGAAGCGCGCAAAAATGTCTTCCCTCACCGCTATCTCGGAGAACTCAACGGCTGGAACGGAATAGACAAAGACCGCCTCAAGGCGTATAAAGAGACAGGTGTAATACTTACAAGGTAGGATTACTCGCGGAAGGAAGGACAAAATGAAGATTATTTACTTGATTGGCGCACCAGGGGCGGGCAAGACAACGCTCACAGAAGCCTTCACGCGCGATTGGCAAGAGACAGCGCGCCTAGATGACCCAATCAAATATCGCAAACATCTCACCCCTCAAGGTGAAGCAATCTCACTTGGTTGGCTTAGACCTAACTTTGGAGGCACGGACACTCTCGGCAACACTGCGATTATCCCAATTGAAACTTGGTTACCAAAGGTGGCAGAAAGTAACCTGACCTACCTGTATGGAGAAGGTGACCGCCTAGCCAATGCGCGTTTCTTCAATCTCGCCAAATCAGTCGGACAACTGTATTTGTTCTACTTAGATACAGACCCCGCTGTTTCAGAGCAACGCAGACGAACAAGAGCCGCTGAAACAGGAAAACAACAAAACCCTACATGGGTCAAAGGTAGAGAAACTAAACACCGCAACCTTGCTCGTGAGTTCAACGCAATCACTATTCCAGGACACGGAACACCTGAATACGGCGCTGAACTTATGTGGAATGTAATTTTGTCCTAGACTCAGAGACACTATGGCGCGACAAACCCCGAAACCCGAACAATTAGAGCGTGAAGTTGCTGTGCTGGAATTGCGTAAGACAGGCGCGAATTGGCGACAGATAGCAGAGGCAGTCGGATACAGCCACGCTTCAGCCGCTCGGAAGGCGTACCTGCGGGCGTACGACAGAACCCTTCAAGCGCCTGCGGATGAATTGCGCGACCTTGAACTTGACCGCATTGACCGATTACAGATGACATATTGGAAAGAGGCGATTGAGGGAAACATCAAGGCGGCTGACTTTGTTCTGAAATGTATTCAAGAGCGTGTCCGCATTTCAGGTTTAGCCGCTCCAACACGGATACAAGCAGAGGTGGTGAGTTATGACGCAACAAGTATCGACGCAGACATTGAACGAACAATCAGGGATTTTGAACGAGCAGAACAAATCATTATCAGCGCAAGAGAAATTGAAGGCGGCTCGTTGGAAGTGGAGAAAACAACAAGCGCGGAAGGAACAACTACCGCCTGAGGGTGATTGGCATACTTGGCTGTATCTTGCTGGACGCGGCGCGGGCAAAACCCGTACAGCCGCAGAGTGGTTGGCATGGGAAGCAATCAAGACCCCCGCTACACGCTGGGCGATTGTTGCTCCAACTTACTCGGACGCGCGAGATACCTGCGTTGAAGGTGACTCAGGTATCTTGGGCGTGTTACACCGATACGGCGCTGTTCTGAATTGGAACAGGTCGCTCGGAGAACTTTTGCTCAACAACGGAAGCATTATCAAACTATTCAGCGCGGATAAACCTGACCGCCTGCGCGGACCACAACATCACGGGGCGTGGTGCGATGAGTTAGCGGCTTTCAGATATTCCGATACTTGGGACCAACTCCAACTCGGNCTGCGATTGGGAGACAAGCCCCGCGTCATAGTCACGACAACTCCACGACCAACCCCGCTCATACGCGCTCTCGCAGGTCGCGCTGACGGGTCAGTAGCCCTCACTCGCGGCTCAACATTCGACAACGCCGCAAACCTAGCGCCCAGCGCACTCCTAGAGTTTCAAGCCCGATATGACGGCACACGCTTAGGTCGGCAGGAACTCTTTGGAGAGATTTTGGAGGACACGGAAGGTGCTTTGTGGACAAGAGGACTGATTGACCGCAATCGTGTCTCTAAAGCCCCTTCATTGGCTCGTATCGTGGTCTCTATTGACCCTGCTGTGACTAATACAAAAGACAGCGATGAGACGGGTATCGTGGTCTGCGGTTCAACGCATGACGGACACGGCTATGTCTTAGGAGATTACTCATTCAGGGGTAGCCCGCTCGATTGGGCTAGCAAGGCTGTCTCGGTGTTTGACGAGTGGAAGGCTGACGCACTGCTCGTTGAAGTGAATCAGGGCGGCGATATGGTCAGCGCTGTTCTGAAGCAAATCAGGCTTGGCTTGCCTATCCGTGAAGTGCGAGCGCATGTCGGAAAGAAACTCAGAGCAGAACCCGTGGCGGCTATGTACGAACAAGGTCGCATTCATCATGTCGGTGAATTCTCGAAATTGGAAGACCAGATGACGACTTGGACGCCTGATATGGCTGATTCACCCGACAGGCTTGACGCGACTGTACAAGCATTCTCGGACTTGTTAGGCTCTCGCAACATTACCGATTATTTCAACGCGCTCGCCAATTTCTGTCCGAAATGTAACCTGCCTAATTCCAAAACATCAGCAACATGTTTCAAGTGCGGAAGCGCTATCATTACACCAGCCTGAAATTCAAGGGGCATAACCAAGGGAGATACACATGGGTCTGCGTGACCGTATCGCAAGAGCAATCGCAACAGGAAGTATCGAGAAAGCCCCAAGGCTACCTGCGGGCGCAACAACGCTAACAGAACAACAGATGCGTATTGCGGCTGAAGCGTTGCGAACAGGCTATGGAAATGCTAATCCACTCCCACGCGCACCTTATTCCGCGCAAGTGCCATTTGGACCAGGACTCCCTATCACGCCAGGTGCTATCAATCCTCTGCGTGAAGACGGAAGACCCGACCCGCGCCGCTATGAATACCAAGTCGCACAAAACATCAATGTCACTGAAACGCGACTCATTCCATTCAAGACACTACGCGCCGCCGCTGACCAAATAGATATTTTGCGCCGATGCGTTGAAGTGTTGAAAAACAAAATCACGGGATTGGATTGGGACATAACCCTTGCGCAAGATGCGTCAGAAAAGATTGCCGCTGAATCGGGCGGTGACCATGTTCGCGCTATGGCGAAAGCAAGAGAGAAATACACAGACGAAATTGCGCGACTCAGAGCATTTTGGGAGAACCCCGACAGAAGCAACGGCTTGACTTTCTCGGATTGGTTGATGATTGCGCTGGAAGAAATCCTTGTTATTGACGCTTGGGCTGTTTGGCCGCAAGCGACTGTTGGCGGAGACTTATACGGCTTTCAAATCCTTGACGGCTCAACTATCAAGCCACTACTAGACGACAGAGGCATGCGACCAATGCCGCCGAATGTCGCTTTCCAACAAATTCTTTACGGCTTCCCTCGCGCTGAATTCACTGCGAATGACGATGACCCTAAGGCTGACGGCGAATTCACTGCCGATGACTTGGCTTACATGGTGCGCAATCGCCGCTCTATTTCTGTTTATGGATTCAGCCCTGTTGAACGCGCACTACCTCTCGCAGATATTTACCTACGCCGCCAGCAATGGCTAAGAGCGGAATACACAGACGGCGTTTTGCCTGAACTTATGTTTGAGTCACAAGGCGATTGGTCGCCTGACCAGTTGTTGGCGTATGAAAATATCTTGAACGACCAATTAGCAGGGCAGACAGAGCAACGCAAGCGCGCTCGCATTCTCCCTCAGGGATTGAAGCCCTCAACCTATGAAGGTTACGGCGAAAAGTTCAAGGACACGCTCGATGATTACCTCATCACTAGCATCTGCGGTCACTTTGGCGTTCAACCAAGCGAAATCGGATTTGCTCCCAAGTCAGGTTTAGGCGGCTCAGGGTATGAAGAGGGTCGCGCAAGTAGCGCTGAAGCAATCGGAGCACAGCCGCTTGTAAATTGGATTAGCAAGATGCTCACAAATCTTTCTTACACCTACTTGGGTATGCCTCGTGAGTTGGAATTCAGACTACTCACCAGCAAGCGCCTAGACAATGAAGAGAACGCTCGCAAGGCGCAAATTGAAGTTACCAGCGCAGGCAAAACAATCAATGAACGGCGCGCTGAACTTGGCTTGCCTCTCTTAGATACACCGCAAGCAGATATGCCTCTCCTTGTTAGCGCCGCAGGTATGTTCCTGTTTAGCCCTGACGGAATTATCAACGCGGCTGAAGCGGCAAGCGCCCCTGCTCTTGAAGGCAGAGAAGCGAAACCCGTTGAACCGACAACGCCAAATACAGAGAACGCTCAACCCGCAGAAGAGCCGACAGGCGAAACTGAAGAGGAAATCAGCGCTGAGGTTGCTCGTGAAGTCAAAGCATTTATGAAGTGGGCTAACAAAGGCAAGCGCGCAAGGCTCTTTGAGTTTTCGCACCTTGACCCGATTGTTGCTGACGCTTTGAACAAGTGCGCATTTGACGGAGACTTAGAAACCGCCAAAGCGCTCGCCAAGGCGTATCTCACATGATTTGGGGCGCTCATGAGGTTGATGGGCGCATAGCGGCTAGGGCGGCAGTCAAACTACGCGCGGCGCTACGGCAAAGTATTGATGCCAAGCGTCTCTATCAGTTGTACAAAGAGTCAGACCCGCTCGTAACGGATAATGAAGCGCAAGACAATGCGCGCGCGCGAGCATGGGCGATGATAAACATGCTCCCCAACAATCAGGCTCTTATCAATGCGCTGATGTTTCTTTGGGCTGAGGCTTTTGTTCTCGGAGAAGATAGCGCCAACGATGCTATCCGACAGGCGCGTGAATTGAAGAAAGCGCCGCAAGAAGGTATTGATTGGGCTAGTTGGAAACCAGGTGACCGCGCTTCCGCGCTACTTATCACGCCACCTAAAGCATTTCAATCACTCTTATCCCGCTCAGGCGTAGCAATTCGAGGACTAGACAAGACAGGCTATGACCGCGTGGGAACTGCTTTGGCTCGGTCTATCCGACTTGGCTTGGGAGATACCAACGCCGCGAAACTTATCAATGATGCGATAGGCGACCCTGCCCGTGCGCTAACAATCGCAATCACCGAAACCAACCGCGCTGTTTCTCTCGGTGCGATGAAAACCTATCGTCAAGCAGGCTTAGAAAAAATGGAATGGGCGGTGAGCGACCCCTGCCCTGAGTGCGCACAGAACAACGGACAAATCGTTGAAATTGGCGGAACATTCAATTCAGGCGCGCAACAACCCCCAGCGCACCCAAACTGCCGATGCGCGTTGCTTCCTGTTCTGCCTGATTACGAGACGAATGAAGCGGGCGTGGTTGATATTGCGCCGAAACCAAGCGGGCGCGAATTTGCTGGCGTGGCTGAGAGCGATTTGCTTGTCATGGCTGAGCGTATGGAAACAAACATCAAATTACCGCGTGAACAATTAGTCAAAAAAGGCGAATTGGATTTGCTAGCGGCTTATGAAGCAAAAGGTTACAACGGCTTACCTAACGTGGTTGATGCGGACACTTTTGAAACAATGGCAAAACAAGTGACCGAAAGCGGGAATGGAGCGGTGGTTTATCGCGGCGTGGCTGGTCCAAACGCAACGCAACTTGCTGAACAATATAAGTACGGCGAACATTACGCGGGGCGGGGTATTTTTGGCAACGGAACATACTCGGCAAATAGAGAAGAAATTGCCTTGGGATATGCGGGAAATGTCAAAAAGGGTGAAGGCGCAATATTGGAAATGATAATACCCGACACATCTAACTTTATTGAATACCGCGATATGCGGAAAAAAGCAGAACAAATTAGTGACGCTGTTTGGCAGTATAGAAAAACCCTTGAAATGGACGTGCGGCGCGCGCTGAGAGCGGGTAATGAGCCATTGGCTAAGGAATTGTCGGCAAAATACAAAGCATTACATAATGTCCAATACGCTATGAAAGACCCAGGACAGGCGGCGGT
>JGI24766J26685_10000604_pt1 | contig 10304 bp, 9 predicted proteins | sample SanBayMetagenome_FD_26685 | JGI IMG/M metagenome (IMG submission 26685)
TCGCCGGCCCGCTCTTCAAGGCAGCGACGCCCTCGCGGAGGTCGATCTGGCGCTGCGGGTGCGAGAGCCGCTCTACGCCGTGTGTGCCGACTGGGCGATCGATACGTCTGGGCGATCGCCGGCCGAGGTGGCGGAGCAGATCGCAGCCTGGCTCGAGGGCCCGGGCTTCGGGGTCAGCGGGGGCACGCCGTGATGCATGCGATGATGTTCATGTGGATGCACGGGCCCGCAGGCGGCCTGGCGGCCCTCGTGATCGGCGGCGCTCTCGGGCTTCTGCTCTGCCGGGCTGTTGCCGAGTGGTTTCGGGTCACCGGCGACGCGGCCCTTCGACCGGGAACGAGAGCACTCGTTCCGCTGGCTGCGGCGGCAGGGGCCGCCGGGCTGTGGTGGTGGGAAGTCGTCGCCCTGGGGCAAGTGTCCGCGGTCGGTCCGGCCGGCCCGCTTCAGAGCGAACTCGTGCTTCGCTCCATCGCCCACCTCGTCCTCTTCTGGCTGCTTGCCGCGGCGACCTGGATCGACTTCCGCCAGCGGGTGATTCCCGACTGGATCACGCTCCCGGGAACGCTCACAGGCCTGGCTGCGGCGTGGGCCTGGCCCCGGGTCCTGCTCCCGGTGGCGGTGGAAGTGCCCAGATCGTTCGCCGCGCCCGTCATGCAGGCCGACGTGCTCGGCTGGTACGGTGGCCTCGAGGCAGCGACAGGCGGGGCGTTCACGGCAGCGCCTCACGTGGCAGGGCTCGCGCTCGCCGCAGCAATCTTCGCGGCGTGGTGGCTGGTGTGTACCGAGCCGCCTCCGGACGACGGAGCCCGCTGGCGTGCTCCACGAAATCTTCTCATCCCCATCGGGCTGTGCCTGGTGACGGCCGCCTGGTGGCTCGGCACCGAACGGTTCGATGGCTTCCTGAGCGGGCTTGTCGGGCTGGCCGTTTCGGGAGGCCTCGTCTGGGCGACCAGGGCCGGTGCGTCGTATGCCCTTGGCAAGGAGGCCATGGGCCTCGGTGATGTGACGTTGATGGCGATGGCGGGCGCCTGGCTCGGATGGCAGGCGTGCGTGCTCACGTTTTTCCTGGCCGCATTCATCGGCCTCGGCCACGGCATCGCCCAATTTCTCCGCCACCGGGAAAACGAACTGCCNTTNGGCCCGAGTCTGTGCCTCGCGATGGTGCTCGTGGTGGTCGCATGGCGACCGCTCTGGCGAGCCACGGCCGTGCACTTCGAGCAGCCGGGCCAATTGGCGTTGGTGATCGCGGCGGTCGTCGTCCTGACCGCCGTAACCCTGTTGGTGATCGCGGCGGTCGTCGTCCTGACCGCCGTAACCCTGTCGGTCTGGCAGTTTTTTCGCCGATCGGCCTGACGTTTCGGGCCGCGTGAAGGCCTTGTCCGGACAGCCCCGACNCCCTAGGATCCCGCCCTTCCCGAGTGGCTCGGAGCTGGATGCATGGTGAATGGACGGAGTCTGACCACCGGCCTGACCGTGTTCGTGGCGGTCGCTTCGTGCATCACTGGCTGCACGCAGAATCCCTTCCGGCAGTCCCCGGCGACCGTGCAGCCAAGCGTCACGCAGCCCCCGGGCGTGGCTGCCTTCGCTCCGACGACGTCGCTCCCTGCTGCTCCGTCGTTCGTCGATGCCGATCCCCGGCAGCTCGAGGCGGGCCTGGCCCGGAGCCGCCAGGAGGCACAGGTGATGCAAGACGAAATCACGGCGCTGCGCGATCAGCTCGCAAGCACATCCACCCAGTTGGCTCAGGTCCGTGCCGTGGGGCCGCAAGCGCCACCGGCCACCCCCGTGGCTCCGCCCGGCACGATGACACCGACTGCGATGCAGTCGGCGATGACGACGCTCGCGCTGACAGGTGTCGAGAAGCGCACGGATGGCGGTGTCGTGCGGATCGAGATCCCGGCCGATACGCTGTTCGAGTCTGGCGGTGCCAACCTGATGCCCGCCGGCACGGCACTCCTGACCCAGATTTCAGACGAGGTCGAGCGGGTCTATCCCGGTCACTTCCTCGGCATCGAGGGGCACACCGATACCGAGCCGCTCAAGAATGCATCATGGGGATCGCAGCACCAGTTGAGCGTCGCCCGCGCGTCGGCAGTGTTCGACTTTCTCACCAGTCGCACGTCGCTCAAGCAGGGCCAGCTGTTCCTCGTCGCCCACGGCCCGAACCACCCGGTGGTGTCGAACGCGACGGCGGCAGGCCGGGCCCGCAACCGGCGGATCGAGCTGGTCATTTATCCGGAGCGATCCGGGGCCGACAGCTCGGCGGCCGCGCATCCGGCCGCTGCGACGGCAGGTGGCGGCTGACGCCGTGGCCGTTACACTCGCGGCATGGTGACCATCGTCGATTACGGCAGCGGCAATCTTCGCAGCGTGCAAAAAGCCTGCGAGCGGCTGGGTGTGGCCGCGATCATCACGGACGACCCAAACCGCGTGGCGGACGCCGACCGGGTGATTCTCCCCGGCGTGGGTGCGTTCGGCGACGCGATGCGAGAATTGCATGCCCGGGGGCTCGTCGAGCCCATCCTGGCCCACCTGCGGGCCGATCGGCCCTTCTTCGGCATCTGCATGGGGCTACAGCTCCTCTTCGAGACAGGCCTCGAAGGCGGGAGCCATGCCGGCCTGGGCGTGTTGGCGGGAGACGTCGTCCGGTTCGATCTCCCGGCCGGCATGAAGGTGCCGCACATGGGCTGGAACACGGTCGCCTGGAACGGGACTGCCGATCGTTCGACCCGTGGCGGGGCGGAAGACTTCTTCTACTTCGTGCATGCCTACCATGCCCGCCCGCAAGACACCGGCATCATCGCCGCGACGACCGACTATGGCGGCCCCTTCTGCTCGGCGGTGCGACGCGGCCGGCTGTTCGCCACCCAATTTCATCCTGAGAAGAGTCAGGCGGCTGGCCTCAGGCTCCTTGCTTCCTACCTGGCCTGATGCCCTGCGGAGACTGTAGACGATGGAACTGTGGCCGGCGATCGATCTGCGGGGCGGCAAATGCGTGCGGCTGCTCCAGGGTGACTATGCCCGGGAGACGGTCTTTGGCGACGATCCTCTCGCGATGGCGCGGCAGTTCGTCGCCGCGGGAGCGCGGCGGCTGCACATCGTCGACCTCGACGGCGCCAAGGCCGGGGAGCCCGTGCAGATCGATCTGATCGAGCAGATCGCGAAAGCCGCCGGTGTGCCCTGCCAGGTGGGCGGCGGCATTCGTTCACTCGACACCGCGCGACGCTATGCCGCGGCGGGGGTCGCCCGCATCGTGGTCGGCAGCATCGCGATCGAGCAGCCGGCGCTGCTCCAGGCGATGGCGACCGCCTTGCCCGGCAGGATCGTGCTGGGGCTCGATGCCCGTGATGGCAACGTCGCTGTGCGGGGCTGGGTGGAGACGAGCCGGCTCACGGCGCTCGACGTGGCCCGACGGTCGGAGCACCTTCCGTTGGCGGCGCTTGTCTACACCGACATCGCGACCGACGGCACGCTGGGCGGCCCCAATCTGGCCGCGCTCGACGAGATGATCCGCGGCGTGAAGCTGCCGGTCGTCGCTTCCGGGGGCATCGCGAAGGCAGACGACCTCACGCGCGTGGCGGGGATCGGTGCCGCGGGCTGCATCGTCGGCCGGGCGCTCTACGATGGGGGGCTTTCGCTCACAGCCGCCGCCGCAGCCTGCGGCGAAGGCCCAGCCTGAACCCGGCCGTCCTGGATCCGGCAGACTCCGCCCGGTCTGCCGAGACCTCCAGGGCTGGGCCGCGGAGCGGAAAAACCGGGAGGATCCCTCAATTTTTCCCACGTCCGAGGCCGACCGTACGGATGGCGTTCCGGGGGCATCGACAGGGCGGACGCCGCCCTGTGTTGCTGGCGGCGGAGCCCGATCCTACGATCCAATCTCATGGCCACAGACGTCCGTCTCAAGGAGCAGTTGCCCGAGCTCACCCGGCGGATCGTGGAGACCTACCAGGCGGTCCCCACGATCCACTATCTCGGTCACTGCCCGCTTCCGAACTACGAGTCGATCATCGCGGCCTGCGAGGATCTCAAGGAAATTCTCTATCCCGGCTATCGGCGCCGGGAGAATCTCCACCTGGGCAACGTCACCTACCATGTGGGTGATCTCGTCGACGGGCTGCATGACAAGCTCACGACGCAGATCGGCCGAGCATTGCGGCACAGTGTCGCCGCCCAGCATGCGGCGGCCGAGCACGGTGTCGAGCCCCCTGCCCTGCCCGATGCCGTGCAGCACTGCACCGAGGAGGCCGACTTTGAAGCCCTCGGACAGGCCAAGGCCGTCGAATTCCTCGAACGCATCCCCGACCTCCGCCGGGTGCTCGCCACCGATGTCCAGGCTGCCTACGACGGCGACCCGGCCGTGCGGACGCTCGACGAGGTGATCTTCTGCTACCCCGGCCTGGAGGCCGTGACGATCCACCGCCTGGCCCACCTCCTGCACGCGCTAGAGGTGCCACTCATCCCCCGGATGATGGCCGAATGGGCCCACGCCCGCACCGGCATCGACATCCACCCCGGCGCCACGATCGGCGACCACTTCTTCATCGACCATGGCACGGGCGTCGTCATCGGCGAGACCTGCGAGATCGGCAGTCGCGTGAAGCTCTACCAGGGCGTCACCCTCGGCGCGGTCTCCTTTCAGACCGACGGAGACGGCAACCTCGTCCGCGGCACGAAGCGGCATCCCACGATCGAAGACCGCGTGGTGATCTACGCCAACGCCACCGTGCTCGGCGGCTCGACCCGCATCGGCCACGACTCCGTGATCGGCTCCAACGTCTGGCTCACCCGCTCGATCGACCCGCACACCACGGTCGTCCTCGAGCGGCCGAAGCTCCGCATGCGCGGCGAAGCTCCGACGCCGGAAGCGGACTACCAGATCTGATTACGCGCTGCATTTGTGGTCCGGCGCCGGCTCGGGGTTACCCCGTACCGTCTCGCCGGACGCTCACTGCGGCCATCCTGGCCTCCGTTCGCTCGGATGTGCCTGCGCTGCGCCATCCATGGCTTCGCTGGTCACATACGCCGGCTCAACGGCAGGGGTAACCCCTCGCCTCCCCAACGAAAGCCCGAGGCGTAAGCCGAGAGGATGCCCCGGTGGCGAAACACGACGCGTATTCCCTTCGGCTCACGCCTCGGGCTTCCTGACGGGGAGGCGTGGGTAACCCCGAGCCGGGTTTGGCGAGCACGGGTAGCCCAGGCTGGAGCCTGGCCTACTTCAGGCCGGGGCGGCGGTCGAGGGCGCCGCGGACGCCGAGCTGCTCGGGGTGGCGGGCGATCTTGTCGGTGAACACGCGCACGTCGTCCACGATTGGGCGGAGGTCCTTCGTGAGCTTGCTGACGTTCTGGGCCGCCTGGGCGAGGTCGTTGTAGACCTGCGGGTCGCGCACGAGCTTGCCGAGCGTGCCCTGCGATTCGTTCAAGGCCTTCGTGAACATGGCGGCCTGCTTGAGTGTCTCGTCGAGGCGGCCGATCGTGCGATCGACCTGGGCCACCATTTGTTCGCCCCGTTCACCAAGCGGCTTCGTGAGGCCCTCGAGATTGCGGAGGTTGCGGTCGGCCGTGTCGACGGTGGTGCCGATGCCTTGCACGGTGGTCCGTAGATCGGCGAGCACCTGCGGCAGGGCTTCGATCGCGGCCTTCATCTTTTCGCGGGCCTTGGGGTCGCCCATCACGTCGTTGATGTTGCCCATCGCGATGCTGAAGTTGTCGAGGGCCGCCTCGGTCTTGCGGACCATCTTCTCGAACTTGTCGTCCTCGCCGAGAAACATGCGATCGAGGTTCGTGGAGAGTTTGGTGACCGACGCACTCGCCTCGGCCAGCGAGTCGAGCGTGGCCCCGAACTTGGGCTCGAGCGTGGCGAACACNTCGAAGGGATCCCGCGAGACNGCGCCCATGAGGATCTCGTCCGGGGCGAGCCGCTGGCGAGGCGGGACGATCCGGCCCGGCACGAGCGAGATCTCGGCATCGCCGAGCAGCGTGCCCGCGATGCGGGGCTGCTCGTCCTTGTAGATCGGCACGTAGGAGTCGACATCGGCGACCACGGTCACACCGCCGCGTTCGTTGAGCGTGACGGTNGCGACCCGGCCCACGAGGATGCCATTTTTGCGNACCGGCGTGCCCTGGGAGACGCCCCGCGCGTCGGCGAAGTCCATCTTCAGGGGATACGTCGCCTGCACGAGCGANGGCAGGTCGCCGAAGAGCACGATCAGGATGCCGGCGATGATGGCGGTGGCNAGCACCATCACACCGACGCGAAACTGCATCACGCGGTCGTTCATGGAGACCCCTCGGCCGCGTCGCGGTCCTCGGCGGCCTGTTCCCCGCGCAGCTCCGTGAGTCGGGCGCCGGCCCGGCCCTCCACGAACTGCCGCACCCGCGGGTCGCGGCTCTGTTCGAGGTCGGCCGGTGTGCCGTCGAACACGATCTGCGGTTCGTCGGCGGCGAGGCGGAACAGCGGGTAGAGCATGATGATGCGGTCGGCGACCTTGCGGGCGGTGTGCATGTCGTGGGTCACGACGACGCTCGTCACGCCCTCGCGGGCCCGCACTTTCAGGATCAGTTCGTTGATCACGTCGCTCATGATCGGGTCGAGGCCGGTGGTCGGTTCGTCGTAGAGGAGCACGGGCGGGTCNAGGGCCAGCGCCCGGGCCAGGCCGGCCCGCTTCCGCATGCCGCCGGAAAGCTGCACNGGCTTCTTGCGGGCGGCCGACCGTGGCAGGCCCACTTCGGCGAGCAGCTCGTCGACGATCGTGGCCACTTCGGCAGCGCCGATCCGGGTGTGTTCGCGGAGCGGAAACGCGATGTTGTCGGCGATCGTGAGGCTGTCGAAGAGGGCGGCATTTTGAAACACGAAGCCGTAGCGTGTGCGGAGTTGTGCGAGCTCGCGCTCGGCGAGGCCGCCGAGCGACCGGCCCTCGAACCGCACCTCTCCGCTGGTCGGCCGCACGAGGCCGATGAGCGTCTTCAAGAGCACGGTCTTGCCGCAGCCACTCTCCCCCAGCACNACGAGCGTCTGGCCGCAGGGGATNTCGAGCGAGATCTCGCGGAGCACGTCCTGCTGGCCGAACCGCACGGAGACGGCGTCGACGGCGAGCACGGGCTCTNCGGGGGCTTCGCGGCGAACGGGCTTGGCGGGTGCGGCGACGGGCATNGGTGGTCCTAGAGCAGTTTTCGTGGCCCTTCGGGCCGGAAGAAATCGTGGACGTTGTTGAGCCAGATTCCCAGGAACAAATCGAGCACGAGGATCAGCACGAAGGAGTGGACGAAGGCGTTGGTGGCCGCCCGGCCCACGCCTTCGGCGCCATGGTCGCAGTGAAACCCGTGATGGCAGCTCACGAGCGCGATCGCCGCCCCGAAGAAGAAGGTCTTGAAGATNCCCATCAGGAAGTCGAAGGCATCGACGTATTCCCGGGAATTCGCCCAGTAGTGGTGGTAGTCGATGCCGAGNACGAGGTGGGAATACAGGTAGCCTCCGAGCACCCCCATGAAGTCGGCCATGATCGTGAGCGTGGGGATGAGCACCAGGCAGCCGAGGAACCGGGGCACCACCAGGTAATAGATCGGGTTGGCCCCCATGCTCTCGAGCGCGTCGATCTGTTCGGTCACCCGCATCGTGCCGAGTTCCGCGGCCATGGCGCTGCCGACGCGGCCGGCGAGCATCGTGGCCGCGAGCACCGGCCCGAGTTCACGGACGAGCGAGAGGTTGATCACCGAGCCGAGCCGGGTCTCGAGGCCCAAGGCCTTGAACTGGGCGAAGCTCTGCACGGCGAGCACCATGCCGATGAAGAGCCCCGTGAGCGCCACCACCGGCAGCGACATCACGCCGATCTGATAGAAGTTTGGCAGGAGCACGTCGCGCCGCTGGCGGCGCAGGAAGAGCCAGCCGAGCGTCTGAAACGAAAAGATCGCCACGTCGCCGATGCCGGCGACCCGGCTCATGGCAAACGCCCCCACGTTCGCGATCTGGTTGGTGAACCAGCCCGACAAGCCGGCGGCGGGGGCGGAGGTGATCGATGCAGCCATGATGGTCGGCCGCTGTTNNGCGCGGCGCTCCTTGCCGGTTGTTTCGGAAGTGCNGGGCAGGGAACTTGAGCCGGTCGTGCGGCGCTCGCGGAATCTGGGTAGAGTGGCGAAACGGGCACGTTTCGCGCAGAGGGAGCTAAGAAACCATGATGCCGATTGCCCCCCATTCGCCAGCACGCCGTGGACTTTCTGCCGTGGCCGTGCTGTTCTTCGGAGTGGCCAGCGCACACGCTGCGGCGACCTCGCCGAATACACTCACCGAGCCCGAACACCGCGGCGGCTGGCGGCTCCTGTTCGACGGCCAGTCGCTCGACGGCTTTCGCGGCTATCAGAAGGACGGCCCTGGTGCGGGATGGGTAGTCGAGGAAGGGGCCCTCGTACGCCGCGGAGTGAATGCGGGGGACCTCGTCACGAAGGAGACGTTCGATCGCTTCGAATTGGAACTCGAGTTCCGGATCGCACCTGGTGGCAACAGCGGCGTGATGTTCCACGTGACCGAGTCAGAACCGAAGCCGTGGATGAGCGGGCCTGAGATTCAGATTCTCGACAACGCCGCTGGCCTTCATTTCCAGAGGACAGATTCTCAGAAGACAGGCTGGCTCTACCAGCTGTACGAGGCGAAGACGGATGCCACCCGGCCTGCGGGCGAGTGGAACCGGCTCTCGCTCCGTGTCGCCCCGGACTCCGGGCAGGTGTGCATCAACGGGGTTCGATCTTTCACGTTCAAGAAAGGCAGCCCCGACTGGGACAAGCGAGTTGCGAAGAGCAAGTTCGCACAGTTCCCCGACTTCGGCCGTGCCGAGCGCGGGCATATCTGTCTGCAGGATCATGGCGACGAGGTGGCATTCCGCTCGATCAAGATTCGTGAGCTACCGGCTCCCGGCGAGCCGCTGACGGTGCACGACGACGGCGCGGTACCCGTGCGGGCCGTGCCCGCGTTTCCCGCCATCGAGTGGGAGGGCTGGTCGCCGGTTGCGGAGGACGGCACGCCGGCACCGCCCTTGCGGCCCTTGCTCGTGACGCATGCTGGCGATGGCTCGGGTCGAATCTTCGTGCTCGATCAAGCGGGCATGATTCATGGTGTCGCGGCCGGCTCGGAATCGGGCCCGAGGCAGGCGCGGCTATTCCTCGATCTCCGCGAGCGGACGGCCCCGTGGCGCAAGGAAAACGAAGAGGGGCTCCTCGGCCTCGCCTTTCATCCGCGGTACGCCGAGACGGGAGAGTTCTTCGTCTGCTACTGCGTGCGTGGCGACCAGGCGCGGATCGAGCGGGTGTCACGATTTCGCGTCTCGGCAGCCGACAAGGATCGCGCCGATCCCACGAGCGAGGAGATACTGCTCGCGATCGAACAGCCCTATCCGAACCATAACGGCGGGTCGATCGCTTTCGGGCCAGATGGAAAACTCTATGTCGGTCTCGGCGATGGCGGCAGTGGGAATGACCCGCATGCCAACGGGCAGAACCTCGACACATGGCTCGGAAAGATCCTGCGGATCGATGTCGACCGCCGTGATCCGGGCAAGGCCTACGCCGTCCCCTCCGATAATCCATTCGTCGGTCGGGAAGGCGCTCGGCCCGAGATATTTGCGATCGGGTTTCGGAACCCGTGGCAGATCACGTTCGACCACGAGACGGGCCGGCTGTGGGCCGCCGACGTGGGCCAGCATCTCCTCGAAGAGATCGACGTGGTCGAGAAGGGGGGCAACTACGGCTGGAGCCTGAAGGAGGGCACGAGTGCGTTCGGCAGCGTCGCCACGGCGACGGACGTGATCGACCCGGTCTGGGAGTACGACCACGGGGTCGGGAAATCGATCACGGGCGGCTTCGTCGTGCGTGATTCCACCGTGCCGGCGCTCGAAGGCGGCTATCTCTATGGCGATCACGTCTCGGGGAGGATGTGGACGCTCTGGCAAGAGCCGGGCGGCCGCGTCAAAAACAAGGCGGTTCCATGGAATGGCCTGCCGATCTTCGGCTTTGGCCGCGACGAGGCGGGCAACGTCTATGCACTCACGTCGTCGGCCACCGGGCAGGGCGTGTTCCGGATCACCGCCGAGTAGCACGCAGCAACGCCCGCGTCAGGTCGTGCCATCAGGGCGTTTGGTGGCCTTCCGCACCCGCGTGGTCACAGGCGACAGGTCCCAGGTGAACCGGCGGCACGTGTAGGCCGTTTGGGAAGCTAGGGCTCGATTCCGCCGGTGGGCTCGCTGGAGGTCTTTGTCGTCGTAATGACGTACGCGATCGCCCTGCTCATGCGGGATGTGAAACGCCGTGGCGGGATCGGG
>JGI24766J26685_10000608_pt1 | contig 10230 bp, 9 predicted proteins | sample SanBayMetagenome_FD_26685 | JGI IMG/M metagenome (IMG submission 26685)
GGGAAAGCTCCGCAGGTCGGTATGCTTGAATGCATCCTGCGGGACACAGGGAATTTCGCGCCAATCGCGCACCGTCTCACTGACCCCGCCGGTCTCGCAGAATTTGCGGTAAGGCGGATTGTGACGAAAGTGCCATGAATGCAGTTCGCAGAGCATATCATCCCAAGAAGCACCCCGCTCTCCCGCGATGGCCGTGCGGACGGTGGCTTCAAGTTCCTGCTCCCGGTTGCGCTCGTTCACGGGCTTCATCCTGACAGCCCGGCGCGCCCGGCAAATCCAAATTTGGCCTCGCGCGCCGCGGGCGGTCGCGAGCATTCTCGCGGGATGTTCCCGGTGCGGTGTCTGCGTCTTCTCAGCGTGGTGCTGATCATTTTCGGTGGTGCCCAGATTTCCCGCGCGGAGGAGGAAGAGACGGTCGCCGCTCCGCAGGCGGGCACGGCCAGCGATATCATCATGCGCGCGGACGCGGCTTACAACGCCAAGCGCTACGAAGAGGCCATTGCCGGTTACCGGCGCTTCGTCGAAGACTTCGGCTCGTCCAACGAAGCCAAGCCTCTGCTCCCGGGTGTCCGCTACAACTTGGCGGCGGCTTTGCTTCAGACGCAGAAATTCGACGACGCTCTGGAAGAGATCGACGAAGCGATGATTGTCGGGGAAAAGCTGCCCGCGGAGAAGAAAGAGGATCTGGCTTTCTGGCGCGGACTGTCACTGCTGCAAACCGAGCAGCATGAGGAGGCGCGCAAGGCTTTGCAAAAATTCCGGAAAGATTTTCCCGAGTCGCGACGCGGACCCGACGCGGTGATGCTTTCCGCCGGCTCGCTGCTCGCCGAGGAGAACCACGCGGAGGCGGGTGAGATCTTCGGGGCGATCCGCCGCGAGCCCACGCATCCGCATCGAAGCCGAGCCGCCGTGCTCGAATTGCACTGTCTCATCCAAACCGACCGAGACGACGACGCGCTCGCCCTCCTTGCCGAGGAGAGCAATCGTGCGGAAGGCATCGGCCAGTTGGCCCTCTTCCAGACGCTGGCTCTCGGGCTCGGCGAGAGATTTCTCGAGCAGGACCGACCGCGCGACGCCATCCGTGCCCTGCAGGTCATCTGGCCGAGGGAAAGGCTCGTCGCGCACCAGACCCGTCAGCTCGAGGAAGCCCGGGCCCGCCTGGCCGCGATCGAGAAATCGGAGAAACCCGACATCCTGGCCCGCGCCCAAGCGCGCCAGTTGGAGCGGGACATCGCCAAGGAACTGGCCAGTCTCGAGAAAATCGAATCTTTCGACGCGTCGGTGCGTTTCCGTCTGGCCACGGCTTTCTACGAGCAGGAGCGCTACCGTGAATGCGCCATGCTTCTGGAGGACATGCTGCGCCAGATGCCGGCCGACGGGGTGGTGGAGAAAGCGTCCTTGAGCACTTTGCAAAGTTGGATGGCCATCGGGCGCCATGACAAGGCGGTGGAAACTTCGCTGCTCTTCGAGGAAAAATTTCCCGAATCGGAAAGCCTGCCGCTGGTGATCTATCTCCGCGGCATCGGGCAGCAGCAGGCCGATCTCTATGACGATGCGCTGGCCACTTTTTCCTCCCTGCAGGAGCGTTTTCCGGACTCGGAGCAAGCACCCCGTGCTTTGTTCATGCAGGGCTTCACGCAGTTGATGGCCGAACGCAACGAGGAAGCGGCCGCTTCCTTTGCCGGTTTTGCGGAGAAATACCCGGACCACGAAATGTCGGAACCGGCGAATTACTGGCGCGGTTCGGCACTCGCTTTCGCGCGGCAATTCGAAGGGGCGCGCAAGGTTCTGGCTGACCACGCCGGGCGTTTTCCCGAAGGCAAGATGCAGGCCGAGGCGGCTTTCCGCAATGCCTACTGCGCGCAGTCCATGAAGGACCACGAGCGCGCCGAGCAGGAGTTGCGTGCTTATCTGGACAAGTTCCCGCAAGGGGTGGAGCGCGACGAGGCCTTCATTCTCCTCGGCGATGCCCTGCTCGCGCAGGCCAAGTCCGACGAAGGCAAGGAGGCCTACCGCGGGGTAAAGGATACCGGGAGCCGCTTTTACGAGGAGGCGCAGTTCAAGTTGGCCAAGGTGATCAAGTTGGAGGAGGACTACGAAGGTTTGCGCGCGCTCATGCAGGGCTACCTCGCGTCCCACCAGCGCAGCCCGCGGGCCGCTGAGGCACTGCTCTTCATCGGCCAGTCCTACCGGCAGGAGGACCGCAACGATCTCGCCATCGAGGAATATTGGAAAGCGATCAACACATTCGGCAACGATCCGGAAGCGCGCTCGGTCGAGGATTTGTTCCTCGCGCTCGGGCGCCTTTACCAGACGGACGTGGAAAAACTCGACCATCAGGCCGCGCTCCGGGAGTTGCGCGACCGGGCCACGCAAGCGGGGCAGGACGTGTTGGCGGTGCGTTCGATCTGGGCACTCTCGCGCGCGGTGCGGAAGTCCGACCCCGGCCTTTCGGTGGCCTTGCTGCGCGAAGCCGCCTTGTTGGCCGAGCCCGAAACCACGCATGCGATGATCCTCGCGGATTGTGCGGATGCGCAGCTGACCTCGGACGGGAACGAATCCGCGGAAGAATCGGCCAAGCGCAGCGAGCGGGCGTCGGCTCTCTACACCAACCTGCTCAAATGGCATCCGCGCTCGGGTGAGAAAGACAAGGCTCTCGCGGCCCTGGCCCAGATGGCGCTTGATGCGGGCGACACGGCCACGGCGCTCGNCTACTACGCGCGTCTCGAGCGCGACGCACCTTGGTCGCCATTGATGGGCGAAGTGCTGATGACCCGCGCGCGGCTGGAAATGGAAGGGGACCGCACTGACGAGGCGGCCGCCGCCTACACGCGTTTGCTCGCCGCGGAAAACGTGTCGGGCAAGCTCAAGGCGCAGGCGCTCCTCGCCCTCGGGGAATTGGAAATGGCCCGCAATCAGCCAGCCAAGGCGGTGCCCTACTACCAACGCATTTACATTCTCTACGGCAAGTGGCGTGACGCGGTGGCCAAGGCCTATCTGCGCAGCGGCGAGGCCTTCGAGCAACTCAACGATATGGAAGCCGCGCGCAAAACCTACGAGGAACTGGCGGGCAGCGAGGATCTTGCCTCCTTGCCGGAAGCCGAGTTGGCCAAGGAAAAATTGCGTAAATTCGCACCCGCAGCGGGCGAGGGGACATCGTCATGAAAGCCCTCTGCATTTTGCTGGCCGCGACCGTCTCCGCGCCGGTTCTCTTTGCGCAGGATGTCATCCATCGCAAGGACGGTTCCACGCGCGAGGTGCGCGTGCTCGGCATCGAGGGTGACCAACTGCGCATCGGCATACCGTCCCCGGTGCCCGGACGTCCGGGCGGTTCGACCACGGTCGCTCTGACCGAGATCGAACGGATCGATTTCGGGCCCGACACCGTGCTCGAGGCTCTCGGAAAAAACAAAACGGCTGCGTCCATTCCCGCGGCGCGGGTGCGTTGGCAGGCTCTCCAACCCCTGCTGGCCCTGCCCGAGTCGCGTGCCGGCGAGGCGGGGTGCCTTTACGGCGAGGTTCTGCTTCTTTCACCGGAGGCTTCGGACCGCGAGGCGGCACTGGCGGTTTTCACCCAAGTCGAGCAAGGCTCCTGGAGCCCTGCGGATCGCGAGAAGGCGGCGCGCGGTCGCCTGCGTGCCATGATGGCTTCGGGCCGGCTGGAGGAAGCTTCGCGTGAAGCCGAGTCCCTGGCCTCGGACTCCGGTGATCCGGATTTCCTCCTCGAGACCAAGTTGCTTCTGGCTGAAGCGCGTCTGACCGAGTTGGAGAAATTGTTGGCCGATAATCCTCGCTGGTATGAGGATCCGCCGGTCAAAGCCGAGAGGTCGCGCCTGCTCAACGAAGCGGCCGATTTGTCCCTCTACCCGTTTCTTTTTCACGGCACGAAACGCGAACTTTCCGCCAAGGGGCTTGCCCTCGCGCACCGGCTCTACCAGCTTGTCGGTGACGAAAAGGAAGCGGCCAAAGTGGCCGAAGACCTCGCCGTCATTTATCCCGAAACCCCGGAGGCCAAAGGCGTCTCCGCGGAGAAACCCACCGAATCATGAGAAACAAAACACGCTCGATCCTGACCCTGTTCCTGCTCCTTTGGTGCGCCGCCCTCGTCGCCCCGCTCTGCGCGCAGGAAGATGCCGCCACCCCCGCCGCTTCGCCCGCGCCTCCGGCCGCGGTGGAAAAAAGTCTGGTCGATCTTTTCTACGCCGGCGGCGCGCTCATGTGGCCGATCCTTCTCTGCTCGGTCGGCACCATCGCGGTCGGTGTCTACTGCTTCCTGCAAATCAACCAGAAGAAAATGATGCCCAAGGCCCAGGAAGCCGCCGTCTCGCAGTTCATGCAGCATCAGGATCCCAACGGAGCCTACCAACTCTGCCAGGCTTCCCCCAATGTCTTTGCCAACACCATGAGCGCGGCTTTGCTCAAAGTGAATTTCGAACGCGATCTGGCCAACAAGTCCTCGATGGAACAAGCCGCGGGGGAGACGCTCATGCAGGAGGAGCAGCGCCTGATGATCTGGGTGAACTACCTCAACATCTTCGCCACGATCGCGCCGATGCTAGGACTGCTCGGAACGGTCACCGGTATGATCGCGAGCTTCGACCAGCTGGCTGCCGGGCGCAGTGAACCGTCCGATCTGGCCGGCGGCATCGGCGAAGCGATGCTCACCACGGCGGGCGGCCTCATCGTCGGCATTCCCGCCATGTTCCTCTTCTTCTATTTCCGCAACCTCCTCCAGGTGGCCATCGGCAACATCCAGAAGTCGGTCACCTTCATGATCGACGTCCTCTCCGGCGAACTGAAGCTCGAGGCCGGGCTCCATGCCCACGATGTGGCGCCCGACGAATCCGGCGCGGCCTAATCCTTCTCCCCGCAAGCCATGAAGATCACACGCCGGCCCGACGACGAAATGGGTTTCCAGTTGGCGCCCATGATCGACATGACTTTCCTGCTGCTCATTTTCTTCATGGTCACCACGAAGATTTCCAAGGAGCAGATCAAGGAGGAGATCAAGTTGCCGGTGGCGAGCAACTCCATCATCCCGCCCGAGGTCAGCAACCGCGATGTCATCAGCATCGACGACCGCGGCAACTATTTCATCGGCAATGAACCGGCCGACAAAAAGGCGCTCGCTGAGCACCTGAAAAAACGCTTCGAAAAAAATCCGCCGCTGCGTCTTTACATCCGCGCGGACCAGACCACGCCCGGCAAGAAGATCAAAGAAGTGATGAAAATGGCCGCGGATGCCGGGGCCGTCGACGTCATTTTCGGCAGCTACCAATCCTGACTCATGCAAGTCCGGCGCCGCGACCAGCAACTTGTCGAGATGCAGATGGGGCCCATGATCGACATGGTCTTCCTGCTCCTCGTTTTTTTCATGGTCACGGCCAAACCGATCAAGCAGGAGAGCGACATCAGCCTCGGCTTGCCGGGAACCGTCGCGGCGGAGGAGGCGGTCGATCTTCCGGACGAGCAGCGCATCCGTATCGAGGACGATGGCACCATCCTGCTCAACGACGCGATTTTCGGCGATCCCGCCGACAGTAAACTTGATACCTTGGTAGCCACGCTCAAGCGCTTCAAGGAATCGGCCGATGCAAACAAAAACGAGGCGCTTGTCACGCTCGATGCCGCAGACGGCACCAATCACCAGCGCATCGTCGACGTGCTCAACGCTTGCGCGCGTGCGGACATCACCGGGGTGACTTTTTCCGACAGCGCCGAGGAGGAGATGTAAGCCGTGGCCAAGGCTGTCCTCGATCCGCAGGAGCTCGCCAAGCAGCGGCGGCGGAAAATCATCGTCTCGGTCATCGTGGTGAGCGTGGTCGTGCATTTCATCGGGGCCATCCTCGGCGGCATCTGGATCGTGGCGCGATACCTGCTGCCCACGCCGGCGACCTTCGAGGTGAAGAAGGAAATCCGCATCGCGGCCGAGGAGCGCCAGCACCGAATGAACATGGACGAATTCGACGCGTTGAAACCCAAGCCGACGTTCACCGACAAGATGTCCACCGCGCGTCCGACCGAATTCGCCCTGCCGGATCTTCCGACCCTGCCCGTCGATGCGTTGAGCGCCGTCGACCCGAGCGACATCGTGTCGGATCAGATCGCCAGCCTGACCGGGTCCGCGGGATCCGGGACCGGATCGGGCAGTGGCACCGGACTCAAAGGCTCGCCCGTCGATTTCTTCGGTATTTCTGACACCGCCACGCGGGTGATCATCACGATGGACGTCTCCAACAGCATGTTCGACCGCCAGCCCGGGAAATTCGAAGCCGTCAAGGCTCAAGCCTCGAAGCTGGTTCAGGGACTCAGCATCAACACGCTTTTCAACATCATCATCTTCGAGGGCGGATCTGTCGCCATGTTCCCGCAGTTGGAGCCGGCCACGGAAGCCAACAAGGGCAAGGCGGAGGAATGGATCAAGAGTGTCGATGGCGGCAAGGAAAAGCAGAACATGCGCTACAATGGCGCCTACAAACGCATGGGCACCGGACTCTATGAGGGTGGCGGCACCCGGCTCGACACCGCCTTGAAGCAGGCCCTCGGCATGAAACCGACGAGTGTCTTTGTCATAAGCGACGGGCAGATCGCGAAAAGCCCGCCGCGCGACGGAGGGGACGACAGGAGCGAACAGACGGACATCGAGCAGGAGGAGTTGCTCGATATGGTCAAGGAGTCCCAGGCCCAGCTCGAGGTGCCGTCGCGTATCCACGTGATCTATTTCGTCACCGGAAAAGCCAAGAGTGAGGAGGAGAAGAAGCTCCGCTCGCTGGCCCGCCGAAACGACGGGCGGTTCAAGCAGGTCGAAGCCTCCGACTTCTGACGCTTGCCCCGCCGCGCGGAAACGCCTAGAAGATCATCGATGGTGGAAATTTTGGAGAAACTCCTCCTCCTGCAGGAACGCGATCAGCGCTTGCAGACTTTCCTCCATCAGATCAATGCCGTGCCCGGCGAGAAAGCGGCGTTGCAGAAGGAACTCGACGGCGCGCAGCGCACGCTGGAGCAAGACAAGGCACGCGCCACGCAGATCGAGGTGGAGCGCAAGCGGCTCGAGGTGGAAGCCGACGGCAAGCGCGCGCAGATCGCCAAATACCAGACGCAGCAACTGGAGACGCGCAAGAACGAGGAATATGCCGCGCTCAAACACGAGATCGAGCGGGCCCAGAACGACATCAACGCGATCGAGGACCGCGAACTCGAGCTCATGCAGGAATTCGAGGACCTCAAGCCGGTCATCTCCGCGGCCGACGCCAAATACAACACGGAGAAAAACCGCGTGGCCGGACTGGTCAAAATCGCGGACGAAAAAGTCGGCGTCCTGCAAGGCCGGGCCGACGAGATCAAAGTCGAGCGCGACGCCATCGCCGCCGAAATCAAAGCCGCGGACGAAGATCTTTTCGATCTCTACGAGAAACTTTTCCGCTCCAAAGCGGGTCGCGCCATCGTTCCCCTCGAGGGCAATCACTGTTCAGGGTGTCATATGACTGTGACTCCCGCGACGCTGCGCGATGCCAAAGTAGGCACGAGCGTGGTGTCCTGCGAGCAATGCGGGCGGATTGTTTACGCTCTGCCGGAGTAGGTCTCTGTAGCGTCGCGACAGCAGCTCAATGTCCGTTCGTGCCGTTGACGCCGGCGGGGCGCGGTTCGAACTCCTCGCGGAATTTGGCGACAAAACTTTGCGTCGGCCACGAGCAGGCTTCGCCGAAGGCACAGACCGTGCGTCCGGCAATGTGGTCGGCGATACCGACAAGCTGCTTCGCATCGGTCGGCTTGACGTCGCCGTTGAGCATCCGCGTGGTGACTTTCGACATCCACAGGCTGCCCTCGCGGCACGGCGTGCACTGACCGCAACTTTCGTGGGCGTAGAAATCGTTGATGTTGTTCAGCACCCAGAGCATGTCGCGCGAGTCGTCGAGGATCATGACGCCGGCGCTGCCGATCATCGAGCCGGCGGCGGCCAGCGAGTTGGCATCCATCACGAGATCCATGAGATCGACCTCGATGGTTTCCTCGGTTCCGTCCGCGGCCTTGCGCTTCAGTTTGTATTTCTCGCCGGCGCGCAGGACCTTGGCCGAGCTGCCGCCGGGAATGATGGCCTTGAGTTTGCGCCCCGGCTTGAGTCCACCGCAGACCTCGTTGATCAACTGGCCGACGGTGACCTGTCCGCAGCCGAGTTCGTAGTAGCCCGGGTTTTGCACGTCGCCGCTGACGCACAGCGTGCGGGTGCCGCCATCGCCGGCTGAGCCGAGCTTGGCGAAGTCCGCCGCGCCCATGGCGATGATGTGCTTCACATGACAGAGGGATTCCACGTTGTTGACGATGGTCGGGCAGTTGTAGAGGCCGAAGACGGCCGGGAAGTAGGGCGGCTTGATGCGCGGATAGGGGCGCTTGCCCTCCAGGGATTCAAGCAGGCTGGTTTCCTCGCCGCAGATGTAGGCGCCGGCCCCCTGATGGACGAAAATGTCGCAGTCGAATCCGCTGCCGCAGACGTCCTTGCCGATGAAGCCGGCGGCACGGGCTTCGGCGATGGCTTTCTCCACGATGCGGGCGGCCTCGGGGAATTCGCAACGGATGTAGATGTAGCTGAGGTGCACGTTGAGCGCCCAAGCGGCGATCATCATGCCTTCGAGCAGTTGGTGTGGATCCTCATGGAGGATGTAGCGGTCTTTGAACGTGCCGGGCTCGGATTCGTCGCCGTTGACCACGAGGTAATGAGGCTTGCCGTCGTCGCGCTTGATGAAGCCCCACTTCACCCCGGTGGGGAAGCCGGCGCCGCCGCGGCCGCGCAGGTTGGAGGCTTTCACTTCGGCGGTGACCTCTTCGGGCTTCATCTTGAGCGCTTTTTTGAGCGACTCGTAGCCGCCGTGGCGGAGATAGCAATCGAGCGAGGCGTCATAATCCTCGCGTCCGACATTTTTCAAAATCATGCGTTTCTCCGCCGGGTGCGGAGCTCGGAGCGCTTTGCGGTAAGCACGATCGGCATCGTGCAACACGGCCGCGGCGTCGGACGGCTTGAGTTTTTCGACCAGCTTGTCGTCGACCAAAGCGACGGGAGCGGTGCCGCAACTGGCCAGACATTCGACGAATTCGATGGTGTATTTGCCGTCCGGGCTGTTCACCCCATGGCCGTGATCCGGCGAGTCCATGGCACCGGCCGCGCGGAGGAGTTCCTCGCGGATGTCGTAGGACCCGGCCATGGCGCAGGACAAGGTGCGGCAGACGCGAATGGTCGTTTTGCCGGGCGCGGTCTGGCGGAACCACGGATAGAAAGTGACCAACTCGAGGATATTGATCGGTTCAAGTTCGAGTTTGCGCGCGATCCAGTCGACCCCGCTCTCGTCGATGTAGCCGAAGTGGTTTTGCCAGATATGGAGGAGTGGGACCGAGGCGCTGCGCTTGGAAACTGGGTAATGGGTGATGGTCTCGTCGACCCGCGCCACCAACTCGGGTGTCAGATGGTCGGATTGGCGGGTCTCGGTGGCGGTCATGAAGGGCAATTTGTCCTTCATGGTTACGTTTCCTTCAAGAAAAACGATGCCGGGCACTTGCCAGCAAAGGCCTCATCTGCGAACCTATTTGTCGAAACGAAAGGAAAAACCATGAGCGAAAAAGACACCAAACAAGCCGCCGAGAAGTTCAAGAGCGGCCGCACTCACGCCGCGGAGGCGGCCACCGAATTCAAGGAAGCCGCCAGCGCCAAATTCAGCGACCTGCGCGACACCTTTAGCCAACGCGCCGACGAATACCGCGACCGCGCCAATCAGGTCTGGTCCGACACGACCGGCCGCGCCCGCACCCTCACCGAGGACGGCGAGGACTACATCCGCGAGAATCCTTTGCAGGCCGTCGGCATTGCCCTGGCCGCGGGATTCATTCTCGGCGTGATCTTGCGTCGCTAAACGCGGGGCGCATGAACGCATCACCCGGCGCGGACCGCTCCGAGGAGGTGCCGGAAACCCCCGGCTTGCACGCCGCGGCCGGCGCCTTCAGTTCGGCGCTGGTGCGATTTTTGCAGGCCCTGACGGGCTTGTTCGGGTTGGAGTTGCGTGAAACGGGTGCACAAGCCCTTGTCTTGGGTGCGTTGGCCGTGGCGGTCATAGTCGCGGCGGTGTTCGCCTACCTCTTTCTGCTCCTGGGCGTGACCATGCTCATCGTCGGCTGGCTCGGCGGCGGCTGGCTGATGGCGCTTTTCGGCTTGTGCCTCTTCCATGTCATCACGGCCGTGATCCT
>JGI24766J26685_10000609_pt1 | contig 10224 bp, 13 predicted proteins | sample SanBayMetagenome_FD_26685 | JGI IMG/M metagenome (IMG submission 26685)
CCCGCCACGACCGCAGCCAACGCTGGATTGCGTTGTTGTCGCTGTAGATCTCGGGGTCAAAGGCGTACACAAGACCGTACAGCCAATCGCCAACCAAGATCTCGTTGTTGAAATTGGCTTGGCAGTTGCTGCGGTGCCGCACAAACTGCACGCCGTCCCACCCCGCGCGCTCATGCCACGCGCCGGTCGTGGCGTCATAGCACCACGTTGCGTTGGCAGTCGGGAACGTGAGGATGTAGAACAGGTGGCCGTCTTGCTGGTACGAGTACCCGATGGCGTCGTTGATGACGTCGTACTGCTGGATCTGCCACTCGATGGCGTGCGTGCTGATGCGCTGGGCGTTGTAGCCGTTGTTGCGGTAGACGATGCCGTTGCCGCGTATGTCGGACCCCAGCCAGAACACCGAGTTGTCCAGCTTGGCCACGCTGTACGGCGCCGCGCAACCAACTTCCATGAACGCGCCTGCGATGCGGGCAAGCGGAAAGTCAGCCAGGCCAGCGTTGTACCAGACCTCCACCGTGCTGGTGCCAAACAGCCACACCTCGCGATGGTTGACGTTCAGCGCCACCACATCGTCCGGGTTACCCTCGGCGCTGGCGAAATCCAGCGGGTCGATCTGCGTGCCGTCGTTGAGCGACGTCACCCAGAACCGCTGGCTGTTGGGCTGGTTGAAGACGAAGTAGCCGTCGAGGTAGCCGACAGTTACGGCGCCGGGGAAGTCAGGGTCCGTGATCTGCTCAAAGACGCCAGTGCTGGCGTTGTAGATGAACGCGCTGGGGTTACAGGCGATGAACAACTGCTCGCCGTTGTCCACCATGCTGACCGGCCCGCTGCCGTCGATGTAGCCTAAAAACGACGTGTTGTAGTTGCCGTCGGCCCGGTACAACTCTCCGCCCGACGCAACGTACAAGTAGTCGCCAAATTTCCACAGCCCGCGTATCGGCCCTTGGCCGACTGGAAACACCTGCCGCAAGCCGGGGCAGCGCTGCAAAAACGCTGGCTCCTTGCCGCCTTCCAGCACAACTTCCGGAAACAGGTTCACCATGCGGCTGTCCGCAGCGTTAACGCTGCGGGCCACATAGCTGGAGCCGAGGATCGGCGTCTTCATCAATAGTTACCGGCGTACACGTTGAACCGCTGGCGCGTCGCAATCAGCGAGTACGGCAGGCTCATGATGTCGTCCGGGTTGTTGATGCGCTTCAGGTTGCGCTTGGACGTCATGGCGATGCGCACCACTTGCGACGGAGGCTGCACGCCAAACTCAGGCGCGATCTCCATCGCCAAGTTGTAGACAAACGCTCGCAGGTAGCCTGGCGGAAACGACAGCACCGTGGACAGCGTGGCCGGTTGCGACAGTTCTTCCACCGAGATGAAATGCCACTCCAGCAGCCGCGTTGGCACCGGGTAGATGTACATCTCGATGTTGGGGTAGGTCATGTTGACCCACAGCACCTGCGGGTACGTCGAGGTCACGGTCTTGACCGCGATGCCGTCGTACTGCTGCTGGTTGATCAGCTTGATGCCGAAGCTGACATTCGTGCCGGGGTCGCGGAAATACGTCGCGTCGTCCAGCAGAATGGGCCGGTTGCCTACGAAATCGCCCGTAGGCCCCAGCGTGCGGCTAAGCGCGCTGGCAGGCCAGTTGAACACTTGATCTTGCGTCGAGAACACCGACAGTCGTTCGGTATTCCACGACTCGATCATCTGGTTCAGCGCCGTCAGCGAGTCCTGCATGACGGCAGCAGAAGACGTCTCGCCCTCTGCCAAAACGCCCAGCAGACGCAGGGCGCGATTGATCTGGTCACCCGCTGTGGTGGACATTGACAACCTCCCTACGGCGGCGGGTGCGCTCGGTCAAAGCGTTGACTGCAAGCGCGGGTTCGACATCATCGTCTTGGTCAGGAGTATACCGCTCCCATCCGCTACGCTCGTCGTATTCCGCTTCCATCTCCATCGTCGCCACTTTGGCGCCGTGGATGGGGTGTCTCATGTAGATGATGGGCATAAGAGAAGGGGGCCGAAGCCCCCTCTAGGTTAGGACGCCATTACGACCCAGTTCGTGCCGTCTTCGCAAACCAGCATTGCCCAAGCACCTGCGCTAGCGGCAAGGATTGCCGTGCCCGCAGTGCCAGAACCAATCGGCTTGACGTTAGACGTTGGCGAAATGACCGTGTAGGTGGCCGACAAGTTTTTGATGACTACCACGCGACCGATGTTCTCGGCGCCGCTCGGCAGAGTGACCGTGACGTTGGCCGAAGCCCCGTTGCAGATGACGAAGTTCTCCTCACCGCCCAGCGTGAAGCTGGCCGTCTTGGTGACGGGAGCGTTGAGGAAGAACGTCGAAATTGCCGGGTCGGAGAACGCCACACCGACAGCTTTGGTATTCGGCATGGTGTTCTCCTAGCTTAGGCTACGCGGTACAGGGTCCAAGCGCCAGCGGCGCTCTTGCGAGCAACCAGCATTGCGCCGGTGGTGACAGGAATCACCATCGTCAGCGAGCCGGTGATCGTCCAACCCGTGTTGGTCGTGATCGTCGCGGTGCCCGAAGACGTACCGAGGTTGACCACGCGGAAAGTGAACGATGTGCCCACCTTGTCGGAGTTGGTCAGCGTAGCTTCCAGATCCGACACGGTCGGCAGCGTGTACGCCACGTTGGCCGTGATGCCGCTGTTGACCAGAATCAGACCGTTCAGAACTTGAGCGGCGGTGAAAGTGGTCGTGGTGGTTGCCGTAACCGGCTCAGGGATCGCGTCGATCAGGGGTTCGTTGAGGTTGCCATCACCGACTTGATAGCCGCCGCCGCCATTAGGGAGTGCCATGATTGAGTTTCCTTTCAGTGTTCAGTTGCAAGATTGGGGGCCGTAGCCCCCATTCTCATCAGCCCCAGAGACGGCAGGCCATCTGCGGACGAATAGTGCTGTAGCCGTACAGCACGTCNATCCGGCAAGGCATGCGGTCGTTGTTGATGTCGTACTGACGCACGACNCGCAGGCTGATGCCATTGTGAACGGCACGGCTGGCCATGTCCACGCCTTGCGGCAGGAGCAGGTCGGCAGTGGCGAACGTGATGGCGTCCTTGTGGTAGATCAGGTTCTGAGCGTACTGCGTAGACGCAGCACCCACGAACACCACAGCCTTGCTGTTGCCAGGCAGAGCGTTCACGGTAGCCAGAGCGTGGTTGGCCGAGTACATCGGCGCCACAGTCACGGTGACAGCGGTGCCGCTGGCAGTGACATCAGCCAGAACCACGAACTGGAACAGCGAGCCGGTGGACTCACGGGTCTGCGGGTTTACCGCAAAGCAGTCAGCCACAGTGAACACGTCACCAGCCTTGATCGTAGCGCCAGACGCCACAGTCAGCGCGATGGAGGTCGCGCCTTCAGCGGTAACCGCTGCAGAGGTGGTGTTGCCCGTTGCGCCGCGAGTGCCGGTCGTGAACTGCTTGATCGACTGAGACATGTTGATCTCGTCGAAGCCCAACACGCCCGTGCCCATCATGCCGTTCTTGAACTGCTTGCTGATGGTGTCGGTCGGGTTGAACAAGCCCTTCATGCCTTCGACCAGCCCAGCGTTAGCAGCCGGGTTGACGGTAGCGTAGCGGGGCGACATCACAGCGGCGTTCTCGTTGAGCTTCTGCTGAGCTTGCAGCAGAACCAGCGAGGTGGCCGGCGTGGTGCCGGGGGTACCCACGGAGTTACCGATGGTGCGGAAGGCGTTGGCAACGTCAGCGTCGATGCTGGCGGCCAACTGGCTGATACGAGGCTTCAGCACACGATCAGCGAAGTCGTCCAACTGCATCGTCAGCTCAGCGGACGTGAAGTTCACGCCGATGTGCTTCTGGTTGTTGACGGTCAGCGTGGTGTGCTGCTCGTTGTCGTCCTGCACTTGCAGAGCGGCGCCGTCAGTCACCAGAGCGCGGTCCGGCAGGCGGATGCGCAGCGTGGAGCCGATCTTGGCCCCTTCGACAGCGAAGCTGTCGTCGTACTGGCGGTTCACGTTGCGCGTGAGCACCAGGTTGTTTTCCAGGATCTCCAGGGCCTTCCTGGTGATCATGTCAATCGTGAGAATCGAATTGGCCACGTTATTCCTTTCGGATAAGTTGTGTTAGAATCCAGATTCCTTAGCCACCTTGAGAGGTACAGCATGTTGAGCATAGAAGTAGACGGAATCAAGTACCGATTCTTCAACCACCTTTACGCCGTTTCGCGCTGCGGAAAAGTTCTCAGAAAGTTTCTTCCCTACATACCGCCCAAACGTCAAGATGGGTACTTGACGCTTGGGCGCGGCAACAACTTGATGCACCGCGTTGTGGCCGCTTGCTGGCTGGAGTCGTTTGACCCCAACAAACAAGTTCACCACATCAACGGCGACAAAGCTGACAACCGAGCGGAAAACCTGGAATGCTTGACGCCCAAAGAACATTTTGGAGACCGCCACGCAGGGCTGAACGGGCATTACGTTCGCACCGATGAAACGCGAGAAAAGATCCGGCAAGCTCGACTGGGCAGCGTTACGTCCGAAGAGACGAAAGCCAAACAGAGAGCCGCTTTGGTTGGCCGCAAGCGGCCTTACTTNNCCCGCGCGGGGCACAGCGAAGANTCCAAACAAGCACGCAGCCTTACCCATCCACGCAACACTAGGTGCAGCGTGTTTGGTGTTGAGTACCGNTCCTTCGCGGAAGCGGCTGAGGCTACAGGTATTCACAGGTTTACGGTTAGAAAAAGATGTCTTTCTGAGAACTTTCCCGACTTCAGAGTCCTAAGTTAGCGAGTTGCCTGGGCCTGCATCTTTCGCATCTGGCGGGCTCGTTCAGCTTCAATCCATTCCGACGTACTCATGTTCTTGATGGAACGCGGGTCAGTCGTGTCAAATGACGGGTTGTTGTTGCTTCCACGGGCCGTTACAGGTGTGATTGGTGCTGGCGCAGATGTGGTTCGTTTGACGGGCGGATTGTCGGCCAGTTTGGCTTCAATCTTTCCAATTTCCTTGGCTTGCAGGATGGGCGGTAAGCGAGCGATACGTTCCGTTTCCTTGATGTTGGTGCCGAGGTAGTACGCTACATCGGGGCCAATATCAGATACACGGATAGTTTCGGCCATAACGTCCGTAATAGGCAGCTTGGGGTTGTAAGCGACCTGTTCAAAGTCGTCATACTTCTCCCTAGCCTGCTCCTCACGGTCGTGATAAGCCTCCAGCAGTTCGGCGTGCTGCTTTTGCATCTCCCGTTGTGCCAATCGCTGTTCGACCTTCTGATCTGCCAACGCTTCCGCGTAGGCTTCAGTTGACTCAAACTGCTCGGCAGACGGTAGTTGCTTAGGCTGCTCAACCACGGGCTGCTGTGCCCGTTGACGCTCCCACTTACGCTGCTCTCTATCAAGCCGTTTCCTGACGATGGCGTCCAACTCCTCTTGAGTAAACGTCTTCGTCTGTTGTTCGACTTCCGGCTCAGTTTCCTGCACTTGGTCTACAGGACTCGCTTCCGTAACTGCCGTAGGTTCCGGTGCGGGTTGTGCGGTGTCGATTTCCGCTGCGACTTCTTGGCTCATGTGTGGGCCTTAAGAAAACCTGGTCATTGGGCCAGTACGCTTAATAGTATCACTGTACTTTAATTGTTTCAAATCGTCACGTTACCCGTGATGGTCACGTTGCCAGAAATGGTGCCGTTAGGCGACGGCGGTGGGGGCGGCGTTGGTGCTGGCGGGTCGGTCGGCAGCGGGTAATCCACCCACTGCGTTTCACTCTGGCTCCACTTCCACACATAGCCCTCAACCGGCTCAGGCTCCACAGGCCGCACCACCCACCCAGGCGGGCACCACCAGACCGTCTCTTCACCCAGCCCAGGTAGCGGAGGCTCAGGCACCTCCACCCAGCCCTCAGTGCCGTCAGTGTGATCTTTGGGGATCGACCCGTTCTTGCTGTAGAGCGTCATAGCGTCGGGAAGGCTGCGGTGGGTGGGGTGAAGTTAGCCGTGTAGCGGGCAACGCCGTTTGTGATGCGGAGGTCTTGGATGTAGCCAAGAAGCGCGAAACCAGTGTTGTACCAAGCTCCGACACATAAGTTCTGCCCGGTGTAGTTTGTTGTGTCAGCTTGAGAAATAACCGATGTTCCGCCTATGTATAGCCTTGTGGTTCCGCTGTTTCTAACCAAAGCAAAGTGATACCAAGTATTGGTAGAGTACGTTGCTGTTGATACATAGTTGGTATTGTTGCAATAGATTTCCCAAACTGATCCCGCAGCAGTGCCCACGCCCAAAGTGTTGGATGTGCTAGGTTGCAATCCGCCCGCAGTTCCAGAAATCTGAAATGTTCCGCGAGTACCTGTGTCCGTTCGGTAAATCCAGCCTTCAATAGTGAAGTTGCCTGTACCAATCGCAATCTCTGGCCTAGAAGCAAAAACTAGACGGTCATCTCCATCGAAGTACATCGATGTCGTGCCAAACTTTGCCTGCGTCGTGCTGACCTGCGCATTGCCCACGGTCTGACCATCGTTGATCGTGGCCGCGTCATAGATGCCTGCGTTGGTGAAGTTCAACAGCAGGCTGGTGTTGGTGATGGCGGTGAGAGGCGCTGTGGGGACAGTTAACGTGGTCAGCGTGGGATCGTAAACAGCGGTGCCTTTGACCAACCGCATGTTGCTCATGTAGCCATTAATAAATGACCCGGCTTGATTATTATCCGAACCAACAGTTATGGCACTTTGAGCAAAACTTGTTGTGACCGTTGCATTTGCAACGCGAGTGCCGTTCAGAAACAACGCCATGTTGTTGCTGCCATCTCGCACTACAACCATGTGATTCCACATTCCGTTTGTTGGAAGGGTGGTAGTAGTCAGCCTCCAAGCGACACCGCTTTCAGCAACGCCCCAACGGTTTCCGGTGCCTGAATCAGTGCGCCCAACGGTTAAGCCAGAAGTTCCTGTTGAAGCATAAATAGTGTCGCCGCGCAAAGCTGTTTGATTAAACACAACCGGCCACAACCAGCACTCAAAAGTAAAAGCTGCTGGCAGCGCAAACGCCGCGTCTGACGCAAGATTGAGGTAATCCCCCGTCCCATCAAAAAACCCACTGCCCCCATACGAGGCCGTGCTGTAAGACGCTGGCGGGTTGAACGGCGCGAACTTGCTGATGCGCGTGTCACCATTCACCGTGATGGCAAAGGCGTTGGTGCTGTTGTCTTTGAAGCGGTTGTCCTGCAAGCACAGCAGGGAGGTGTTCGTGATAGCCGTTAGCGGGGTGGTCGGCGGGGTGAAGTCAGCTGTATACACTCCCGTTCCGGTTACAAACCGCAGGTTGGAAATGTAACCCGTGAAGTTTTCTTCGTCGCCGTTTACGTCAGCGCCAACAGTCAGGTTTGTAAGTCCTGTACCAACCAACGTTGTGTTGGTTGTAAATGAAGCGCCGACACCATTGATAAACACTTTAAGGTTATTAGACCCCGTCCCCGACCTAGATGCAGCAACGTGCGTCCAAGTATTTAGAGATAAAGTACCTGTTGCCGTATAAGAAGTCGTAGTTGCGCTAATGTATAGTGATAATTTATTTGTATTGTCTACATACAATGCCCAATCCGAAGTTGACCCATACTCACCAAAACCTATAATTCGAGCCCCGGTAACCCCAGGCGTAGCAGTCAAATAAATCCACGCCTCTACCGTAAAGTCCGTGTTGGCACCGGGCACGAAGGCGTTGTTTCTTGGAACGCTCAAATAATCCCCCGTCCCGTCAAAAAACCCGCTCCAGTACCCGCTGGGCATGTAAGGATTGAAAGATCCCTGCGTGGTGTCGCCGTTGCGGGTGACGGTAAAGTTGTTGGTGCTGCTGTCGAGGAACGTGTTGTTCTGAGCGCCGTTGGTTGCGCTGGTGTTTAGCAGCAGGCTGACGTAGCGGAAAAAGCTATCCGTGGCCGCAGCCGCTGCAGCCTTCAGCGAGGCAATGACGCCGTGAAGAACCCCGCTCATGTCAGGCCGTTCCCGCTGATGATCCAGCTTGTGCTGGTGACCTTGATGGCCGTCGCCACACCGTAAGCCGCCAGCGTTCTGCTGCCCGTCGTCCCAGCGCCAGCGAGGTACATCGTGTCCGTGGTGATGGCGATGGTCACGGTGTTGATCATGTTGATGAACGTGATCGTGGTTCCCACCGGGTACGCCACCGTGCCGTTGGCAGGGATCGTGAACGTGCGGGCGTTGTTGTCCGTGATCGGGTGGACAATGGTCTTGCCCGCATCAGCCGCCACCAGCGTGTAAGCAGCGCTCTGCGAGTTCTGCGGCATGCCGGTGTAGCCCACCGAGTCCACTACGTTGGTTGCCGGTGTGACCGTGCTGCTGAACGCAATAGCACGCGGCACGGTGTAGGTGTCTGACGCCCCCGGCGCACGCAACTGCGGTGTCGCAGTGTCCAGAGCAATGACTTCAAAAGCTGCCATGATTTACCTCAAACTGTGTAGGCCGTGCCGTTACTGCTCAGAACCGTGCTGCTGACGGTGTAGCTTGCACCTGCGCTGTCAAGCACACTGAGCGGCACAGAATACGATGTTCCTGCGCTGTCCAACACCGTAATGTTGCCCACTGGCGGTGGAGGTGCTGCTCCGGTGTCCACACCCAACGCGGCTACCGACCCAAGGCCAATAGCCAGGCCGTTGCGGATCGGAATGCCGAAGTAGCTCATTGGATGTTGATGGGCTTGCAATACACCGTGCCGCCAGTAGACACTTGGATGGCGCTCACACGCCACGGTGCCCCAGTGCCCGCAGGCACCGCAAACGGAATCGGCGTATTGGCCGGAATCGGGGTGTCAGCCGTCGTAGCCGTAACCCCCTCGCCCACGCGCACATAAGCCGCCGTGGTGCTCCAGACAATGATGCCCTGCGGCCCCGCAGGCCATCCGGTCGTGCTGCCCGCAGTGCCGGTATACGACACGTTTTGAGCCGCAAAACCGGCATCGGAAAGAGGTTTCAACAGTTCCAAAATATTCTCCTTACGCAAGGAATTTGAGTTTGTAGAGCGTGGACAGGTACTGCCCGACGATCTCGTCGATGATGTTCTGAATCGGCGTATCGTCTTTCTTGCAGCACTCGTAGCGCATCTTTTCGACCTCGGACAGCGAGTCCTCCAAGAACTCCACGATGTTGCCCGTTTTCTTGGCGCTCATCAAGGTGATCGGGCCAATCAGCCCGTGCCGCCCCTGATACGCCTCGGCAAACTTGTCCGCCAAGTCCACGATGCCGTCGTAGAACTCGTTAAGCGCCGAATGCTTGGCAAACGACCGAGTGTTGAGGTGGACCGAATGGGCCACGTCACGGGCCAAGAACAGCGTACCTACAAAGTCAGCGCAACTCATTGCATTTGCCCTTCCATCGGCATTTCAGGCGCCTGTTGCATCATCTCCGCCATCTCAGGCGCCTCGCGGCCCTGCATCGGCTGCACCAGATCGCCCGCGGTCAACACATCGCGCAGCGTCTGCATCACGACCTCTTGCACTTGTTCGGGCTGCATGCCCGCTGCCACGGCCTGCAGACGCTTGGTTTCGGCGTCGTATGCTTTGATGTCAGCGTCGGTGCGGGCCTTGAATTCGTCGATGTCTACCGCGCGGGCTTCCATCGTCTGGCTAACGTTCTGAAGCATCTTATACATCTGCTCCATCTCCTGCGCCATCGCCTGCATCTGCTGATTGGCCGCCTGTAGCGCCGGGTCTTCGTCCGAGTCACCCATGATCTTCGGGTCGATGGTCTTGGCAAACCGCTTGGCAAGCTCCTGCGCGCCAGGCCAATCCATGTTCTTGACGAACAGATCGCCAGCCACGGCCCATAGTTGCGGGTTGGTTTGCAGCAGTTGGGCCATCGCCTCCAGCGCCTCTTGACGCTTGGTCGCGTAGCCCGGACCCGTCACAACCACGACGTCGTACTTGCCGACGCTGGGGTTGTAGATCTTCTCGATAACGATGCCCTGCTCGTTCACAATCTTCTTGACCGGCTCTGGCTGCATAGGGTTCATCTTGACCATGCTCGACTCGCCGTCTTCGCCGATGATGCGGGCAATCCGCTCGGTGTCGTAGATCTTGGGGATCAAATCCACCAGTTGACGAGTAACATGACGCACAGCCCGAGCCAGATTATCAACATAGTGGTACGTCCCGGTGTCGCCCTCGCGCTGGCGGGCCAGAATGGCCTTGCCTGAGCGCTCGTTGCCCTCTAGGCCCAACGAGGCGTTGTACTGGCCTGTGGTGCCCTT
>JGI24766J26685_10000610_pt1 | contig 10222 bp, 5 predicted proteins | sample SanBayMetagenome_FD_26685 | JGI IMG/M metagenome (IMG submission 26685)
AGAGAAAGTAATATTGGATGTTGCATCCAACAGAAAAATTTGTTGCCATACAGGTGGGTCGTTGACATTTGGCAACGACAGAAATTTGTATCTCTCCACAGGTGATAATTCTACTCCATTCAATCAACCCAAATCAACATATACATTGGATGGGTACGGTCCCATCGACAATCGGACTGGCTTTGAACAGTACGATGCCAGAAGAAGTTCAGCCAATACAAATGACCTGAGAGGGAAAGTGTTGCGTATCAAAGTGGATGAGCAGGGTAATTATACCATACCTGATGGAAATCTTTTTCCTCCCGGCACACCCAAAACACGCCCGGAGATTTATGTAATGGGAACAAGAAATTCTTATCGTATTTCCGTTGACAAAAAAACAAACTATTTGTACTGGGGCGATGTGGGTCCGGATGCACAGGATGAAAGTCCGAATGAAAGAGGCACCCGCGGATATGATGAATTCAATCAGGCCAAGAAAGCCGGTTTTTTCGGATGGCCTTTGTTTGTAGGCAATAATTATCCCTATCGTCAGTTTGATTATGAAACAGGAAAAGCAGGTGATTTTTTTGATCCTAAGAAACCGCTCAATCTTTCCAAAAACAATACAGGATTGGCAGAGCTTCCCCCTGTGAGCCCTGCATTTATATATTATCCTTACGCCGCTTCAACCGAATTTCCCGAAGTCGGTTCCGGTGGAAGAAATGCCATGGCAGGACCAACCTATCATTCAGCCTATTTCCCATCTGCAACCCGTTATCCTTCCTATTTTGATAACAAAGTATTGTTTTATGAATGGATAAGAGGATTTTTCAAGTGGGTTACTTTGGACAAAGACGGCAACTATGAAAAGATGGAATCATTTGTTCCGCAAATCAAATTCAACAATACAATTGATATGGAGCTTGGTCCCGATGGAAGATTGTATGGCGTTGAATATGGAACAGGGTGGTTTTCGAAAAACAACGATGCTTCGTTGTTTCGCATCGATTACAATGGAGGAAACAGAGCGCCCAAGCCGGTGATCAAGATTGATAAAAAATCAGGATCCATTCCATTTACAGTAAAAGCAAGTGCTGAAGGATCGGCAGATCCTGATAAGGATGCATTGACATATGTTTGGCATTTTGGTTCGGCATTGCAAAAAGCAAGCACATCACCCAATGCAAGCTTTACTTTCAACAAAGCAGGGGACTATAATATATATGTAGAAGTGAAAGATGGGAAAGGCGCGGTGACAAAAAGTGAGGTCATGAAAGTCTATGCGGGCAATGAAGCACCTGTCGTAACTGTCAAAAGTGCAAGCAACAACAACTTTTATTTTCCTGGAATTCCGGTTCCTTACGAAGTGTTGATCAATGACAAAGAAGACGGGACCAATGAAAAGGGAAGCATTGATAAAAAATCCATTTTTGTAAAGGTGGATTATATCAGTGGAATGGACAGGGCCCAGGTAATGGGACACCAAATCATTGCTGCTTCAATGGAGGGAAAAAATCTTGCAGCGACATTGGATTGCAAAGTTTGTCACAAGGAAAATGAAAAATCCATCGGACCTTCTTATAAACAAGTTGCACAACGATATCAGCATGATGCNAAAGCCAAAACATACCTCACCAATAAAATCATCAAAGGTGGTGGTGGTGTTTGGGGAGAGACAGCCATGGCTGCTCATCCTGATTTGAAGACATCGGATGCCGAGATGATTGTGGAGTGGATTTTGGGGATGAATAAACCTGTGGCTCCTTCACTTCCTGCAAGTGGAACAATTGTTCCTACTGCAAAAGATTTGGGCAATGGAAATTTGATGCAGATCACTGCAACCTATACAGATAAAGGAGGCAAGGGCTTGAGACCGCAAAGCGGAGTCGGGAATTTAATATTGAGGAGCCCTCTCATCAATATGGATGCCAACAATGGCACTGATAAAGTTGCCATTGCAGAATTTGGTGGCAAGAAGATTGCAGTATCAACCGATCAGGTTGGCTTGGTATATTTTAATCAAATGAATTTGAAAAATGTAAAAGCAGTTGATTTGAATTATATGATGCAAGCGGTTCCTGACGTGGGATACACCATCAGCCTGCATGTGGATGCTGCGAATGGAAAACAATTGGGGTCTGTCAAAATCGGGCACGATGCAAATCTGAAAACCACAAAGGTTTCCATGCCACTGCAGGAAGTTCCTGACCGTCCCTTTAACCTTGTCATGAAAATTTCAAAAGCTGATCCGAAGGAATCACAGTATTTGGCCATCAGCTCCTTGCAGTTGATCGCAAACTAAAAGCGTTGTGAAAAAAGAAAGCCGCAGTTATTTAGCTGCGGCTTTTTTATTTGATATGATATTGATGGAGGCAACAACCAGGATGATCAGCAATCCACCAAATTCTCTTGTTTGTTCAATCCAGGGTTTGGTTGCCTTCATGGATTGAACGATGTTTTCTGCTTGGTGTTCTTTGAACCATGCAATGACTCCGTTGGGGTCTATCAACAATCTAACTCCATAGATCAGACAGCATGCGGCGATGATCCAGTGAGAAAATCTATCAAATTTTCCTTTGAAGTTTTGAAAACAAACATAAGCTGATACCAAATAAATCGGGATCCAAACATAGGGATCCGGGTCGTTGTACTGCAAAACGGCGAATACAACAAATAAAATGGCAAAAACCAGATTGAATCTTTTCATACCTGTTAAATCCTAGAGGTGCTTTACAAGATTTGACTGGATGTAGCCGATGCTTTGTTTGATGCTGTCGAGGGGGTTGCCCGGACAAACATCCTGTTCAACAAAGAAGTGTTTCATGCCGGAGAGTTTTGCATTGTGGAAAATGCTTGCGAAGTCAATCACGCCATTCCCAACCTCTGTAAAGTTTTTCTTTTCTGTTTTATCCATGTCTTTCACATGCCATAGTGCAACCCTTCCTTTGTGTTGGTTGAAAAACCGAATGGGGTCCTGTCCTGCGCGGGATGCCCAATACAGATCCAATTCAATTTTTACGAGATTGGCATCGGTTTGTTGGGTGAGTATGTCCATTGGAACTTGTCCGTTCACCTGTTCAAACTCAAAATCATGGTTGTGGTAGCAAAGTTGGATGCCTGCTTTCTTGCAGGTTTCACCTGCTTTGTTCAGGTCTTCTGCAATTTTTTTATAATCATCGAGTGATTTTCTTTCATTGGGCATGAGGTAGGCAACCACCATGTAATCCTGTCCGATTGCTTTTGCATCTTCCACTGCTTTTTCCCATCCGTATACGATGGTGCCCGGCACTTGTCTGTTGCCGAAGTTTCCATACATATAATGTCCGCTTGCTGCTTTCAATCCCACATCTCCTAAAAATATTTTGTATTCGCTGGCAGTCATTCCAAAGAATTTGCCATTGTATCCAAAGTTTTCAACTTCGCTGTATCCGATNCCCGCTACCTGTTTGATCGTCCCCTTGGCATCTTTTGCAATCAGGTCTCTGACTGTATACAGTTGCACACCAACTTTTTTATTTTTCACATCGTTGAATGCAAAAGCATTTTGCACCATGAATGAGCCTGCTGTTAACCAGGCCATTTGTTGGAGGGCTTCTCTTCTTGTTGACATATGCGTAATTTTATTTTTTAAAAATATCTATGAAAGTTGGGATATCGCTTTCTTCATCGCTGTACAATATCAACTGTTTGTTTACGCCAAACAAAAACATGGAAGGATATTTTTTCGGCAGGAATCTTCCGATGAACTGATTGTATACATCCAGCACCGCAACTGTATTTTTCTTTGCGTAGAGGGATGGCCCCACGCGTTTCAAAAACTCCATCGCAATATCTTTTCTGTCTCTCGTCACGATGACAATGTTCACGTTGTTCATTGCCTGGTGATTTTTATTGTATTCGGTAATGGCGCGGAAGCAATGCGGACATTCGGTATCAAAGAAGATGAAGAAGGTTCTTTTTCCCGGTGTCAGATTTTTGGGGCTGTACTCCGCACCGTTGTCCATGCGTACAAATTTGAAATCAGGCATTGTTTTTACCTGAGCTGATGCCATTCCGCTGATCAGTAAAAAAGCGATAAGGAGTTGTTTCATATATCAAAATGATGATTAATCATGCATAATAGCAATTTTTGTGGAAGAATTTGTTACACAAATACAACATTCCTTTTTATTTGATTTAACATGCAGCGGAACCCCAACTAACATTGTCATTTGGCGGAACCACTCGCTCCAATACTTTTGTGTATGTTTTACACAAAAGTTAAAAAAACTTTAATTTTTTCTAACATATTTAAAATGAAGATTTTAAATTGTGCCGGATTTCCCGACGAAAACGTTTTCAACACAGAACGAATACACAAGTTTTTCACATATATACTATCTATTAACCTAAACCAAAATTGCATGAAAAAAGTGCTTGCTTTTTCTTTAAGAGCTATGATGCTTGCAGCCTTTATGGGTCTGTTGGTATCTGCTTCTTATGCACAGAAAAAACTCACTGGTAAAGTTACCGGTGGTGACACTGGAGGGGGTCTCTCTGGTGCGACTATCAAGGTAAAGGGTTCAGCGACTGCAGTAACAACTGGAGCCGATGGATCTTATTCAATTACAGTTCCCAACAACTCTACGTTGCAGATATCCTTTGTTGGATATGAAGAGCAAGAGACAAAAGTGGGAGAATCAAATGTCTTGAATATTGTTATGCAGGCCTCTCAGAGTGCATTGCAGACAGTAGTTGTAACAGGTTACGGCTCACAGGAGCGCAGAAGCATTACAGGCTCTGTAGCTGTTGTCGACACCAAGGAGATGACCAAATTTGCAGCATCCAATATTGCGGATCAGTTGCAGGGTAAGGTTCCTGGTGTGCAGATGTCAACTTCAGGTGATCCTGGTTCTGCTGCCTTCGTTCGTATCCGTGGTATCGGTACCATCAACAACAACGAACCTTTGTATGTAATTGATGGAGTTCCAGTTCAGAACGAATCAAACATCAACTTCTTGAATCCAAACGACATCGAATCTATTCAGGTGTTGAAAGATGCAGCATCTGCATCTATTTATGGTTCAAGAGCTGCGAACGGTGTAATTGTAATTACCACCAAGAAAGGAAAGAGCGGTACATCCAAACTTGCTGTTGATCTTTTCTATGGCAACCAAACACCTTCAAAAGTTCCTGAGGTATTGAATCCATTGGAATTCCTCGAGGTTCAGCAAAAATTGGCTGCTGGTCAGGGTATTCCTTTCACATCTAATATATATATTCAACAGGGCAGCAAATGGGTACTTCCTGATTACGCAGTTCGCGGGTTGGGTGGATTCCTTTCAGGCGATCCTGCAGTTGATCCTAACAAGTATTTCTTGAACTCAGATCCAGTTGGCCGTGGTGTAGGTGATTATTTGATCCTGCAAACCAACAAAGCTGGTACAAATTGGTTCAACGAAGTATTCAAGCCAGCTGCCATGAAGAATTACCAGGTTTCTGCTTCTGGCGGTTCTGAAAAAGGAAATTATTTCTTCTCTGGAAACGTATATGATCACCAGGGCATCATGATTGGCAACGATTACCGTCGCTACCAGACCCGTGTGAACAGCAACTACAATATTGGAAAATATATCAGGGTTGGACAAAACCTCAACGTTGCATACCAAACTACACGTGCTTCTTTGGGTAATCCTAACGAAGGGTCTCCATTGATCAACACATATGGTATGCCACAGTTGGTTCCAGTGTATGATATCAAAGGAAATTATTCATCTCCTGCCAACTTCAACTCTAACGTGAGCAATCCTGTTGCTCAGCAGATGAGAAGCAGAGACAATAACTTTGGACACAGTTTCCGTGTAACCGGAAATGCATTTGCCGAAATCGACCTGACAGATTTCTTGACATGGAAATCATCTTATGGAATGGATTACAACAGCGGTCCTGGTCAAGGGTATGGAACACGTGCATATGAAGCAACAGAAGGTAATACCAATCCAAACTCATTGGGCAATTCTTATTTCTTGAATAGAAACTGGGTAACCTTCCATACGTTGAGCTTCAAAAAGAATTTTGGGGATCACAGAGTAACTGCACTTGCTGGTTATGAAGCAAAGCAGAGCTATTATGAAGGTTTCAATGCTGGTGGATCTGAACTTGCTTTTGACAACTTCAACTACAGATTGTTGCAGAACGTAAATCCTGCTACATACCGTATGGGAAGCTACAGAGGTGAGCACAATGTCGTTTCACAGTTCTTTCAGACTTCTTATTCATATCAAGACAAATACTTGTTCTCCGGAACAGTTCGTCGCGATGGATCTTCAAGATTCATTGAGAACAAATACGGTATTTTCCCATCTGCGAGTGTGGGTTGGAGAATTTCCAAAGAGAGCTTCATGGACAATGTATCATTCATTTCTGATTTGAAACTGAGAGCTTCTTATGGTATTCTCGGTAACAATGAAGTGGGTGGTGATTATCCTGGATTCTCCAATTTCGGTACTGGTGTTGACGTTTCAAACTATGATATCAACGGTACTGGTAACAGAACCATNACTGGTTTTGAACAAGGTTCTACCGGTAACCCTAAGTTGAAATGGGAAACCAGTGCAGTTACCAACATCGGTTTCGATGCCAACCTTGCAGGTGGATGGAACGTCATGTTGGAATGGTACAAGCGTGATACACGCGATATGATTTACAACGTTGAACTTCCATTGGAATTGGGTGCTGTTGGCCGTCAGGCGCAGAACATTGGTTCAATGAAGAATACAGGTATTGACTTCGCTTTGGGTTATACCAAGCGTGTCAACCGCGACTTCAACTTCAATGTAAACGTAACAGGATCTACTGTGAAGAATGAAGTTGTGAAGCTTGAAGCAAACGATAACAGCTTTATCCGTTCTGGTGGATCGAGAATCGGTGACATCACCTATACAAAAGCAGGACTTCCTATTTCACAGTTCTATGGTTATGTTCAACAGGGATTGTGGAAGTCTGATGCAGACATCGCGAAAGTTTTGTTTGCTGACAAGGGAGATGCTAAGGTGGGTCGTTTCCGTTTTGCTGATTTGAATGGCGATGGTAAAATTGACAACAACGATGAAACATATCTTGGAAGTCCTATTCCAACATTGTTGCTCGGTTTGAACCTGACCGCTAATTATAAGAACTGGGATTTCACAGCTTATATCAGCGGAACATATGGCAACAAGTTGTTCAATTTCGTGAAGTACTTCTCTGAATTCAACGCCTTCCAGCGCAGCCGTAGCAAGGCATTCTTGTATGAGGCTGGTAAAACACTTCCTGTATTGGATGGTGGTGACAACTACAGCTCACAGAGAAACAGCTACTATGTTGAAGATGGTTCATTCACCCGTTTGAGAAATCTTCAGGTTGGATACTCATTCAGTCCTAACCAACTGAAGAAGCTTGGTATGAACAGATTCAGAATCTATGCCCAGGGACAAAACTTGTTGACTTTCACCAAGTACTCTGGATTGGATCCTGATGTAACCATCACCAACATCACCGAAGGATATAACAGCCAGCGTGACCTTTCACTGGGTCTTGACAATGGCCGCTATCCTTTGGCGAGATCAATCATCATCGGTGTAAATGTTGAATTCTAAATTGATCAATAGCTTAAACAATTGATTACAACGAAAAAATTTTGAAATAATTTTATCAGTAATTAAAATTGAAAAGCACAAAGAAAAAAAATAACAAAATGAAAAAGAATATCATGCAAAAATTAGCGGTGATCGGTCTCTTAGCCATCGTCGTTTACAGTTGCGCAAAAGATTTTCTTGAAACACAACCTTACGGAAGTGTAAACAACGAACTTTTGGCGACTTCTGAGAAGGGAGCAAATGCCCTGCTCATCGCAGCTTATTCTGGCTTGGATGGTTTCTCTGGTTGGGACAACGGTACACCTTGGGGTGGGGCTGCTTCCAACTGGACATTCGGCAGCATAGCTGGTGGTGATGCATACAAAGGATCTGAAGCGGGTGACCAGCCAGATATCACGCCTCTTGAGCGCCACAGTGTAGATGCGAACAATCCTTATTTGGAAGGCAAGTGGAGAAACTACTATGATGGTATCTCTCGTTGTAACCAAACCATTGTTGCATTCACAAAATTGGAAGGCATTACTGCTGCTCAAAAAACTACACGCATTGCGGAAGCAAAGTTTTTGAGAGCATGGATGCACTATGATCTCTGGAGAATTTTCAGAAATGTTCCTTTCATCGATGAAACACTCACAGATGTTCGTATCGGAAATACAGCAGATATCATGCCTAAAATCCAGGCTGACCTTACTGCTGCGATTGCTGGTCTTCCTGTAACACAATCAGAAGTTGGTCGTGTTACCAAAGGTGCTGCACAAGCAGTGTTGGGAATGACATACATGTGGCAGAAAAAATATGCTGAAGCAAAATCACAGTTTGACGCTGTTGTTGCTTCCGGCAGATATGCTTTGAACGCAAAATATTCAGACAATTTCAANGCATCTGTTAGAAATACNAAAGAAGGNNTTCTTGAAGTGCAGATGGCAGTGAATACAGGTGGTGGTGATGCAGGTAACGTAGGTGATGTATTGAACTTCCCTTACAATGGCGGACCTGCAGGTTGCTGCGGATTCCACCAGCCTTCACAGGACTTGGTAAATGCATTCCAGGTGGATGCAGCTGGTCTTCCTTTGCTGGATACTTACAGCAATACCAATGTTACCAATGATGATGGTGTTAAGGCAGACGCTGCTTTCACGCCTCATGCCGGTCCATTGGATCCAAGAATCGACCGTACTGTAGGTCGTCGCGGTATTCCATATTTGGATTGGGGTAAGCATCCTGGTTCTATCTGGATTCGTGATCAGGCTTATGGTGGTCCATATGCTCCTATCAAGAACGTACATGGCAAGGCCCAGGTTGCAGAAGTAACACATGCTTCTGGCTGGACTTCTGGATACAACTCCAACAACTTGAAGTTGATCCGTTATTCTGATGTATTGTTGCAATTGGCTGAAGCTGAAGTTGAATTGGGTAACCTCGAAAGAGCACGTACTCTTGTAAACCAAATCCGTCAGAGAGCTTCAAATCCAGCTGACTTTGTATTGGATGGTGCTGCTCCTGCTGCAAACTACCAAATCGGTTTNTATACTGCCGCTTGGACCAATGCTGAGACTGCTCGCAAGGCNGTTCGTTTCGAGCGTCGTGTTGAATTGGGTATGGAAGGACATCGCTTCTTTGACCTCGTTAGATGGGGACAAGCTGCAACTGTTAAGAATGCCTACTTTGCAAAAGAAAAATCTAAGAGAACATATCTTACTGGTGCAAACTTTGTAGCAGGTAAGAATGAAATCTTCCCACTTCCTGCAAAGGCGATTACCCAGAGTGCTAAAGATGGTGCTCCTACCTTGAAGCAAAATGCTGGTTATTAATTCTTGAATTATAATAACTTTAAGGCCGCACGAAGTGCGGCCTTTTTTATTTCTACCCATTTGGATTTTTACAATGATGATAAGAAAATATATATATGTTGTTTGTATAGCTGCATTCAGTTTTGCCGGTTGCAGAGAGGAGCAAACATTGTTTGAACGAATTGATGAAAAGCAATCAGGTATTGGATTTGCCAATACCATTGTCATCAACGATTCCATCAATATCCTGGACAATGAATTTACCTACAATGGAGCCGGAGTTGCTGTGGGAGATCTCAACGGTGACGGGTTGCAGGATATCTATTTCTGCGGCAATCAGGTTGACAACCAATTATACTTGAACAAAGGTGATTTGAAATTTCAGGAAGTGACTTCCGTTGCCAATGCTCAAAAGAACAAGGGTCAGTGGTCGTCCGGTGTTACCATCGTTGACATCAACAACGACGGCAAACAGGATATTTATGTGTGCAATACCATGATTGAAGACAGTGCTATGCTGCGAGACCTTTTGTTCATCAATCAGGGGAATGACAAAGAAGGGGTTCCACATTTCAAAGAAATGGGAATGGAATACGGCATCACCGACAACAACCACAATTCAATCTCCACATTTTTTGACTACGATCTCGATGGAGATCTTGATTTATTCATTGCTGTCAACTTCATCGATCAACAATACCCCAATCAATATATCACCAAAATAAAAGACGGCACTGCCCCTACAAGGGACATGCTTTTCAGAAATGATTATGACAGCTCGAAAGGGCATCCTGTATTTACAGATGTTTCGCTTTCAGCAGGAATCATTTGGGG
>JGI24766J26685_10000611_pt1 | contig 10216 bp, 7 predicted proteins | sample SanBayMetagenome_FD_26685 | JGI IMG/M metagenome (IMG submission 26685)
CGGCCTACCGAGCGTTGACGTTCAAGCGGCTCGAATCGATTGGATTGACCGGGCTCGAAGAGCGAATCGAGTACGAGAAGATCGTCACCCCTGCGGACTGGAAAGATGACTACTCGGTCTATCGTGGAGCGACGTTTAACTTGGCACACAACCTTGGTCAGATGCTCCACAAGCGGCCTCATAACAAATTTGAGGATCTAGAGAGCGTCTATTTGGTCGGAGGTGGCACGCATCCGGGGAGTGGACTCCCGGTGATTTACGAATCCTCGCGTATCACTTGCCGNCAGTTGCTCTCCGAATTCGATCTGCCAAACGGCTTTATCGATGAACTGAAACCCTTGGGCAGTCCGAGCCCCCTCGAAACAACGTTAGCTAATAGCTAATAACTAATAGTCGATAGCTAGTGCACCGATGCCCAATCCCCAAAAACCAACCNATCGACGTTACGCAGCAAGNNCTTCGCACGGATCGATCCGTGCCGTGGTCCTCGCACTGCTTGCAGTCACTACACTGTCCGTTTTGCTTGGTTTTTTTGCGAATTTGACCTTTCGACCCCAAGGATCCGCCAACCCGATGAACAGCATCAACACCCAGCATTGGTATTCGCTTGCGGCCAAGCAAATGGATGGAACTTCGTTACCGATCGAGTCGTTGCGAGGTCGAATTGTATTGGTGGTCAACGTCGCGAGTCGATGCGGATTTACTCCGCAGTACAAGCAACTTCAGGAACTGCACGATCGTTACAGTTCCAGGGGATTGACGATCCTCGCATTCCCTTGCAATCAGTTTGGTGGGCAGGAACCAGGCGAAGATAACCAAATCCTCGAATTCTGTAGCACCAACTACGGCGTGACCTTTCCTGTGATGTCGAAGATTCAAGTCAATGGTCCCCAGGCCGATCCGATCTATGTGCATTTGAAGAAGCAGTCACCCGGTCTGTTGGGCTCTGAGGCCATCAAGTGGAACTTCACCAAGTTCCTTGTCGACCAAAGCGGCAACGTTCTGACCCGTTATGCGTCGACGACTTCGCCGAGCGACATCGCCCGGGACATCGAGAAACTTCTGACCCCCGAGGCTTAGAAATGTCTCAAGAGTATTTCCCCAACAGGATCGATCGAAGGCTTGCGACGACCTATCTTGGATTGGGTCTTGCGGCGTGCTTGTCCGGCCGAGCCCAAGCCGAGTCGGCGGGAGTTTGGCGAATCGAAAATATCGCTGGGACCGGAGTAGCGGGATTCCAAGGAGAAAAAGGTCCTGCCCTAAGTGCGCAACTCGATGATCCTTTTGGGGTCGTACGAGGTCCAGACGGCGACATTTGGTTTTGCGAATATACCGGCCAGCGCGTGCGTAAGATCCGTTCTGACGGAACCCTCGAGACCATCGTCGGGACAGGGCAGAAAGGGTACACCGGGGATCGTGGAGCGGCGCTCGAAGCGACCATGAACTTGCCCCATGAAATCCGTTTCGATTCGGCGGGGGATTTGTACATCGTCGATATGCAGAACCATGCGATCCGCAAAGTGGAACTTGCCACGATGCGAATCACCACGATCGCAGGGACGGGTAGTCCGGGCTATTCTGGAGATGGGGGGCCGGCGATCGAAGCGAAGTTCAAACAGCCTCATAGCATCCAGTTTGGGCCCGAGGGGGATCTCTATGTTTGCGATATCGGCAATCATGCCATTCGACGCATCGACATCAAAACGCAGAAGATTTCGACTTACGCGGGAACCGGGGTGCCGGGACCTACCCCCGACGGAGCGCCCCTGAGTGCAACTCCGTTGAATGGCCCCCGATCGATCGATTTCGATCAACGAGGGGATTTGTGGTTGGCCACGAGGGAGGGGAACCAGGTTTTCCGCATCGATCGCAAGCAGGGGCGGTACGAACATGTTGCCGGCACGGGTCAAAATGGTCTTGCCGGAGATGGTGGGCCAGCCAAACTCGCNAAGCTCAAGGGTCCCAAGGGAATTGCTTTAGACGGTCAAGGANGAGTGTGGCTTGCCGATACCGAGAGCCATTGCGTAAGGCGGATCGACACGAACACTGGGCTTATCGAGCGGATCGCAGGGACAGGCATCCAGGGGGACGGGCCTGTGGGCGACCCCTTGGAGTGCAAGCTCGCACGGCTTCATGGAATCTTTGTCGATCGCGATGGATCGATCCTTATTGGGGACAGCCAAGCCCACCGAATTCGCCGACTTTACAGAGAAAAATAATCGCTAAGGAATACTACTTAGTGGCGATCGATGGCGATGGCTCGACGGTAGTACGACTCATGTTTTTCTCGGTTGCATCGGGTGCATCACTTTTTTGTGCGCTCAGGCCCCTCGGCTATTCACAAGACGACGGATCTATTAGACTGGTCGCGAGTGGATGAATAGGATGCTTGGTACCAGGAGGAGTCGAGATGCTTCGCTGTATATTTTTGGTCATCGTTGGGATGGTCGCATGGGTCTATAGCCCGACCGATCTGGCTTGTGCGCAGGAGCAGCCTCTCCCGAAGGAGCAGGCGCCCGCCCAGGAACCGGCCCGCGCCCAGGAAACTCAGAGCAACAATCAGCACCTGGCTTTGATGCATCTGATCGAATCCCTCGAGCCTTATCATCCCAAAGGGGAGATAAGGGGCACGGCGATCATCTCTGGATCGACGACCATGCAAACCATGGCACGGTCTTGGTCGGAGCGATTTCGTAAATTCCATCCCGAGGTTGTGCTGACCAAAGGCAAGGATGGAACCGAAAATGCGCTCCAAGAGATCTCGGAGAATCCCGGTGTGATTGCTGGCGCGAGCCGTCCATTGACCGAGGCGGAGCTTTCGGCTCTCAAGAGCAAGAACTGTAAAGAGCCGATATCCTTGATCGTGGCTTTGGACCCTTTGGCGCTCTATGTCCACATCGATAACCCGATCAACAGCATCACTCCGGAGCAACTAGAGGCCATTTTTCGAGCGCCATCGAAGGATAAACCGCACGCAGCCAAGTGGGGCGATCTTGGGGTCAAAGGAGCTTGGGCAGATCAGCCGATCCGCATCCACAGCCGTTCGGACATCAGCGGCACGACAGGTTTTATCAAGCAATGGGTTGCTGCGGGCTCGGAACTTGCCAAATCGGCGCAAGTCCACGAAACGAATCACGACGTGACCAAGGGGGTTGGCAGCGATCCGTACGGCGTCGCCTTGAGCGGCTTTGGGGAAGCCAATCCTAAGGTGCGTGCCGTTCCTTTGGTTCTCAATGGGTCGGCGGTCGAGGCAACAGAAGCGAATTTTCTTGCAGGCAGGTACCCCTTTGTCCGACCGCTGACCCTCATCATCGACAAAGAAGCGACGAAAACCGATGGGGGACTCCGCGAGGGGATCCTGCGGTATGTCCTGAGTCGCGACGGCCAGCTCGAAGCGATCCGCGCGGGATTCTTTCCGCTCGACCCTGCCTTCATCCGCAAACAACTCGATGGGATCAGTGGCCCCCAAGTAAGATAGACCGTTCAAGGAATCCAAAAGGATATTGAAGATGACATCAAGACTTTATCGGCTGGGCTCGCATCTGCTATGTTTGAGCTGCGTGTGGATCGCCACAGGACCGACCGTACAAGCCCAAAGCTGGCTTGGGTTCAATGCCGCCGTTCCCAAGGTAGCCCCTGGGTATGGGGGTGGGGTCGCAGTCAATACGCCAGGCGTTGCACCGAGCTACCCACCGACGGGTTTTCCAACGGCAAGTCCTACGGGACTATCCTCAGCCTCTCCCACGTTGGTGCCGACGACCAAGCAATGGAAACTCGGTGTGGTGGTCCGCAACACCGATCTCGGCGCGATCGTTCAAACCGTGGAGCCCAACAGCGCAGCGCAAACCGCCGGGATCATCCCCGGCGATAGCATCATCGCCGTATCGGGAACTCGCATCGGTGAATTCGATGGCCGAGTCGTCGATATCGGAGAGGAAATCAAACGCTATGTGGATAGCCTTGGAAGAGTCCCGCTTCTGATCCAGGACTCCCGAACCCGTGCTCTGCGATCGAGCGTCGTGACATTGACCTCGACTGCTACGGCATTGAGCGGATCGGTATCTTTGGCCGATCGCGGCAGTTTGCCTATCGGCTCGGTGCTGACGATCCAGCTTCAAAATCTGACACGACCTTTTTACGAAGTGGCCGGCGGTAAAACCGTATTGAAAGCCGAGGGAACCGGGCCGTTTCGCTTTGACCTATTCATCGATCCTCGCTACTTGACCCCTAGCGACCAATACCAACTCACCGCGTTCGTCAGTTCGAACAATCAGGTCGTCTACAATCTGCGGCAACCGGTCCTCGTGCCGGTCCAGGGGCTCAATCAACTTTATAATCTTGCACTCGAACGCCCTTACACGCCCCCTCCTGCGAGCGTTGCGACCACCCCGAACAGCTTCACCCCCGTCGGCGGAGGTGTCGTCACTGCTTCGTTGCCGGCTGCACCTTCCCTACCGGGCCAAGTCAGCACCGATGCGCTCAACCAAGTCTTCGTTTCGTTGCTTGGCAGACAGCCCTCGAGCCGTGAGCTGATCGCTTGGCAGGATTACATGCAGCAAGGCCATACGCTCAACGATGTGGCTGCCAAGATCATGGCNAGCCCNCAGTTTCGCGAACGCTACGCGACCGATCAGGCCTATGTTCAACAAGTGATCCAAACCCTTACAGGTAAACTCGCCACGAGCAATGATGTCAACTATTGGGTCGGTCGAATGACCGCCTTGGGCTCACCGGAAAAAATGATCGCCGAACTCACGGCACAGAAGAAGTAATCGCTAGTCCACTCTGTAGCTGAAAGTTACGCCTCCGCCGGGCAAGCCCGACGGTAGGCTTACACAGCCACCCACACGCCCTTCTTGGCCTCCGTCGGCTTTATGCCGAATGGCGTTGAATTAAAAGCGGAACGGCGCAAGCCGTCCGGTGAAAAACATTGCGATATCGAGGACAATCCATCATTCACCGGAGTGCTTGCGCACTTCCGCTTACACTAACTCAACGCCATTCGGCTTGATGCCGGCGGGGCCAAGACTTGCAGCTACAGGAGCCGTGTTGCGGGTCTGTTTTTTTCCGACTCAATCAACGACCGGCATCGCCGCAGTTCAACAGCCAACGAGTACGAGTACCGTTTCACTGAGTACCGCTTCGCTGAGTACGAGTACGACGAAATGCGATGCGAACCACGAAAGAATCCCACTGACCGAGCGCGAGGTAGAGGCTTTACACAAGTCAAAAACTACCGATCGATCACTTCGGTCCAATGCTTTGTTCGTGTTTCTTCTCGTACTCGTACTCAGCATCGCGGTACTCGTACTCGTACTCGAAGCGACCGAGTGTAGCTATCCGGCCTATTGGTCCACAAGTTCCCGCGAACCGCCTCAATCAACGATCGGCATCGCCGCCGTTCAAACAGCCATCGAGTACGAGTACGACGAAACACGATGCGATGAACAACCTTTCTTTTAGTTTAGCGACCTTAAGTTAGAAAAATTTACATCAGCGAAAACACCGGCCAGCGCGAATCGTGCGCAAGGGCTCTGGATTGCCATTCGTAAGGTACGAACAAAAAGGCGGAGTTTGCAGGTAGAAGGGCCAGTCGCAAATCGTCTGGATAACGCCATTCTCGTTCCCCAGTCCAATCCCGGTCCTCGGGCCGATCGGGCAGCGGTTGGCAGAAGGCTTGTTCTGGGAGTTCAAGCCGAGCGATTTTCGATTTTTCTAGATAGCGGACCGGTCGGCATCCGAGCGGCATAAGTGCCGACTTGAGAATGGCGATCCCGTAGGGTTCCCANTCCCAACGGGCCAGATGGGATTGGAAAGCGCGCATGCGAAGAAGTTCGGCAAGAGGGTTTTGCGTCAGAGAGACGGAGCTGTAGCCTCCCCGTTTCCGGGTGCTCGTGGCGATAAGTCGCTGGCTCATAACGATACGATGCAGAGTTTCCAAGGGACTCGGGGTCGGGTTCCAGTCGAAACGAAACGCTTCATCGAGAAGATCGCGTTGGGATTGGTCTGGCCATTCGGATTGCCGTGCGCGGGTTGTATGGATGAGGTATCGGTCGCTGTTCAACAGAGGGCTTGGGATAGGGCCTGCAAGCTGGAGTGTCGAGGGGACAGCGCGTCGAGAGCACGACCAGGCCGAAGGGCAAGGGTTTGGTGGGGCGTCGGGAAACCATAGGATTGCTCCGAGATCGCTCCAATTTTTTTGGTCGATTTTCTGTGACCTCGATGGGCTCGATTCGGCGCGGATCCACAGCGTGCTCGGTGGAATCTGGGGGCATCGCAGGCGTTTCTCGAGTACCGAGGCGACTTTGCCGCCGCGAGAAACACTCAAGGCTACGAGCCGATCTGCAAGTGCGCAGACCGCGAAGTCTTCGGAAGGGATGATTGGGGTTTTTGAATCGTCTTTCGTCGAGTGGATCTGGCAGTACAGATCGAGGCGGCAAGGATAGGGCTGGTCGGTGCTTGTCGTGTCCAGGGGTGGTTCATCGGCGTGCGTGCAGATGGCTANGGATTCGATGCCGAAGCGATCGCATGCGAATGCGATGGTCGGTCCGTAGGGAGCTTGGTGAGGGTACAGAACGACCGCCGATTCGCGTTTGGCGAGTTGGAGGATCGAGTCGAGGGCGTGTTGCCATTGGGGGTTGCGAAAAGCGTTGCGAGCCGGGTGCGAGGAGAGGATTCCTAGGAGTCGGCGGTTCAAGAGCCTGATAGGAAATCCGCAGAGGCTCGGATCGACTCCCAGGGAATCGACCAGCGCGTTTTTCCAGCGCTCTGGCCAATCCTTCCTAAGGATCGCTGTGGTGAAATCCGATGGGGGGTCTGAGTCCATAACGGAGCTTCGCTTGGAAATTTGTACCAATCGCACCCAAACGGCTTCAGAATAACGTAAAATGGGGCTTTGGGTTGAATTTGGTTCGTTGGATTCCATTTCGCCCATGAAACACCAACACCCCGTATATCCGCGCTCTGGCCGGCGCGGTCTTGAACATGGCAGATTCGAACGCAACGTCAGATTCAAAAGATTCGACTATTCCGATGGGTGACGCTGCTTCTGCGGCTTCTGAGAATCTGGGGGTAGCAAGCAACACCAGCGATGAAGTTCGGGTTTTTTTTGACCGGGTATCTAGCGAAATTGCCAAGGTTGTCGTCGGGCAAGAGGAACTTGTGACGACGGCCCTGATCGCGTTGGTTTCTGGAGGGCATGTTCTGATCGAGGGGGTACCGGGGCTAGGCAAGACTCTTTTTGTCAAAACGCTAGGTCAAGTCATCGGATGCAAATTTGGGCGGATTCAGTTTACGGCAGATTTGATGCCATCGGATGTCACAGGGGCGCCGATCTTCGATATGAAGTTGCAGGACTTTCGCTTTCGTCCCGGTCCGGTTTTCGTACAACTGTTGCTTGCAGATGAAATCAATCGGTCGCCTGCCAAGACGCATGCGGCATTGCTTGAGATCATGCAAGAGGGCCGGGTGACGATCGATGGAGTGACCCATCCGGTGCCGAGTCCATTCTTGGTTTTTGCGACTCAGAATCCGCTCGAGAGCGAGGGGACCTATTCGCTTCCCGAAGCCCAGCTCGATCGTTTCATGTTCAAAGCGATGGTCAGTTATCCCAGTGAGGAGGAGGAGGCAAGGGTATTGGAGATGCACTCGCGGAAGGTCGACATGGCTCGCCACTTGGAGACCCAGGTGGAGAATGTGTCCAGTGCCCAGACGATCCAGGATTTGATCCAAAAGGTATCTCAGGTTCGCATTGAGCCTAAGCTTCTTCAGTACGTAAACCGGATTGGCCCAGACGATCCAGGATTTGATCCACAAGGTATCTCAGGTTCGCATTGAGCCTAAGCTTCTTCAGTACGTCAACCGGATTGTCCGCGCCACTCGAACTTGGCCTACATTCCATATCGGTGCATCGCCACGAGCTGGTTTGAGTTTGATTCAAGGGGCCCGAGCTTTGGCGGCCTTTCGCGGGCGGGACTATGCGGTTCCCGACGATGTGGCCGAGATTGTTTTGCCGACATTGCGGCATCGCGTGGTCTTGGGGGCAGAGGCGGAGGTCGAGGGATTGAGCATCGATCAAGAGTTGCGCACGCTCCTCAAGAGCATAGAAGTCCCGAGGACCTAGTCGTCTTATGGAACCACAGGGACCGTTTTACGACTGGCTCGGAAGGTATCTGTTTTGGGCGCCGTGGGTGGGGTTGATCGCTGCGATTTCCCCCTTATTGGTCTTGGCACTTGGGTGGCGGATTTACCCGACGCTTCGCGCGGTGCGGTTGCTGATCCCATTGCTTGTCCTCTCGGTGCTTATGGTCGCCCTGCCACCTTTGTCGCAGATGCTTGACCCGCAGGGCAAATCCAGTTTTTTTTGGATGCTTCAATTCAGCTCCAAACTCTTGATTTATTTCTTGGTCCTGGTCGATTTGATTGTCGTTGCATTTCTGTGGATCGATCTGCTGACACTCACGGCCCCTTCAGGGATTCGCGTTTCTCGCAAGATGCTTCGAAGTGCCTCGCTCGGTGGGCAACATCATGTCCGTTTGATGGTCGAAAATTTTGGGAATCGAACCCATCGACTCGACGTCAAGGACGACGTACCAGCGACGATGAAGGCCGATCCGGAGACGCAGGAGGTGCTCTTGGCTCCGAGGAAAAGGGTGGAGATCGAGTATGCGCTCCAACCATCGCAGCGCGGTGTTTTTGGGCTAGAGAGCATTTTCCTGCGATTGCAAAGTCGGCTGAATTTTTGGAATCGGTATGTTGAACGCGAGTGCAAGTCGGAATTGTTGGTCTATCCGAACATGCAGCAGCTTCAAGAGTACGCCCATTTGGCTAGGACGAATCGGCTCAGTCTTATCGGAGTCCGCAAGACCCGTAAGATCGGTCAGGACAACAATTTCGAGCGATTGAGAGATTACAACCAGGACGACAATTACAAACACATCGATTGGCGAGCCACAGCCCGCCGTCAAAAGCTCACCGTCAAGGAATTCCAGCAGGACCAAAGCCAGCGGATCGTGTTCATGCTCGATTGTGGTCGATTGATGACCAACGAGTACAGGGGACTGAGCATGCTCGATTACGCCATGAATTCGATCCTGATGATGAGCTATGTCGCATTGAATCAGGGAGACTCCGTGGGCCTGCTCTGTTTTTCGGACAAAGTCGAAAAGTATGTTCCGATCCGGGGTGGTCCAAGGCAGATGAACCACATGCTTCACGGGTTGTTCGATCGTTTTCCGCAGGTCAAGCAATCGAATTTCGATGATGCGTTCTTGTACTTTTCCAATCATTGCCGGAGAAGAACACTGGTGATCCTGATTTCGAACGTGATCGATGACATCACCTCATCGCAGATCACCAGCTACCTATCGACCCTCTTGCCCCGTCATCTGCCCGTTCTATGCTTGATGCGAGACCGCAGCGTCTTTGAACTTGCAGACAATCCGGCACTGGACGAAGAGGTGTTGTATCGCAGTGGAGCGGCGGCCAATCTACTCCTTTGGCGACATGAGGTGCTCAAGAAGGTTTCCGATAGTGGGGCATTGGTCGTCGATGCGTTTCCGGATCAATTGACAGCTCCGCTGATCAACCGCTACCTTGAGGTCAAAGCCAAACACCTGCTGTAGTACTCACTTCGCAACCCAAGGCTATCGTGCTTACTCCGCCAATGAACGACCCAACGAGAGCCAGCGAGCTTTCCGCCAACCAACCGCGACCGATCGGGTCCTTGGTCGACCGCTTTGGTCGAATCCACACTTCGTTGCGGGTATCGGTGACCGATGCTTGCAATATCCGTTGCACTTACTGCATGCCCGAGAAGGTTTTGGGTTTTTTGCCCCAGGATCGTTTGCTTGGGTTCGACTCGATCGTTCGGATGGTGCGAGTGCTTGTTGGAGCCGGGGTGCGCAAAGTTCGGTTGACGGGTGGGGAGCCCTTGATGCGTCCGAACTTGAGCCAATTGGTCGAGCGGTTATCGGCTATTTGCGGGCTCGAGCAGATTGCCTTGACGACCAATGGCATGCTCTTGTCCGATCAGATCGATGGCTTGGTCGCAGGTGGGTTAACCCATATCAACATTTCGCTCGATACGCTGCGCGAGCCTGCGTTTCGACAGATATCCAGAAGAGATGGCTTGGATCGCGTTTTGGAGGGAATCCAAGCGGCAGTCGAGAGCCCCTTGCACGTTCGAATCAATGCCTTGCTCCTGCGCGATATCAAC
>JGI24766J26685_10000613_pt1 | contig 10212 bp, 6 predicted proteins | sample SanBayMetagenome_FD_26685 | JGI IMG/M metagenome (IMG submission 26685)
CCATTGAATAACGTAAAGTCCCGGCGATGCGAATCGAGTATTTTCAGGTAGGGTGTCAACTCGAAGTCAGATCCACCAGCCTCCGGGAATAAAAACGGCGAGTGCAAGCCGAGTGTGGTGCAAATACAGACCAATCGCTGCGGGATACTCTCATCGGCGGCTCGGACACCTCGGGGAAGGAAAGCATCGAGGATGGGCAACGCCAACCCAACTCCGCTCGCTCGCAAAAAGGCACGTCGATCCGTCCTGAAAACGCCGTTGGGGTAGTTCATCATTGGCTCGTAGAATCTGTTTCTTGTGGATGATCGGTTCGGATCAATCGGACTACTTGTGGGTGAATAGCTTGCTCGCGACGACGCGATGGACGAGTGTGCGGACCCCCGCACCGTTGATCTGGACCTCCGCAGCGATACGATCGATTTCCTCTCGATCGGCAAAGCTGATGGCTGACCCAGTGGCGTAGGTCGCAAACTGCTCGACGAGGGACCTGGAAATCTGGCCTTGATCGCGCAGTAGGATGTTTCGGAAGGACTCGATATTGGAAAACGGAACCCCATCGGAGGTTTCGCCACTTGGATCGACGGGTTTGCCAAGTTTGTATTCCCAAATATCCCTACCGTGGAGCTTGGCCTTAGGCGGTGTGCCTTCGCCAACCGATCGATAGTTTTCCCGGAACCCGCCGATCACGTCGAAACTTTCCAACGCAAATCCGGGAGGGTCGATTTCTCGATGGCATCGATTGCATGTCTCAGAATCACGGTGCTTGGACAATTGTTCACGAATCGTGGTCGCTCCGCGCGTATCGGGTTCGATGGCATTGACCGGCGGTGGAGGAGACGGTGGGCGGCCGATCAATCGCCTTAAGATCCAGGCACCGCGAAGGACCGGAGAGGTTACCGTCCCATTGGCTGTCACCTTGAGAACCGATGCGTGGGTCATGATCCCTCCTCGCGGAGAGTCTTGGGGCAATTGCACCCGGCGAATCTCTTCACCGTAGAGATTCGGATCGCTGAGATGAAATTCCCCGAGCAGGCTATAGTGCTCAGCGAGTCGCCGATCGATCATGACAAAATCCGAATCGATGATAGCACCGATAGGCAGATTCTTCTGCAATAACTCGCGAAAGAACCATTGAGTTTCTGCGACCATCGAATCCCTGAGCAGATCGTCGTACTCGGGGTACAGTTTCGCATCGGGGGTGGTTGCATCGATTTGAAATAGGTCGAGCCACTGCCCGGCGAACGAGACAATAAACTCCCGACCGCGAGGGGAATCCAAAAGTCGATCAACCTGGGCCCGCAAAACATCTGCCTCGGAGAGCTTGCTGCTCTTTGCAAGTTCCAGGAGTTCTTCGTCGGGTGGACTGCTCCAAAAGCAGTAGGAAAGTCGTGAAGCAAGTGCATAGTCGTCAAGCTTGCCAGGGGACTCTTCGAGCATAAGGAATTTGGGCGAAATCAGGATACTTCGCAAAGCCACACGCATCGCTTGCTCGTAGGTACGGCCCGAATCCAATTCCTGGTGTGCCAAGGCGATGAAGCGATCGGCTTGTCCATCTTGAAGAGGGCGGCGAAACGCCCGCTGAGCGAATCGTTGGATCGCATCTGCGGATTCGGACTTTGGATTCTCCGGCGCCAATTCGTAAGCGATAGGACCGTTCTGAGTCCAAGCACCTCGTTTCTTAAGCTTGCGTACCGAAGAATCACCGAACACGCTCGATACGCTTTGGGGTGGCCACTGTTCAAAAAGGGGGCCTTCGATCTCAATCCATTCAATCGCCATACCGGGAACTTTCCAGTCCTTGACGGTATCGACGTTCCACAAGCTCTTGCCTTGCGCGTCGATACCGATCCCATACCCGGAGAATCGAAGATGCTCCTTGGGGGTTAGCCGAGTGGTAAATTCGACGACGCGTGGCACTCCTTCCGGCAGCTCGAAATATCGAAGCATGCGGCTGGTCTTCCAATCGCTCGAGTACACTTTCAACGCGACGGCTTCATCGCGACTATCCACAGCGTACGCCGAGGCTCGAATCCGATATAGCCCACTCGCAGGGGGTTTGAATTGCCTCAGGTCGTCCGGCGAATATCCATGGCTGATAAAGACAATCGCATTCTCCGTCTGACGAAACAATTGCCGGTGTTTTTGTCCCGAAGCAGGGTCAACAGCGCCTTCGGCCTTGTCGAGATTCTCTCGTACTCCTTTTTCGTCGTGGTACCGCAGCCGCTTCTTGAACACGTTGGGAGTTGCGGTCAACCGAATGCAATCGTCGAGCGCAAGTTCGATCACTTCAAGGTACTTCTCCAACTGCAAACCCGAGATCCTGAGACCTTCCGACACGGTGTCGTAGCCACTGGCCCGGCCATCCTCAGGCAATAAGTGTTGGAGCGGAGTATCGATCCCCAGCAGATCATGAAGGCTATTCTCGAATTCGCGGCGATTCAATCGCCGGTACGACGTCCTGCCGTCGCGATCCTGTCGCTCCGAGATTTCCGCATGCAATGTTTTCTTCAGCGTTTCTGCAATGGGAGCAATCTCTGCATCTTTGAGTGCAGACTCCGGTGGCATCTCTCCTCGAACCACCCTGTCGTGGATTCGAATCCAACGCTCTCGATTCTCTCGCAATTCGATGGCCCAATCCAAAGCATCGATATCCAGTCCCCCAGCCATGTCCGAGGCATTGTGGCATCCCTTGCAATTTTCCGACAAGAACCTAGCCACCTCGGTCGGTGGAGCCGCATCAAGGGCGATTGAGAAAACAAAACGCACCATCAAGAACATCAGTACTAGCCTGACTAGTACGTTGGGTGGACGTGGCAAAATAGCCATCAGCTTTTTCTCCAGGATTCGGTGCTGCCAAAGACTCTGCGTTCAGCGGCTATCATCGCTCCTTATGGTATCTAAGTTTCCACCTGGGGCAAAGTCGGGAATTAGCCGACCCGTTCGTGAGTGACTCGGCAGCCGCGATCTCATTTCTTGACCTAAGCACGATCGATCCTGCTGTTTTGTTGCTCCGATTGACTGGCGAACCGCTTTTGCTTGAACTAAAATCGATCCACCGGGAAATCCTCGAATGAATCGATTGATTGCTTTTTTGCTGATGCCGTTTTTGCTGGTGGGTGATTGTTTTGCTCACTCTCACGGTCACGCTGCGCACGATTCGACAAGCCATGCACGCCCTCACATCCATGTCGGTGCCGTCTCTAAGCACAACCACGGCCACGACCACAAACACGGTCACAACCACAAACACGGCAACGACCATAAACATGGCCACGACCACGACGGGAACCCGCCTTGTGCGACGCCAGAGGTGCCAGTCGAACATGATGCGGACGCAGTCTACTTCGTCGATGCCGATTCCTTGTTTACGATATCGGAACGCAGTTCCATCGAATTCGAAGGTCTTTGTCTTCTAGAGACGATCGTTGCTTTTTCCCACGTCGCAATCAGGCAACCGCGCGACCAAAAAGCTGGACCTTGTTGGGCTTCAGAGCTACCGCTCTATCTGCTTCGCGCTGCGCTGAGGATTTGAAGCTGCAAATGCGAGTGCTCCTACTCGGATTGAATGCGTCATTTTCTGCCCCTTAGCTTGCTGCCCGGTCCTTTCGAGTCAAGTTACCGACTGGCTCTGTGCAGCTCCCGAAATTGAAGTCTCCATTGCCATGAGTTTTGACCTTTCGTTNGCATCTGTGTGGGCACTTTCTGCATGGGTATTNCTTTCGNTCGTTGGCTGTTCTTCCCGAGAGCCGACAGACACGATGGCTGTGCCAGCAACCAAAGTCANCGCAGGGAAAAAAGCCAACGAAGCGAGAGCAGAGNTGAAAGTTCTCGAACTCGGAGAGCAGGCCAGAAAGAACCTCAATCTCGTCGTCAAATCGGTCCAGCCCACGGATTATTGGCGAACCATTACCATCCCAGGAGTTGTCGCAGATCGACCGGGTATTTCGGATCGAGGTGTAACTGCTCCCGCTGTGGGTGTCGTCTCGGAGATCCACGTTCAGCCGGGCGATACGGTGCGACCAGGACAGAGGCTAGTGACACTTCGCCTTTTCAGCGAGTATTTACAAGCAACTCAGACACAGCTCTTCAAGTCAACGCAGGAAGCTAGGTTGATCCAACAGCAAATCGGGCGGCTCTCGGATGCCGCCAACTCAGGTGCGATCGCAAGTTCCAGATTGATCGAACTGCAGAATGAAGTTCAAAGACAGCAGACGCTCATCCAAGCTGCGAAGCAAGAACTGCTCAATCGTGGATTGACGCCAGACCATATCAACGGGGTGACTGAGGGGACGTTTGTTTCGAGCATTGANATTGCGGCACCTCCACCTCGCGGTGACGAAGCAGTTCTCGGAGGGCTTGTACCGCCCAATTCCAATGGAGAAGGCTACCAGCAAAAAAGCAGCGACGGCATCGCTTATGAGGTGCATTCGCTGGGGGTCGAAGTCGGGCGAACCGTTCAAGCTGGCGATTTGATCGTAAGTCTGGCCAACCATCAGGCATTGTTCGTGATCGGTCATGCATTCAAGCGCGAGGCTGGTTTGCTCGAACAAGCTGCCCAAAACGGTATGGCTTTAAAAATTGACTTTGCCGAGGATTCGTCTCAGCTATGGCCGACCTATGACCAGCAATTTCAAATTCGACACCTCTCCAACACGATCGATCCAGCAAGCAGGACGTTTGACTTTTTTGTACCGCTCCTTAACCAGTCTCGCACGTATCAGAAGGATGGAGCCACCTTTCTTGTGTGGCGATTCCGCCCAGGCCAACGCACTCGTATCGAAGTCCCTGTAGAAAAATTCGCCAACGTGTTCGTGCTGCCCTCCGAGGCCGTCGTTCGCGATGGAGCAGACGCGTTCGTTTATCGACAAAATGGCGACCTTTTCAATCAAATCCCGGTTCATGTCCTTCACGAAGATCGCACGCAAATAGTTTTGGCCAACGATCGAAGTATTACCCCAAGGACCTTCCTTGCTCAAAACGCGGCAGCTTCCCTTCGGCGTGTTCTCAAAGCCCAATCAGCGAGCGGCCAGCAGCCAGGTCTTCATGTTCACGCGGACGGAACCGTCCACGCGGCTCACTAGGAGATCGAAAATGCTTGATTCGCTCATACGACTATCGCTCCGTTACCGATCTGCGGTTCTTGTCGCCAGCTTGATTGTGCTTGTCTATGGCTCTTATCTGGCCTCGATCATGCCGATCGATGTTTTTCCAGACCTGGATCGGCCGCGGGTCGTGGTCATCACGGAAGCTCCTGGGCTTGCCACCGAGGAAGTTGAAACGCTGGTAACCCAGCCGATTGAAATCGCCTTGATGGGGGCCAATGGAGTTCAGGCCGTGCGCAGTCAAACGACGGCAGGGTTGAATGTCCTGTATGTCGAATTCGACTGGTCCACGGAAATTCGAGCAGCTCGGCAAACGGTGAGTGAACGATTGGCAACCCTGGAAGGCATTCTACCCCAAGGCATCGCGCCTCAAATGACGCCCCCGTCTTCCATCATGGGGCAAATCGTGGTAGCGGGCATCTACCGTCAAGCTGGTCCCAATGGCGGTGTGCTGGCACGGGTTGGACGAACGAAATTGATGGCTGAGTTCATCCCATCCTCAGAGAACCCGATCTTGAAACTCTGGCGGCCCATCGACCGACACGACTTGACATCCTGGGAAGAGGTCCCGTTTGAGACCGTCGATGCCTTGCAAGAACATGCGGAAGGCACAGCATCCACGTTCCGAGCGACTGTTCGAATTGATTCGAACATCCATGAAATCCAATTCGACGCTGAAGCGAAGCTTCTTTTGGATCTGCGCACCATCGCTGATTGGGTAATCAGGCCCCGACTGCTCAAAGTCAACGGAGTTGCAGAGGTCTTCATGCAAGGTGGCGATCGAAAGCAATACCAAGTCTTGCTTGATCCAACCGCTCTTCTCGAATACGACGTCACAGTCCAGGATGTGGAACAGGCGTTGAGCGAAAGCAACATCAATGCGAGCGGTGGATTCGCGACTACGGGTGAATCGGAGCGGCCAATACGCATTCTCGGGCGACTGGGAACCGGGAGTAGCAAGGTGATCGATGACTTGCTCAAAGTACCTGTAGCTCAGTCGTCCAAGCGAACCATCCTGCTGGAGCAAGTAGCCTCCGTTGTCGAAGGCCCTGAGTTGAAGCGTGGCGATGGAAGCGTCAACGGTCACAGCGGAATCGTATTCACCGTTGTTAAGCAGCCTCATGTGGACACACGAAAGTTGACGGACAGCGTAGCTGCCGCCTTCGCAGAAGTGGAGGCTTCGTTGCCGGCTGATATCGTCATCAACTCCGAGCTGTTTCGGCTCAAAAATTTCATTGATCGCGGCATTTTCAATGTCGCTGAGGCGCTTGTCATCGGTGCGATCCTCGTCGTGATTGTTTTGTTTTTGTTTCTCCTGAACTTGCGCACGACATTCATCACGCTTACCGCAATACCGATGTCGTTGGTGATAACGGCGTTGGTCTTTCGTGTTCTGGGATGGCTCAGTGGAAGCGAGCTTTCCATCAATGTGATGACGCTCGGTGGAATCGCCGTAGCGATGGGAGAGCTCGTCGATGACGCCATCGTCGATGTCGAGAATATTTTCAGACGGCTCAAAGAGAACAACCAACGCGAAGCTCCGCTACCGCTGATCGATGTGGTGTACAGCGCGAGCAGGGAGATTCGCAGTTCGATTTTTTTCGGCACAGCGGTTGTCATTCTTGTTTTCCTGCCCCTATTCGCTCTGTCCGGCGTCGAGGGACGGTTGTTCACTCCGCTTGGTTTTGCTTACATCATTTCCATCCTCGCTTCATTCGTTGTCTCTCTTTCCGTTACGCCCGTTCTGTCGTACTATCTCATCCCCGCATCTGGAGCGACGCATAAGGCACACGACAGCTTCGTACTGCGTGCATGCAAGTTCATGGTTCGTCCATGGATTCAATTCAGCATGCGAGCCCCGCTGCTGCTTTTGATTGCGACTTGGGTGACCGTCTCCGTGGCAGCTTGGCAAGTCGCACAGCTCGGCCGCAATTTTTTACCAGCGTTCGATGAAGGTAGCATCCAAGTGAACGTGACACTGCCGCCAGGATCGTCCCTTCAAGCTTCCAATCAGGTCTCGATGAGCATCGATCGGGTGTTCCGGTCAATGCAGCAGAGTGTGCGGAACCCCGATGGAGCGATTCTCAACTTCGTACGCCGGACGGGTCGAGCTCAAATGGATGAGCACGCATCGCCTGTCAATTTCGGCGAGTACATCCTCAGTATGAATCCAGATTCCACCGGCAATCGGGGTGTCATGCTTTCGGAATTGCGTGAACGCCTTACGACGGAAGTTCCAGGTGTTGACATTGAAGTCGAACAGCCGTTGGCTCACTTGATCAGTCATATGGTTTCGGGGGTTTATGCTCAGATTGCCATCAAGATCCATGGCGATGATCTCGACAAGCTCTTGAGCTTAGCTGACCGAGTCAAAGCCTCCATCTCGGATGTGCCTGGCGTAACCCCTCCGATTATCGAACCGGTCCAGATGACCCCTGAGCTGCATATTCAACTTCGCGGCGACGATCTCGCTCTCTATGGGTTGACTCGACAGTATGTGGCCTCTGTACTACAGACCGCTCTGCAAGGACAGGTCGTGTCGAGTGTGTTGGAGGACCAGAGGCGTTTCGATTTNCTNGTTCGGCTNGAGGAACAGCACCGAACGGACTATGCCAACCTCGGACGATTGCGGATCGATTTACCGCATCAAGATGGGGAATCAGAGCGAGGTCAAATCGAGTTGCGCGAAGTTGCCACGATCTACGAAGGTCTTGGGCCGAATTCCGTGAATCGTGAGAATGCACGCCGACGTATGGTCATACGCTGCAACACGGAAGGACGTGACTTGGCGAGTGCCGTCGATGAGATTCGTCGAAGAGTCGATTCGACTGTGCCGATGCCGGTCGGATACTTCGTTGAGTACGGTGGTCAGTTTGAGAGCCAGCAAAATGCTACGCAACGGATCGTTCTTCTTGCTGGCCTCTCGGTCGTCGGCATGTTTGGTGTCCTCATGATCCTGTTTCCATCGGTTCGCATTGTGTTGCAGATTCTCAATGCACTGCCGACAGCATTCATAGGTGGGGTTTTTGCGCTCGTGATCACCCAGCAAACCCTTACGGTCGCGAGCCTTGTCGGCTTCATATCGCTCGGTGGCATCGCGGTTCGTAACGGTATTCTGCTTGTAACGCATTACTTCCACCTGATGAAGGAAGAGGGGGAAGAGTTCTCGCAAGCCATGATTGTGCGAGGGAGCCTTGAACGCTTGGCGCCTGTGCTGATGACAGCGCTCACTGCCGGGATCGGCTTAATTCCTCTGGTAATTGGAGGCCATGAACCGGGGCGTGAGATCCTGTATCCTGTCGCTACGGTTATCCTTGGTGGATTGTTGACATCGACGTTTTGTGAATTCCTGATTCACCCTGGTTTGTTTTGGAACTTCAGCGGTCAGGACGCCAAAAAATTGGTGGACGCTGATAAGCATTAGTCGCAATGAAGGAAATTCAGTGATGAAACGAAAGAGCTGTGCATTGGCAATGGCCGCATTACTTGGGATGTTTGGTTGCACCCAGACGAAAGATTCGACCTCGGGCACTACCAAAGGGGGGGTGAGTGATCATGGACACGACCATGGTCCAGGGACACACGATCATAGCCAGGAGGGGCATACACACGGTGCAGGACCACACGATGGGACTTTAGCGGACTGGGGCGGAGGGAAGTTTCACGTAGAGTTCACAGTTGACCACGAGAAAAAGCAAGCGACGGTTTACATTCTCGGTAGTGATGAAAAGACCCCCACACCGATCGATGCGGAATCGATTGAGTTGAGCATCCAAGATCCGGAGATGCAAGTCACGCTTCAAGCGGCTCCTCAAGAAGGAGATCCTCAAGGCAAGACTTCAAGATTTACAGGAACTCACGAAAAACTCGGTGTGGTTCGAGAGTACGCGGGCACTATGACCGGCGTTGTCGATGGAACGCCCTATTCGGGCGACTTCAAAGAGGAAGCTCATGGGGATCACAAGCACTAGAACAGTTTGCCTAGCCCTCCATGAATACATCCAACTTTTGACCTGCGTCGATTGGAGGCGTCGCGCCAACGACCTCGTAAACCACGAATAGAACGCGAGTATCCACGCGTTCAGTAGTGCCGCCGGTCAGGGATTTTTTCGGGACGATGCGGGGGTCAATNCGGACAAATCGCAGTTCGATNGAGATGCGATCGCCGTGTGTAAACGCGAGGCATTCCACTCCAGGAGGCACCGATGTAGCAGATCCCTACAACAACCGCGCGACGCTGTCCNATCTCGACGATGGCNCCAACTTGAGGTGCCACCCCGGNGAAGATGCTTGTATATCCCGCAATGTCCATGACAATCGCATCCGGCTGATGAAAATCATCCAATGTCCCGATGAGCATTTCCTGAGGNGCACCGACCATGGATAGATCGTCGATCCCTACCAATTGCACAAGCTTCATACGCCCGTCTTCCGTACGCAATTGTGCAGTGGACTGATAATAGGGAACCGTCCACTGAACCCCCGGAACCGATCGAACGCGATTCACCGACAGCTCAGCAATCGGATAGCCCTGATGAAGCGTCTCGACGCTGGACTTCATCACCCAAATGTCAGCTTGGTTGGCTTCTTCTTTTTTGATGTCGACAATGGAAAACCATCAACGTAACGCTTGACCGAATCCAAGGTGACTTTGGCAAGCACTTCAACGAACGAATCGCCCTCGCGTACGTTTTCGACGACTGCTGGCGCAAACTCTTGCAGGATTCGCCGATGGGTCATGAAGGTTGAGGCCAAAAGATGCATGGTGATTACGCCAAATCGCACCGCATCGTTGTCCTTGGGAAGCGACGTCACTCGACTGACGACTCCGCAGAGCCATTCGAATTCGGGCAGATAGCTGAACTTGAGAACCTTGCGAAACGAAGCGGATGGATCGACTGCTTCGCGTTCGATGAGCTTGATTGGCCAAGCAACTTTCTGAGCTGCGTAGTCCTTGATCATCCATTGGATGGCTAATCGCAGCGATTCTTCTGGCGTTGCAGCGTTCGCTTGATCGAACAGTGGCCGTGCTTCGTCAGAGATTTTGACGGCAGCAACTAGCACCTCTTCATAGAGAGCTTCCATACTTCCGAAATGGTAGGGGATCGCC
>JGI24766J26685_10000616_pt1 | contig 10158 bp, 7 predicted proteins | sample SanBayMetagenome_FD_26685 | JGI IMG/M metagenome (IMG submission 26685)
GCACAATACCGAGGGGTACAAAGACATTCGATATGGGGTCTTGGCTTCACAAAAAGGCGGACTCCTCTCATCCAANAANCTTTCNAGCTATGGTCTCAATGAATTNGAGNAATTTCTGATCAACTACANATAATCAGGACTTTTTGACTTCNTCCCAAATTTGATCCAGCTCATCAAGCTTCAAGTCAGTCATTTTTTTACCCTGACTGTTGACAATTTTTTCCATTTGCTGAAANCGTGACATGAANTTATGNTTGGTTCTTGGACAATGCCTGTTCNGGATCAATTTGGAGAAACCTGGCATAATTGATCAGCGAAAAAAACAAATCCCCTATCTCCTCTTCCACTTTAAGCTTTTCAGTTTTGGATGCATCAAATAATTGAACCGCCTCTTTGACTTCTCCCATTTCTTCTTCTACTTTTTCCCAAACCTGCTCTTTGTTCTCCCATTCAAATCCAACCTGCTTCGCTTTCTCCTGCAAACGCATTGCCTGAACCATTGGAGGCAAGGATCTGGGCACTCCACTCAATACCGACTCCTTCCCCTCTTTCAGTTTCAAATTTTCCCAGTTGCGCTTGACATCATCTTCGTTTTCAACTTTTACATCCCCATAGATATGTGGATGCCGGGCAATGAGTTTTTGTTTGATGCCTTCTGCCACATCGTCAATATTGAATTGCCCCTGCTCAGTTGCAATTTTTGAATAAAACAGAATATGAAGCAAAACGTCTCCCAACTCTTCCTTGATTTCCTTCCAATCCTCTTTTGTGATGGCATCTGCGAGTTCATAACATTCCTCGATGGTAAGTTGTCTGAGTGTGTGTATGGTTTGTTTTTTGTCCCAGGGACATTTCTCCCGCAACTCTTCGAGCACTTCTTGCAAAGGAGCAATGGAGTATTTGAGATTTTTAGGATTCATATTGCATTATTTTTTGAATTGTATCCCAAGTCCAATGAGTGATTTGAACTGAAGTCCTGGAGATGTTTTATTGGGTCCAAACAACTTGGCATCATCATCATAAATGATATCCACACCCCAGGTTACATTGAAAATTTTTGAAATTTTAATACTCAACACATTCGTCATAAAGATATCTATGTTCTGGGGATTGTTTCTGTAGTTGGAGAAGAGATCCAATTTGGTTTTATACACTACATTGGGGTTGATTTCCTTGAGATAATTGATGGTTGCAAATGCTCCCAGTTCAAAATTTGAATTTTCGCCAGGTTTCACACCGTAAAGTCCCTTCATGGATAAAACAGGATCTGTCACAAATACCCATCTTGCTGTAAAAGGTGATAAGAACAAGGAAATATTTTTATTGGGCCTGAAATCCCAACCGGCACTGCTCAACAGATATCCAGGAGACATAAAATTGGAAGTAAAATTCCTTTTTGTTCCTGAATACGTATAGCCCTTGAAAAAGCCTGAACGAAGGTTAGAAAGAAATGCAAGATTGCTTTTAGGATTTACAGAGTAACCAACTTTAGATACCAAATCAAACCTGTCATCATTTTTTCTGCTGCCCAAGCTGGTTGAATTTACATACCCCAAGTTGAAATCAAAGTTATTATCCCAACGCAACTTGTCCTTGCTGTATCTGGCATACAAATTGAGAATGGAACCTATAGAAAGTGAAAATTTATCACCTCCTGCTGACCAATTGCTCAGCGATGCTTGTGAGAAAGTCAAGTTATACAGTATGCCCTTCTGCCATTTTTTGGTTGGAGTTGCATCGGCTTTAAGCTTGATGACCTTTTGAGATTCTTTCTGAAGATTCATGATGATATTGTCTTGTGCCGATGCAAAAGAGACAAAAAAGAATGCTGTAATCGATAGGAGCCTTATCATTTGGGAAGCAAGATAAAAAATTTAAAGGCATGGGTGGATGGATTAGCGTTGCTGAGCCATGTTTCCCACGGGGAGGCTAACAAAGCCTTTCCCACGCCGTTGGCGTGGGCATACGTTTTCATTTGTTGGCTTAAAAAGCTAGCTTTTAAAGCTCACAAACGAAAACGCCCTTCCAACTTTGTTGGAAAGGCGTTTGTGCCCAAGACTGGATTCGAACCAGCACGCCGTTTCCAGCGCTACCACCTCAAGGTAGTGCGTCTACCAATTTCGCCACCTGGGCAAGGGGAATGCAAAATTATGAAAAAATAGGAAGCAAACTGACGATTCATTTGGCAAAAGACAATCGGAAAGTAGTTCCCTTTCCCAATTCCGAATTTTTTACAGTCAATCGGCCATTGTGATACTCTTGCACAATCCTTCTGGCTAGTGTGAGCCCGAGCCCCCAACCTCTTTTTTTGGTTGTAAATCCCGGATTAAAAATTTCATTTTGCAATGCTGCAGTCATTCCTTTTCCTGAATCTGAAATATCGATCAGTACTTCTTCAGGATTTTCAATGATTTCAATGGCAATCTCCCCAATACCATCCATCGCATCCAATGCATTTTTAAGAATATTTTCAATGACCCATTCAACCAATGCATGAGACAACAATATTTTCACAGGATGGGCAGGAGATTTGACAATCTGGATAGATATCTTACCAGAAGCCCTTTTTTTCATGTAATCGACAGCATGAAATACAAGTGCAACAATGTCTGTTTCAGTTTTTTTGGGAACTCCTCCAATCATGCCAAACCGGTCTGCAATCAGCTTCAACCGATCGATGTCCTTTGTCATTTCGGGTAAGACAGTTGCTGCTTCTTTCCCTTCCTGCAATAAGAGATTCCATCCAGCCAATGCAGAAATGGGCGTTCCCAACTGATGGGCAGTTTCTTTTGCAAGTGAGGCCCAGAGCTGATTTTGAATGGATTTGTGACGATTGCTCAACCATGTCAGAATGATAATGGAGAAAACAACAACAATCAGGAGTTGAACCATCGGAAAATACCTCACCTGCTTGAGCAATAGAGATTCACCGTAATAATAACGATTGTACTTTTTCCGATCCTCAGACAAATAAGTAGTAATAAATCTTCCTTTCGCCTTGAACTGCCTTAAGCGATCGTTTAAATAATTATCATTTCGCAGTTCTTTTCCGGCATCTATATTGAGATAACTCATGATGCTGTCTTTTTCATCCGTTTCAATGACGGGAATATTTTTTTGTTCTGCAATGATCTCTGCAGATAAACCAAGGTCTTCACCCGCATTCGCATTGGCGATCATTTTTTGTGCTGCAACCCACTCCTGCATGGTCTTTTCTTCCCTCTTTGAAATTTCTTCAGCCAGAAAATTCGAATAAAAATAGGATCCGATGACAATGCCAATGCCACCAACAAAGATTGCAATTTTCCAAAATGAGTATGTATTCATAAGAGGGATGGTTGACAAATTTGATGAATTATAACAACCGCACAAATTATTTTCATTGAGAAGCGCCTATTTTTGTCAAATACATGAATCTTCCTCATTATATCCCCGCAGTAGGAATAGTCATTCTCAATTGGAATGGCAGACATTTCCTTCAACAATTTTTACCATCGGTGATTGCCAGCTCATACCCCTCATTGAATATTTATGTCGCTGACAACGGCTCAACAGACGATTCTGTAGACTTTTTGAAAAAGAATTTTCCAGGTGTTGTACTGATTGAGATGAGGCATAACACCGGATTTACAGGGGGGTACAACGAAGCATTGAAGCAAGTCGATGACGAAATTTTGGTTTTGCTCAATTCTGATATTGAAGTCGACCCCAACTGGATCAATCCTGTTATTTCATTGTTCGCCAAGGATCATACGATAGCTGCCATCCAACCCAAGATTCTTGATCACAACAAAAAAGATTTTTTTGAATACGCAGGAGCTGCAGGAGGATGGATTGACAGCCTTGGCTATCCATTTACCCGAGGAAGAATTTTTGATGAAGTGGAAAGAGATCAGCACCAGTATGATCAAGAGGCAGCGATTTTCTGGGCATCTGGAGCTGCNATGTTTATCAGGAGAGCGTGTTTTTTTGAAGTCGGCGGACTCGATCCGTATTTTTTCGCACACCAGGAGGAAATTGATTTGTGCTGGAGGCTCCAATTGGCAGGTTATACCATCATGGCATGTCCTGCATCGATTGTTTACCATGTAGGAGGAGGAACTCTTCAAAAAGAAAACCCTCAGAAAACATACCTGAATTTCAGGAACAACCTGATCATGTTATTTAAAAANAATGCGGGTTGGAAAAAGTGGTATGTTATTAAAATAAGATTTGCACTTGATGCCATCAGCGCCTGGAAAAATTTATTGTCGGGAAATATTTCGTTTTTCACCGCCATTGCCAAAGCACATTTCAGCTTCTTAAGATGGATAATCTTGGATAAAAAAGAAAGCATTTTTCCTAAAAAGAGAGTACAAGCCCCTAAAGGAATTTACAAGGGAAACATCGTATGGGATTATTTCATACTTGGGAAAAAGCGGTTCTCAGAAATTGTTGAAAATTAAGCTGTAAATTTTATCCGGTTTTGCTACCTTTGCGGTGCAAATAACACTTATGCAACAAAGCCATGTAAATCCGGAGGAAAAGAAAGATTTCGGCAGAAACTGGGTTTCTTCCTCTCGCTTTCTATTTCATGTACAACTATTTGCATTTCTCGCTTTTGTAATGGGTGGCTGCTATGGCCTCTACTCTAAACATTACAAAGGAAAACCAAAGGTTGAAGTGCAGGAAAGCTCCCTCTATACGCCAAAATACAAGTAAGAAAATAGTTTGTTGGATTGCATTAATCGTTATTTTTGCAGCCCACAAAAGTTCTTATACTTGCGGAAGTAGCTCAGCTGGTAGAGCATAACCTTGCCAAGGTTAGGGTCGCGGGTTCGAATCTCGTCTTCCGCTCAAAAATTCCATCCCAGATGGAATTTTTTATTTTGAGTAGTATTGCTTTCGCCCGGGTGGTGAAATTGGTAGACACGCAGGACTTAAAATCCTGTTCGCCGAAAAAGCGAGTGCGGGTTCAAGTCCCGCCCCGGGCACTTCTCAAAACACTAGATCATCTCCTGGTTGTTACCAGTTGCAAAACAAGGCTTAACATCACAACTGCAAGGGCCCCAATCACATTCAACCAAAGCCAACCAATATCTGTAAAGGCNTACATTGCCAGCACAGATAGCTCCCCTAAAATGGCCGCATAAAAAACTGCATTCCCTCCCACCTTCTTCAGATAAAAGGCAACCAAGAATATGCCCAACATAACGCCGTAAAACCAGGATCCCAAAATATTGACTGCTTCAATCAAACTGCCTAGATTGGTTGCGAATTGTGCAAATACAATGCAGAATATCCCCCAAAACAACGTGTACATCTTAGACAACCTGAATTCTTCTTCATCTGTAGTATCGGCTTTGATAAACTGCTTATGAAAATCGATCAGCGTAGATGATGAAAGCGCATTCAACGATGCTGCTATGCTCCCCCATGCTGCCAAAAATATCACGGCAATCAATAAGCCAATCAATCCATGGGGCATATGATCCATTACAAAACGAATGAATACATAATTGGTATCATTTGTTTCAACCAAAATACCCGATTCTTTTATCAAGGATTTTAGCTTTGTACGAAGTTTTTCATCTTCGAATTGCAATTTCTTGAGCGAAGCAATGTTTTCATCATGATGTGCCTTTACATTTTGGACAATCAACTTTTTCTGATCGCTGATTGACTGATGTGCCTCTTCTAATTGAATGATCTGCTCCCTGTATGCTGTCTTTTTCAGTTTTGTGATGGCAAGGTCATTGAAATACAATGGCGAAGTATTGTACGCGTAGTACACAAAGACCAATACGCCCACCAATAATATGAAAAACTGCATGGGGATCTTCACAATCCCGTTCATGATCAAGCCAATCCTGCTCTGCTTGATAGAGCTTGCAGTAAGATAACGCCCAACCTGACTCTGGTCTGTCCCGAAATATGAAAGGGACAGAAAAAATCCCCCAATGATGCCGCTGATGATGTTGAACCTGTCATTCCAATTGAATCCATTTTCGGTCATCCCGGTGGTTATCACATTCATTTTACCAAACTCATCCCCCACGGCCAAGGCTTCCGTCAATCCCATACCCTCGGGCATCATTTGAATCAATAAATAGGCTGCTAAAAACAACCCGGCAAAAATGATGGCCAATTGAAGTTGTTGGGTGTACGCTACCGCCCTTGCACCTCCACTGACACTGTATACAATCACAATACCTCCCATGATCACATTGGTGAGGTAGATATTCCAATCCAAGACCGAGGATAGTATGATGGCAGGAGCATACACACTGATGCCGGTTGACAAGGCACGTGAAAGAAGGAATAAAAATGAAGTGAATGTTCGGGTCTTTTTATCAAATCTTTTTTCAAGGTATTCGTAGGCTGTGTAAATATTCAATTTGTGAAAGATGGGCACGAACGTGATACACAAAACGATGGTAGCAAGTGGAAGTCCAAAATAATACTGAACGAACCTCATGCCNTCNGNATAGGCCTGNCCCGGACCNGANANNAAAGTAACCGCACTNGCCTGTGTCCCAATCACACTGAGCATGACCATGTACCAAGGCAATTGCCTACCGCTCCTAAAATATCCATCGATGTCTTTGGTTGATCTGCCTTTGTATACACCGTACAATACTACCAGTAGCATTGTAAATGATAAAACCAACCAGTCGATGAAACTCATCTTCTATCCCGTTTGTACAAAATTGCTGCAATTAAAATTCCAATCAGCAGCCCCAATGCAATTTTTTTTCTGACCAATGCAATGACAACTCCAATGGCCAAACCAACAATGAGTCCAAATACTGGTGAACGGGTCGGGTTACTTGACTTCATTCACTTGTAGATTTGGATTTGAAATGAGATTGGCAAAAAGCCTGAATGCTCCTGGAACTCCTGCTGGGAGTTCTCTGTAAAAGACCAAGCCGGTATAAATAAATCTTCCTTTCCCTTCGTTGCGGACAATCAAACTTCCATTCAGATCGCCTTCATTTTGATCATGCATCGACAAAACTGCACGATAATCTGCAGAGAATGCATCGGCAAAATAAATGCCCCTTTCCTGAATCCAACCCTTGAAATCATCAACTGTTATTTTGTTGGGATAATTCAATACAGGATCTTTCGAATCAATGAACTTCACTTCACAATCCTCTTCTGTAATCCTGCCTCTTGAAACAGTAAAAGGCTTGGGACCAATTTTCAGCTTGGATAAAGGGCCCGCGAAACTGTTTGTATTGTACTGAACGACCATGTTTCCTCCATTCCTCACGTATTCCATCAACATGTCGTATTTNTCATCCATCCATGGATGCACATTGTAAGCACGGACTCCCAATACAACAGCATCAAAACTTTTCAATTTATCTGAAGCAATATCTTCTTTACCCAGTTCAATCAATTCATACCCCATCAACTGAATGGCCTCAGGAACTTTATCCCCTGCACCTACGATATACCCTATTTTTTTTCCTGTTGTTTTAAGATCAACTTTTACAACCATCTGCTCGTTCTTGCTGAAATAAATAAGCGTTGGAATATGTTCATAAGAGATTGAATGCATGAAAGGAGCATCATCGGCTGGATTGTCCTGTATGTTTTTGTTTGATGGAGATGCAGTATTGACCAGAACTGGTTTTTTTGCAACCGTAGAAACTTTTGAAGGAATTACGTATACAGGATGGATGAATTCACCAACGGCGGGATCCACATTTCTGAATGTGACAGGCACATTGACCAACATCTGCTCCTTGCCGATGCGTAGTGAAACACTGGCTTCAAAACCAGGTCTGTTCTCAGCCATGCCAATCAATCGCTGATCCGTTACATTAAAATGCCCCTTGTTCATTGAATTCGCCAACCAATATGGTTGAGAAACCGGATGGTCCGCAGCAATGGTCAAAAGCAATGGCTGTGACCAATTCACGTTTTGTTTGAGTGAAAAATTGGGTGTCCATTTTTTTGCATTGAGCTCAACACCTGAAACATTGACTTGCACATCAGATCTGTTGTTGATGGTGAGGGTTACTTTCAGTGAATCGCCTTGTTTGATAAATTGTTTATCGCTGATCGCCTCCATATGAAATCCCATGACCATTCTGATCAATTTTTCGACCTCGGTGATTTTTAGACTTCTCCAATATTCATCCTGAATGCTTGATAGTGCTTTGCGGATTTCCATCAGTGCATTGACAGATGCAGCAGGATGATTGACATCGAAGGTTGCAATCATTGCATCGACAAGCTTGTTGATGGCAGATCCACCCTTCACCCTGTTCCATGAACAGTCAATCCCCTCCATGGGATCTTTCTCTGCAGCTTCACCAAGCGTATGTACAAAATATTCAGTAGCAGTTCCTCTTGCAGCAGCTGAACCGAATCCCTGTGAACGATGCTGACTCCTGCTGTCGGCAGAAATCTCACCAATACTTTTACCCAGCAGTGGCATATAATCACCCACCTCTATTTTCATTTGATTATCAGAGGTGGTATTGGTTCCAAAAAAACTGAAGGTGTTCCACATGATTCTCTTCACTTTCCAGGGGGTTACGCCGTATTTAAATTGTTCTGGAAATTTATTGGGATCTGCAGCAGCGATGAAAGCCTCTCTGGCAATGACGGCCGAACCCGAATGGTGTCCATGTCCGGCGCGGCTATCTTCAGGAAAACGGGTGATGATGATATCCGGACGAAAATTTCTGATTACCCATACAGCGTCTGAAAGAATTTTTTCTTTGTCCCAAAAACTCAATGCTTCTTCTGTTCTTTTTGAAAATCCGAAGTCAAATGCTCTTGAAAAAAATTGTTCACCACCATCCGTTCTTCTCGCTGCCAATAACTCCTGCGTTCTGATCAATCCCAATTCAAACCCTTGCTGGTTGCCGATGAGATTTTGTCCGCCATCTCCCCGGGTCATGGCCATGTATCCTGTGCGGTACTGTCTTGCTCTTGCCATGTAAGCGATGAGACGCGTGTTTTCGTCATCGGGATGTGCTGCCATGTAAAGTACGGAGCCGAGCACATTAAGCTTTTTCATCGCATGAAGGATTTCTCCGCTGCTCCATTGCTGAGACTTTTGTGCTTGTGCAGATTGAAAAAACATCGCTGACAAAAAAGTTACAAGCGTGAAATGCTTCAGATTGTTCAAAACAGTAAATTGGGAAAGCATACGTTGAATATTAGTTGTTGCACTAAAATAAACAAATAGCAACTATGAATAATATTTTACTATCCATTTCTTTGCCATAACTCGATATCTTTATAGCATGAAAAAAGCAGCCAAAACTTCATTTGTTACTTATTGGATGATAGCCTTTTGCATCACCATGACCTTCACACATGTGTCTGCGCAAATAAATCCTTATCAGTACAGCATTTCAAAAACGGCTGAAGGGAAAAATGGTGCTGTCTCTTCTGCGCATCCTCTTGCGAGCATTGTTGGACTCGAGATAATCAGAAAAGGAGGCAATGCATTTGATGCGGCGATTGCAACACAACTTGCATTGGCGGTGGTTTATCCAGGTGCCGGTAATATTGGAGGTGGTGGATTTTTGGTAGCACATACACAAAAAGGAAAGACAATTGCCATTGATTACAGAGAGAAAGCCCCAGCTGCTTCCAGCAGAAACATGTACCTCGATGATAAAGGAAATCCACAACTTGAACTCAGCCAAAACGGACATCTGGCAAGTGGTGTGCCTGGAACAGTAGCTGGACTTTTTACATCCCACAAATACGGTAAACTTTCATTCGAACAACTGATTCAACCTGCGATTGAGCTTGCTGAAAAAGGATTTGTGATCACTGCGGCAGAAGCCAGATCGCTCAATGGTTCCAAATCTGCCTTTCTCAAATACAATACAGTCCCCCCTGTATTTGTGAAATCCGCTCCATGGAAAGAAGGCGACACCCTGATCCAGGTTGAACTCGCAGCAACACTCAAAAGAATTCAATCTCAAGGAGCGAAAGGATTTTATGAAGGAGAAACAGCAAGACTTATTGTGGAGGAGATGAAAAGAGGCAAGGGAAATATCAGTTTGGAAGATTTGAAAAACTATCAGGCAATTGAAAGGCCTGCTGTATCATTTGCATACAAAGGGTACACGATTATAGGCATGCCCATGCCCAGCAGCGGAGGACTCCTNATGGAACAAATGATGAAGATGATTGAAAACA
>JGI24766J26685_10000617_pt1 | contig 10149 bp, 9 predicted proteins | sample SanBayMetagenome_FD_26685 | JGI IMG/M metagenome (IMG submission 26685)
ATTTAAATTTGTTAGCGATTTACTTTCTTGATCAAAGCCACGAACGTAATCCATAAATTGATTAAGAATACTATCTATCTCACCAATATCTTCCTCCATACTTTTTTTAAGTTTGGTAGCTATTTTTTCAGGAAGCATTTCAATTGCAATTCTAAGTCTGGTGAGTGGTGTTCTCACGTCATGAGAAATGCCAGCAAGAAGTAGCTTTCTCTCTTGCTCTACTTTATTAAGACCCTCCGCCATTTCGTTAAATGTTTGGCTCATCACTTGGAATTCAGTCACACTATCTAAAGGAAGTTTTTCAGGAAATGTACCTTTTTTTAGTTGCTCTGTAGCATTGATTAAAAGATTTAGAGGCTTATTAATTCTTGTTGCAGTAGCATACGCACCAATGATTGAAAGGCCGGCAACAATAATGCCCCAGCCAATCCAGTGCCATGGGAAAGGCCTATCTCCAGGTGTAGGAATCACTACCCAAAACTCATCTTGATCAATAGCAAAGCTTACCCAGAGACCTGGGATACCATAGTGATTAGTAACTACAATGGTATTCTCACCGAGCCTTGCTTTAAGCTTGCTTACGATAACTTGCAAGAAAGGGTCTGGAGCTAGCGGCTCAATATCTTCAAAGTAATAAGCAGGATAAATTCTATATCACCTTTGGTTGATAGCTCAGATAGAAGCTCAAGTCTTTTATCTTCTCTTGAGGATATAAGGGAGACTCTTGTAAAATTAACTATCGTTTCAATTTCTTGAGCTACAGCTTCGGCTCTGGGGCCTCTTTCAAAATAGTCAAATATTCGAATTGACACAACTTGCGCAATGATAAGCACTGTTGCGATAAGAATAAGAAATCTAGCGAGAAGTGTATTAGGAATAAATTTCAATGCGCGGCATCACCATCTGGAACGAAGATGTATCCAAAGCCCCACATCGTTTGAAGAAATTTAGGACTCGTATGATCTTCTTCTAGAATTTTTCTTAATCTTGAAATTTGAACATCAATACTCCTGTCAAAAACATCAAGTTCACGCCCTTTCGCTAATTGCATAATTTGATCTCGAGATAAGGGTTGGCGGGGGTGATCAATAAATACTTTTAATAATTCGAATTCTCCAGATGTAATACTAATAGGCACACCATTTTTTGTGAGGCTTCTTGCGTCTGAACTAAATACAAAAGGGCCAAACGCTAAGCTCTCGGAATTTGAGGCCTGCGCTTGTTTTAAATCATTACGTCTTAAGACTGCATTAATACGCGCCAAAAGTTCGCGAGGATTAAAGGGTTTTGATACATAATCATCTGCTCCCATTTCCAAGCCCACAATTCGATCAATTTCATCACCTTTAGCGGTAAGATAATAATAGGGGTGAGATTCCCCGAGCCTCTTAATCTTTGGCATATAGCAAGCCCACTTTCTTCAGGCATCATCAGGTCGAGAATGATGAGACTAACTTGATGGTTAGCAATAAATGTATCCATCTCCTTGCCGCCGTTAGCCGAATGCGCATTTAGGCCTTGATCAATAAGATATTGGCTTGTGAGATCCCTTATTTTAGGATCGTCATCAACAATTAAGATAGATGCTGGATTGGTTGCCATGGTTTTAGTCTAAATCAGTTGGTGCGAGTTGAACTTAATTTATAAGTTTACATCAAAGTGATTGTGATCCATTGTTACAAATAGAAACAAATATGCATTTTTTTGTAATAAAGTGTTTACATTTAGGATTGAATATAGGACTCCTTTTCAGATAAAAATCAATCAATTGCATAATTTATTAAAACTCGTTTTATTTTGCTCGGCTGCGTTTTTTGGCTTATCCATTCAGGCGTTTGGTGGGACTAACAATCAGGTACAAAAAGCTGAATCAGAAACTAATTCATCCGTTGCAACTGAGCTTAATAAATTAAAAGAAAGTAGCGCATTATCTCCAGAAGAGCGAGCAAGAATTAGACGTGCTCTTGCAGCGTACGCAAAATCATCAGGTAAAGAAAGTAGTCTTATTGAAGAAAAACAGAGAGAAATGCTAAAAGGTTTGGAATCCCGNTTTATTGCTTGCGATGAAGATAATGACAATACGCTNGATTTAGCAGAAACAACCCGGTGCTTACCTCAAGTCGCCCGTCAATTTAACCGTCTNGATCTCGATGAAAATGAAGTTATATCACTAGATGAGCTTGCTTTGTTAGCAAAGGAATTTGAAAAAGCCCATATAGAAATTAACAAACGTAAAAATAATCAAGCCTCATCAAATACCAAAACACCCATAAATTAAGTCTTAGTGAATCTTGTTAGAATAGATCGCTATGGCACGCTTAGAATTTCAATCTAGCTTTAAAAATATAAATCAAAAAGAATGGAATGATCTTACAAAATCCAACCCTTTTTTAAGGCTTGAATTTTTTCAATCACTTGAGGCATCGAAGTCCATAGGAGAGGGTACAGGATGGCACCCTTTTCCGGCAATTGTCATTGATCAAGGGAGCCTCGTTGGCGCTTCGCCTATATTTTTGAAGGAACATTCTTACGGCGAATATGTATTTGATTGGTCTTGGGCAGAAGCCTACCAAAAATATGGAAAAAACTACTACCCAAAAATCGCTTCTTGTATACCATTTACTCCAGCCACCGGACCTAGAATTTTTGGATTAGATCTATCGATTAAAAAAAATATAGTTGTACAAATAGAAGAGCTAGCTTATGAAAATAAAATGTCTTCAAGTCATATTTTATTTTGCAATGAGAGCGAGAAAGATATATTTGGAGATCCAAAATGGATGCTAAGAGAGGGGGTTCAATTTAAATGGTTTAATAAAAATTACAATAATTTTGCAGAATTTTTATCTCAACTCTCTCACGATAAGCGCAAAAAAATAAAACAAGAAAGAAAAAAGATTCATGACTTAGGGCTTAAGATTAAAAAAATAAAAGGCCCTGAAATTTCAGAATCAGATTTAGATTTTTTTTATGCTTGTTACTGTAATACCTACCAAGATCATCATTCGCATCCATATCTCACAAGAATTTTTTTTAGTCTTATCAAAGAAAGCATGCCTGAGAACTTATTATTGATATTGGCCTATGAAGGAGATCTTCCTGTCGCAGCGTCATTCTTCATTTATGATGATAAAAATTTATATGGAAGATATTGGGGGTCAAAATCTTTTTATCCTGGACTGCATTTTGAACTTTCTTACTATCAAGGTCAGGAATTTTGTATTGAAAATAGAATTGTTTCGTTTGAGGGTGGGGCGCAAGGAGAGCATAAACTTGCAAGAGGTTTTGAGCCATTCAACACATTTTCATTTCACAGAATTTTTGATGAAAAATTTGAGCTCGCAATCAAAGATTTTTTAAGAAGAGAAAAGACTGGAATCGATCAATATACAAACGAACTTAATGAGAGAGCACCGTATAAAACTGAATTAAATATTTAAAAGATGGTGGTGATGGAGGGTCACGATCCCTCGACCTCAGGATTATGAATCCTGCGCTCTAACCAGCTGAGCTACATCACCCTTTTGTGAAACAAATGAAGCGTTGAATTATATTTTTTTAAGTCCTTAAAGTCAAAGATTGATCGCTATACATTAAACCTAAAATGCATCACATCCCCATCTTGAACAATATATTCTTTACCCTCTAAGCGCATTTTCCCAGCCTCTTTAGATTTTTGCTCGCCATTGTATGTAATAAAATCATTGTAAGAAATAACTTCTGCACGAATAAAGCCTTTTTCAAAGTCCGTATGGATAACCCCGGCAGCTTCAGGAGCAGTCGCACCTTTTTTTACAGTCCATGCTCTTACTTCTTTTACGCCTGCTGTGAAGTAGGTTTGTAAGCCTAGCAGCGTGTATGCGGATCTAATAACTTTATCGAGACCTGGCTCTTCAAGACCGAGCTCGCTTAAAAATATTGCTTTATCTTCGTCTTCTANGTCAGCAATTTCAGCTTCAATTTTTGCACAGATAGAGATCACAGGAAGATTGTCTTTCTGAGCTAATGCTTGAAGTGAGTCCAGTATAGGGTTGTTAGTGAATCCTGTTTCATTCACATTAGCAACAAACATGACAGGCTTCACAGTAATTAAGCAAAGAGGCTTAATAAGTTTAAGCTCATCCTGATCTAAATTTAAATTTTTAACCAGTTTTCCCTGGTCAAGGTGTGTTGCAACTTTTGTCAGAATTGAAACTAGCTGAATAGCTTCTTTATCTCCTGACTTTGCTTTTTTATTTTCGCGATGAAGTGTTTTATCCACAGTTTCCATGTCCGCTAAAATAAGCTCTGTATTGATGACTTCAATATCAGAGAGAGGGTCAACTTTGCCAGAGACGTGAACAATATTGTCGTCTTGAAAGCAGCGTACTACATGCACAATGGCATCTGTTTCTCTAATGTTAGCTAAAAATTTATTACCAAGGCCTTCGCCCTTGGAGGCTCCAGCAACAAGGCCTGCGATATCAACAAACTCGACAATGGCTGGCTGGGTTTTTTCTGGATTAACTATTGCTATTAGCTTTTCGATTCTAAGGTCTGGAACTTCTACAATCCCAATATTGGGCTCGATGGTACAGAAGGGGTAATTTTCCGCGGCTATACTTGCCTTAGTAATCGCATTGAATAGCGTTGATTTTCCGACGTTAGGTAATCCGACAATGCCACATTTCATAATTTATTTTCTTTATTTGTTAGTGTGAAGATTGAGCATAGCTTTTTCAAATTGACCTGATGCAATTTCATTAAAAAGTTTACTGCTTGCTTCTATAGATTCATCGATGAGACTTCTCTCTTTAGATGAAGGATTTTTTAAAACATAATCAACGACTAAATGCTTCTCTCCTGGATGACCAATACCAATTTTTAACCTCCAAAAATCTTGAGAGCCGATGCATGCAAATATACTTTTAAGCCCATTGTGACCGCCATGACTTCCGCCAAATTTTAGCTTGGCTTGACCGACGTCAATATCAAGGTCGTCGTGAATGACTAAGATTTCATTTGGATTTATCTTATAAAACTTTGAAATTGCTGCAAGCGCTTTTCCACTATCATTCATGTAAGTGCTAGGCTTAGCAAAATAAATTTCATCTGCATTGGATAATTTTCCAATACTTGAAGAAAACTTATCGCTATTTTGTAACTTGATATTATGGTGATGAGCCACGAGATCAATCCACCAAAAACCTGCATTATGTCTAGTATCTGAGTATTTTTCGCCAGGATTTCCAAGGCCTACAAATAATTTAATTTGGTTCATATGAAAAAATAAGGCGCACTTTTTTTAAATTAAGTGCGCCTTATTCATATCAAAAGTTAAATTACTTAGCTTTGTCTGATTTAGCTTCGTCAGCTGGAGCTGCATCAGCTGCCTTAGCGCCTTCAGCTGCTGGAGCGGCAGCATCTGCAGCGCCTTCAGCTGGTTTAGCTACAACTTCTTCAACTATTGCTCTTGGTTTAGATACAGATGCCACTGCTGCATCGTTACCATGCGAAAGTTGAACGAATTCTACGCCTTCGCCCATTTTAATTTCTGACAAGTGAATTGATTGGCCGATATCAAGTGTCGCCAAATCAACTTCAATAAACTCAGGAAGATTTTTTGGTAAGCATGAGATATTTGCTTCAGTCATGATGTGAGACACAATACCGCCGTTAAGTTTAACGCCTGGTGATACTTCAGCATTAATAAAGTGGAACGGTACTTTCACATGAATTTTTTCATTTTCATTGACACGTTGAAAATCAATATGCTGAATTGTGTTTCTTACAGGATGCATTTGATAATCTCTTAACAAAACAGACTCTTTAGCGCCTTCTAAATTGAGCGTTAAGATAGATGCATGAAATGCTTCATGTCTAAATTGTAAAAATAAAGATTTATGCTCTAGGTCTAATGAGATAGGGTCTTTGCCTCCACCATATAAGATTCCAGGAACACTTCCAGCGTGGCGAAGACGGCGGCTCGCACCCGTACCTTTCACACCACGTTTTGTTGCGTTAATTTCGATTTTCATTTACCACTCCTTAAATTAAATCTGCATTCCGCGACCAGACTGCAGCAGTTTCTTGGTCAATATGACCAAATTCTTTATTCCATAAAAAGAGAACTTACGGAATCACCTTGGCTGATACGACGAATCGTTTCTGCTAAGAGTTCAGCAACACTTAGTTGCCTAATTTTTTTGCATGCCATTGCCACTTTATTAAGTGGAATTGTATTTGTTACAACTAATTCATCTAATGCTGACTCAGTAATAATTTTTGCTGCGTCTCCCGAAAGAATTGGGTGTGTCGCATAAGCCACCACTTTAATAGCGCCATTCTTTTTTAAAGCAGCGGCAGCTTCGCAAAGTGTATTTGCAGTGTCGACCATGTCATCAATAATAACGCAGGTTCTATTTTCTACTTCACCAATAATATTCATTACTTTAGACACATTTGGCTTTGGTCTACGTTTATCTATGATTGCAAGATCTGACCCTAATTGTTTAGCGCACGCTCTTGCTCTAACAACACCGCCAACATCAGGCGACACTACTACAAGATTTTCATGCTTTTGTTCAAGCAAATCTTTAAGCAGCACAGGTGTTGCGTATATGTTATCAACAGGGATATCAAAAAACCCCTGAATTTGGTCAGAGTGAAGATCCATAGTAAGCAATCTATTCACACCAACACTTGTAAGCATATTAGCTACAACTTTAGCTGTAATCGCAACCCGCGCTGATCTTGGTCTTCTGTCCTGCCTTGAGTACCCAAGATAAGGGATGGCTGCTGTAATTCTCGATGCAGATGATCTTCTTAAGGCATCTACAATCACCATAATTTCCATTAAGTTATCGTTGGTTGGATGGCTTGTAGACTGAAGCACAAATACATCTCTACCACGAACATTTTCAAGGAGCTCAGCCATGATTTCCCCGTCACTAAAACGCCCTACGTCAGCGCGACCAAGGTGCATACCAAGATTTTCCGCAACTTGCTCAGCAAGAATAGGATTGGCATTGCCCGTGAATATCATGACGCTGTTATTGTCCAAAGTCGCGGTCCTAGTTATGAATGGTTAGTCTCAAAAAATGGCAGGGGAGGAAGGATTCGAACCTTCGCATGCTGGAATCAAAATCCAGTGCCTTAACCAGCTTGGCGACTCCCCTATTATTCTGTTCCCAACATTAAATTAAAATGAGGGTGGTTATTTAATCCTTTAACTACAAAGCCTAGTGTATGTTCTGGCCTTTTCTCTGCTATTTTTTTACCTTCATCTACCGAACTTAAAGAGATAAAAAAACATGATCCTGAACCCGTCATTTTTGCGTGGCCAAACTGGTTTAACCAGTCAAAAACAAGGGCAATTCCTTTAAATTCTTTTAAGACTCCTTTTTCCAAATCGTTGACCAAATTTTTAGGGTCTAATTCATTGGAAAAGCCTGCTATTTTCAATGGAATCCGGTCTTTTGTCAATTCAAGTGACTCAAAAACCTCTCTCGTGGAAACCGTCTCCCTAGGCGCTATGACAAGGTAATCTTGCGGTGTGGTCTGGAAAGGGGTGAGCTTTTCACCTATACCTTCAGCCCAAGCATTTTGACCAAAAATAAAGAATGGAACGTCCGCCCCTAGCTTAAGAGCTAATTCTTGTAATTCTTGCTGAGTCAATTGGCAATCCCATAAAGCATTGAGGGCAATAAGTGCAGTTGCAGCATCTGAGCTTCCCCCTCCAAGACCACCGCCCATCGGGATAGTTTTTTTAATGAAGATATCTGCNCCTGATTGCTTGTTTGCAAATGGCTTTAATAAGTGAGCAGCTTTAATGGTTAAATCATCACTTTCTTGAATGTTAGNGTGATGAGAAGTGCGACGTATCAACCCAGACTCGTTTGTCTTTATAAAAAGATTGTCATAAAGATCGATGAGCTGAAAGACTGTTTGAATATTGTGATAACCATCAAGTCTCTTATTTATTACATGAAGAAATAAGTTTAACTTTGCTGGCGCCAAAAATTCTTGATAACCATTTTCTTTAAGTTCATTTGCCTGCAATGTTAATAATCTCTTCTACGATAAAATTAAAATTAAATGTACCTTGAGTAATTGATATTTTAGAGGGAACGGTATAGCCATCCTGAGTTTTGAAAGCATTAATTAAAATATTCCACTCATCATTATAAAAATGAGTTGCACGATTAAGTTGATTTTCATCTTTACGTAAATTTTTAATTCGATCAACATGATTTGTAATCAGATTTCTAAAAAGATCTGGTGAAATATTCTTACCAAATAAAGACTGTATATAGCGATCAAAGTCATCACCTGATAGTATTTTTCCATTGGCATCAATGATGCGTTTATCATGAGATGAGTAAATAATTTTTGCAACTTGGGTATTAAAGGGCGAAAAGATATCAATCTCATCTTGATTATTTTCATAGTGCCAAATGAGACGGCCTGAGCCTCCTTTAGAATCGATAGAGTAAGAAAATTTAGCTTTTATGGAAAATTTCTCTATAAAACGATTTTCGTCAATCGCTTGCGAGGTTTCAATTGCAGGAGAATGAGATCTAAATATCTCAAATGGATCATTCAATGTTGTGCAGCCTGAGAAAAAAAATACTACAACAAGAAGGGAGGCGCTAGAAAAATTCAATTAAATAAAAGCTCTGTAAGAGTTAACGTAATCTTTTAAACGTTTCTTTCAGAACTTCATTATCGGGAAATGATTGAAGTGATAATTCTAGAACATCNCTAGCTTCTTTCTTTTTTCCTTGGGCCCACAAAATTTCACTAAGATGTGCTGCGATCTCTGGGTCCGCTTGAATATCATAGGCTTTCTGAATGAAAGAAAGAGCAGAATCTAATTTGCCAAGTCTGAAATACAACCAACCCATACTATCTAAAATATAATGATTATTAGGTGATATCGATAAAGCAACCTCAATATATTTTCTTGCATCTTCTAAATGAATGTTTCTATCAGCAAATGAATAGCCCAGTGCATTATAAGCTACAGCGTAGTCAGGTTTAATCTTGATAGCTTCCCTTAAAAGATTTTCCATTAAGTCATATTTATTTAACTTATCCGCGAGGAGTGCATAATCAAATTTGAATTCAGCAGATTTAGCAAAGTTAGGCGCCTCACTCTGCATGAGCTGAAACGCTTCTTGGTGGCGGTTAAATCGAGTGAGTAAAGATGTTTTTAATTGAACGACACTTAATTTTTCATCTGCCGAATTAGATTTTATTGTACTTAAAAATTCCAATGCTTTATCGACGGATTCTTTTTTTGCAATGATTTCTGCTGTAATTAATTTTGATTCAATAAAATGATTTCCATTGCCTACTTTATTAAGCCAAGTAATTGCCGCATCAGTCAGATTCTTTTTGTCTGCAATTTTTGCAAGGTAGATAAAGACTTGATCTTTGTCTTTTGGGTTTCTTTTAAGGCTTTGTAAAAAATACTTTTCAGCAAGATCGTAATCTTCAAGCTCAACTGATAACAAACCCACAGCAAGTGTAACCTCCGCAGAACTATTTGCTGTATTTACAAGTTTAATAAATTCATTTTTAGCTTCATTAAATTTGCGACCATTTGTTAGAAGCTTTGCATATTCGAGTCTTACATCGTTTGATTTTGGATATTTACTTAAGAAACCACTATAGAAATTAAGGGCATTTTCTGGACTTTCTTGAGCCAAGATTTGCCCTTTAAATAAGACTGGCATCTCCCATTCCGGTTTAATTTGATTGATAGCAGCCAATTCTTTTTCGTACACTTTTTGATCTTTACCAATCCAAGCTGCATGCACGACCGCAAAATGTGCCTCTGCTAGTTTGGGATAAGGTTGAGCAAGCTCGGTTACTAAAGTCAATACAGCTTTCTTATCTGGCACTCGAGAAAGCATGCTATTCAAGTACAAAAAGCCACTCGCCCTTGTTTTTTCTTTGAGGAGTAACTTTTGTAAAACTGGCTTTGCTTCGTTAAGTTTATTGTTGGCTATAAGTATTTCACTTAAGGCTTGTTGAGCATCAATAGAATCTTTATTAAGCTCATTCCATACCTTGGAAGCCTCCAAAGCTAAAGCAGCATTTCTTGTGTAGCCAGTAATTTTTGTTGCGCGTTCAGCTAATAGAGCGTTATCAGTTTGCTTGGCT
>JGI24766J26685_10000618_pt1 | contig 10149 bp, 7 predicted proteins | sample SanBayMetagenome_FD_26685 | JGI IMG/M metagenome (IMG submission 26685)
AGGTCGAGTGCAACCGATAGCGGATCATTAGATGCGATTGGATCAGCAACCCCACCAAGAGTTGCAGCATCGATCACAGGTGTAGATACCTTTTTAGGAGCTCCACCCTCAAACCCTGCAGCTACAACGGTAATTCGCACCTCATCACCAAGTGCATCATCAATTGTTGTACCGAAGATGAATTTGGCATTGGGATGAACCGCTGATTGCACAAGTTCGCACGCCTCGTTAACTTCGAAGAGACCAAGATCTGATCCACCAGAAACTGAAAGAAGTACACCCATCGCACCATCAATTGAAGCTTCAAGAAGTGGGCTAGAAATTGCAAGCTCTGCCGCGCGAAGTGCACGGTTTTCACCACGAGCAGATCCAATACCCATCAACGCCGAACCTGCACCTGACATAACTGCCTTAACATCTGCAAAGTCAAGATTGATCAAACCAGGTTGCGTAATGATTTCAGTAATTCCCTGAACACCTGAGAGCAGAACTTGGTCTGCACTCTTGAAAGCATCTGCCAATGTAATTGTGCGATCAGAGATTGCTAGCAAACGATCATTAGGAATAACAATTAATGTATCCACTTCTGCGCGCAATGCTTCGATACCAACATCTGCTTGAGCTGAACGAAGTTTTGCTTCAAAAGAAAATGGTCGTGTAACTACACCGATTGTTAATGCACCAATATCTTTTGCAATTTTGGCAACAACCGGTGCTGCACCTGTTCCGGTTCCGCCACCTTCGCCAGCAGTTACAAAAACCATATCCGCACCGCGAAGAATTTCTTCAATGTCATCTGCATGATCAAGTGCAGCTTCGCGACCCTTATCTGGATCCATACCTGCACCAAGACCACGAGTTGTCTTTCGACCAATATCTAATTTCACATCTGCATCACTCATTAACAAATGTTGTGCATCTGTATTTATCGCAATGAACTCGACACCTTTAAGACCGACATCGATCATTCGATTAATAGCGTTAACTCCACCGCCACCAATGCCGACAACTTTGATGACCGCTAAATAATTCTGTGGTGAAGCCACGTTAATCCTCCTTATGAACCATAAACCTCAACTTGAGGCTTACAATTCACTACTTTTCGATAAGGCGAACTTAAAGTGCATGAGGGTGATTATCAAACACCGACATGAATTGATTAACGTGTCGCAAAAATTCTATTTTTTAAAATCACTTAACGATTGGTGCATGTGGTGCCGAAACATCGACTCCCTTAATATCCGCATTTTCTGGAAGTGCTATCAGAGCCCTATAAACCTTTAGTTTTAACTCGTTTTCTGAGTTACTTCCCCATCGAATTTGAATATTTCTGCCATCGTTTTGAGTTAGCAAAACCAGAGCCCCGGAACTGCGAACCTTCACAACGGTCACGGATGACTTGAGCTCTTCAGGTAACTGCGTTAGGAATTTCACACCCTTTTTCGCTTCCTCAAGACCGCCGGCTTGAATCTCAATCAATCCTTCTGGTCGCACACCTTGAGGCACAAAACTCGCAGCAGTTGAATCAATTACTTGATTTTCAAAAATTGCAATCGGTGTCCGCGATGTAAGTTCCACAACAACTTTTCCATTGATCCAATTTCTGGATATTTCGGCAGATTTAACCCAGTCGAGTTCTTCCAGTTGAGTCGCTATGGCGCGTGGCTCAACACGAGCCAACTTCTGTCCCTTAACTATGCCGGTGTTTAACGGTCGCGTACTTCCGATGACTTCAACTGAAGAGACGGTGAATAAAGTTGAATATCCCAAAACATAAGTTGCTCCCGCCAATAAAGCTATAACTAGCCCCGCAATCAAAGAGCGCTTCATTTAGGCAAAACGCCTTGCTAAGCCTTCAACAATGATTGGAGCTAGCGAACTAACGTCGCCTGCACCCAGTGTAATGATGACATCACCAGGTTGGGCATCTGCGATAACTGAATCAGTTACCTCCACAAAGTTAGGGATGTATTCGCCCTTATTCATCTTCGAGGTAATTATCTTTGAATTAACTCCATCGATTGGCTTTTCACTAGCGGCATAGACCTCAAGGACTATTGCNCGATCAGCAGCGTTGAGTTCGGCGGCAAACTGTTCTGCAAAAGCTTTAGTTCTAGAGAAGCGATGTGGTTGGAAAATCACGATTAAACGACCGGCATCTGCATAGCGCCTTGCAGCTTCAAGGGTGACATGGATTTCCGTTGGATGATGTCCATAGTCATCGATAACCCGGACTCCATGAACTGTTCCTTTTAATTCAAACCTGCGACCTGTTCCCCTGAAACTACCCAAGCCAGTTAGTAATTCAGCCGGTGGGAATCCGAGTTTTAGCCCTGTAGCCAGTACGCCTGCTGCATTTAGCAGGTTGTGCTGGCCAGGAACCTGAAGTTCGATGTGACCAACACTCTTGCCCTTCCAAATTGCACGAGCGCGCGAACCCATAGTCAGCAGTTCTATCTGATCAATATGTAAATCAGCAGTTTCGTTAACACCATAGGAAATCAATTCGATAGCGGCAACAGCCTGAGCTAGTGCAACCGCACCGGCATCATCTGCGCAGTAAGTAAGGAATCCTCCGGGTTGGATAGTTGCTGCAAAATCTCGAAAGGCTTGNGCAACAGATTCTGCANTTTCAAAGAAATCNACATGGTCGTGTTCCACATTTGTGACGATGGCAGCAAACGGGTGGTATTCGATAAAGGAGCCGTCGGATTCATCTGCTTCTGCAACAAAGATTTCGCCGGTTCCACGGTGCGCATTCGATCCCGAAGCGGTGATAGTCCCACCGATTGCAAAGGAAGGATCTGCTCCACATGCTTGCAAAGCAACGGCAAGCATCGATGACGTTGTGGTCTTGCCATGTGTTCCTGCCACGGCCACACTCTTTGATTCAGACATCAACACTGACAAAGCGCCAGCACGAGTTAAAACCGGAAGGCTTAGCTCCTTGGCACGTAAACGTTCTGAATTAGATTCTGAAATCGCATTTGAATAAACAACAAGATCAGAGCCATCGACATTTTCGCCCCTGTGGGATGTCGAAACAGTTGCACCAAGTGCAGCTAATGCTGTTACCACCGAAGAGTCTTTGGCATCAGATCCACTGACTGTGATTCCGTGAGACAAAGCGATGCGAGCTAGACCGCTCATACCCGCTCCACCAATACCTATGAAGTGAACTCGCTTGCCAACAAGAGATGCTAATTGTGGCTTCATGATTTCATGGCAAACTCGGTAAGTGCCACAATCTTTTGCGCGGCATCTAGATCCTGATTATCGCCAGTAATTGGTGCATGTGATGCAGCGTCTAATAATCTGTCGATGTGGGTGGCAATAAATTCAGCAGAGAACTCTTTTTGTGTGATCACTTCGGCTCGACCAGCTGCAACCAAAGATGCAGCGTTAACGAACTGTTCTCCATTTCCGATAGGTAGCGGCACGAAAAGAGCGTATCGACCTAATGCCCTGAATTCACTGCAGGTCACAGCACCGCTTCGGGCAATAATCAGATCAGCTGCCAAGTAAGCATCGGCCATGGCATCTACATAGGCAACTGGTTTATATCCACCTTGTGAAGCCGGCAATGCGTTGAGCTTTCCGACTGAGTGCAGCACTGAAATGCCTTTTTTATTAAAGTTTGAAACCGATTGTGCAACGATGGCATTAATCGCCATTGACCCTTGCGATCCACCCATAATGAAAACAAGTGGTGTGTCTGCAGGAAATCCCAACCGAACTTTTGCGTCAGATCGAGCCGTGGCCCAATCGGATTCGGAGGCTACAGATGCACGTGCAACATCAGAGCGAAGTGGCAAACCTGCCAGAAGTGCATCTGAAAACTTTCCATTACTAACTGGATGTGCCACTGCCAGATGAGCGGTAAACATTGCACCAAGTCGATTCGCCCAACCTGGCTTTGCGTTGGCTTCATGAATAACTATCGGAGTCCTCGTAAGTGCTGCGGCCAAATACGCGGGCGCACTGACGTAACCACCAAAACCAATCAGTACATCAGCTTGCTTGACTACCTTTCTTGATGAAGCCACAGCTGACACTAAATCAAGTGGAATTCGCAGCCACGACGCAGATGGTTTTCTGGAGATTGCTACTTTAGGAATCAATCGCAATTCAAACCCCGCCGCGGGTACAAGGGTGTTTTCAAGTCCGCTCTTGGTGCCCAAGAAGATGCATTTATCTGATGGATTTGTTTTCATCCATTCACGTGCAACAGCTAGTGCTGGCTCAATGTGCCCTGCGGTGCCTCCACCAGCGAGTGCTACCGTAGCCATTTAATTCCCGTCTCTTGTAATCCTCTATAGATTACTGGGTCTCTGCGCGCAGCACCCAAGACAAACCCAATTCCCATGTATGTCGCAACCAGCGCCGAACCACCATAAGAAACAAGCGGCAAAGTCACTCCGACTACGGGTAACACACTTATCGCCGAACCAATGTTTAGAACTATTTGAATCGCAAACCAGCAACCCAAGCCTGCACAAACGTATCGCACCATCGGATCACTTGCGCGTAATGCTAATTTAAAGATTGAAAACAAAAGCAAAGCTAACAAAAGCAAAGTCACAAGAGTTCCAAATAAGCCAAGCTCTTCACCAATTACTGAGAAAATAAAATCTGTGTGTGCTTCTGCCAGGTTTCCCCATTTTTGGCGGCTTGCACCAAGTCCCACACCAAAGATTCCGCCGCTGGCAAGACCCAGCAAACTATGCGCAGGCTGCCAACCAGAAAACTTGTATTGATCTTCAGCGAATGGATTGAGAAAAACAGCAAAACGCTCAGCACGGTATGGCGAGGTCAAAATCAAGACTGCCAGTGCAGCTAAACCTGCGGCTATGCCAATTCCAAAAACTCCTAAACGCAAACCAGAAACCCACAGTAAACCAGCCAAAATAAATGCAAATACTGAAGCAGTGCCTAAATCGCGACCTGCCATCACCAAAATCATGCAGAGTAGGAAGGCTGGAGCAATCAGGGCAACCACATTGCTCTGAATTGCCCCGGCACGTTCACGAATAGCGAGCATATGCCCTGCCCACAAAATCATTAAGAACTTGGCAATCTCGCTGGGTTGAACATCAACAAATCCAAGGCTAATCCAGTTGTGATTTCCATTAACACTCTTACCTATAAGTTGAACAAGCAACAAAAGAATGACTGAAATCAATACCCCAAAGCGCGCAATAACTTTCCATTGGCGAAGCGATAAACGTGATAACACCCATGCCATTGGTAATGAGAGAAGCAGAAATAGGAATTGACGAATAACTACACCGTAAGTAGTACCGCGTGAACCCAATGAATAAATCGATGAGGCAGAAAAAACCATAATCAGACCCAAAAGGCTTAAGGCAAGGGTGCTTCCGAGCAGCATGTAGTAAAGATTTACCGGCTTAGTAAAAAGGGTTTCCTCACGCTTCATGAGCAATCACCTTTCGAACCGCTTGTGCAAATCTATCGCCGCGATCTGCATATGAAATGAATTGGTCCATGGATGCACATGCTGGTGCTAACAAGACTGCATCTCCTGTTAGCGCATGCTGNGACGCTGCGGCAACAATTGATTCCATCAATGAGTTCGAATCTCCCCCACGGGTGTAATCCTTAGGTGCATCAATTAGAATNCGTGGAATAGTCGGTGCATGCTTAATCAGGGCCGTTTCAATGAGTCCACGATCTTCACCAATCAAAATGGCTACCTTAATTCTTGAGGCACATCTTTGAATCAGCGAATCCATATCCGCACCCTTTGCTAATCCCCCAGCGATCCACACCACTGAAAGGTGAGACATGAGTGAAGCTGCAGTTGCATGCGGATTGGTTGCTTTGGAGTCATCAATCCAGGTAATACCAGCTGCTGTATGAATTGTTTCAATGCGGTGGCGTCCTGGACGAAATGCTTGGAGTGCTTTTTGAATGTGCTCGTGAGGCACATCAATCGCACGGGCTAAACCGGCTGCAGCTAATGCATTAGAAACATTGTGCGGAACAGTTGGAACGATGTCGGCTAATTCGCAAATCATTGCTGCTTCTGCAGGATCAGTGACAAATGCGCGATCAACGAGTAGCTCNTCGACGACTCCTATTTCACCCGGAGCTGGCGTNTCTATGGAAAAGAACACCTTGCGGCCCTTAAAGTGATTGGCGCGTGTTACGACCGCTCCNTCGTCAGCATTAAGAATCGCTACTTCTGCTCGATCTAGGATTGAAAACTTTGCATCGGCGTAAGCCTCAAAGCTTCCGTGCCAATCTAGGTGGTCATCTGCAATATTAAGAATTGCCGCGGCTTGGAACTGAGCCTGTCGAGCCCAATGCAACTGAAAACTTGAAAGCTCTAAAACCAAAACTTCATAGGCGTCGTCTCGATCAATAGCATCAATTACTGTGTCACCGACATTGCCGCACGCCGTTGCTTTGATTCCAGCTGTTTTCAAAATCGCCGCCGTCATTTCAACGGTAGTTGTCTTGCCATTNGTACCAGTTACTGCAATCCACTTTTGGCTTGGTGCCCGCAAAGTTCGCAAGTTCCAGGCAATGTCGATTTCATTGAGAAGTTCAANCGAGCTGTTTAGAATCTTTCCTACCAAAGGATGATCCTGACGCCAACCTGGTGAAATCACTGCCGCATCAAAGTTTTGTAAATCAACTGCTTCAGGCTTTACTGCATCGGCTGAATTATCATCAGTTAGAGTTACCTTTGCGCCTTGCGATTTCAGAAAGCGAGCAACTGAGTTTCCAGTAACTCCGGCTCCTAAAACCAGAATATTTCTATGGGCAAAGTCGGTAGACATGAATTATTTAACGACCCATTGGGCGTAGAAAAGTCCAAGACCTATCGCTACACACAATCCCGCGATAATCCAGAAGCGGATGACGATAGTAATTTGAGCCCAACCAATTAATTCAAAGTGGTGGTGCAATGGCGCCATTTTAAAGACGCGCTTACCGCCACTCATCTTGAAGTAGGCAGTTTGGATTAACACAGACATTGTGATGATGACGAAGAGTCCGCCCAGCGGAATAAGGAGTAATTCAACCCGCAAAGTAGCTGCTAATCCTGCGATTGCACCGCCTAGGGCAAGTGATCCTGTGTCCCCCATAAAGATTTTGGCCGGCGGGGTGTTCCACCATAAAAATCCAGTACAGCCTCCGGCAAATGCTGCAGCCAGTACTGCAAGGTCTAGTGGATCGCGAACTGCGTAACAACCTGCAGTGGCATTGAGTGCACAGCTTTGACCAAACTCCCAAACACCTATTAAAACAAANGCTAAAAATGTCATGATGGAAGCACCCGTTGCTAATCCATCCAGACCATCTGTCAGGTTAACTCCGTTGCTAGCTGACATCACCATCAGAATAATAAAAATAACAACGAGGGCTGGACCTAGGTAAATTGTTGTTTCACGTACACCGGAAAGGTATTCAGAGATGGGGGTTAGCGAATCCTGATCAGCAAACTGCAATCCAAGGTAACCAAATATTCCAGCTGCAATTGCTTGGCCTAGAAGTTTGTATCGACCAGGTAAGCCACGTGAATTTTGACGAGAGACTTTTAGCCAGTCATCAAGGTAGCCAATGAAACCTAAGGCAACAACTAATCCAATTACCAAAAGCGCCGATACAGTTACAGCATTTCCCGTTACAAGGTGTGCAAATAAGTATCCAAGGATTGCTGAAAGTATGAAAATGATTCCACCCATGGTTGGGGTTCCATGCTTTATGTGGTGACTACTTGGACCATCTTCACGAATAATCTGTCCATACCCTTTGCGGGCAAGCGCGCCAATCAGAACTCGTGTTCCAAAGAGCGAAAAGATGAGTGCGAAAGCACCTGCAATAAGGATCTGTCTCAACTCTCAACTCCGCTCTTGTCTAACCACAGGCTCTCTAACTTTTGAGCCAGCACTTCAAAACCTTCTGAACGAGAAGCTTTTACTAAAACCACATCTCCTGCAGAGAAGTGATCTGTCATTGATAGGCACTCATCAATACTTGCGTAGTGATGTATGAGCATTTCTCCTCGAGAATCTCCGTACTCTGGAGCCGCAATGGCCACGAGATGATCGATACCGAGCTCCTGAGCAAGGGTGCCAATTCCAGCGTGATGTGAAGGGCTTGACTCGCCGAGTTCATGCATTTTTCCGAGGAATGCCCAGGATTGTCCGCCTCGTTCCTGCGCGAAAAGTACAAGTGATCGCAGCGCTGCCGACATTGATTCAGGATTAGCGTTGTAGGCATCGTTGATTAACAAAAGACCGAAGAGATCGTGAATTTCCATTCGCCATTTACTGGAGTTCTCAGCAGTTGATAAAGAACTAGCTATTAATTCGATGGGAAGTTCTAGTGCTGTACCGACTGCAGCAACTGCCAAGGCATTTGCAATGTGATGCTCCCCCACTAGCCTCATTCCAACCGCATCACGGCCCGCTGGAGTAACTAATTCAAAATGTGGTCGACCTTCGCGGATTTCGATTTCAGTTGCACGAATTTCACAACCTGTACCAAATTTGATTGTTCGACCAGCATGCAACGATGCCATGGCCGGGGTGTAAGAGTCATAATTTCCAAGAATTGCGATTCCGTCATCTTTCAAACCTTGAATAAGTTCAGATTTAGTTTCAGCAATGGCTTGAACAGTTCCAAATTCTCCAAGGTGAGCAGTTCCGACTGTCAGAACAACTCCGATGTTTGGCTGGGCAATACTGCACAAGCGAGCGATGTCTCCAGAGTGGCGAGCACCCATTTCTAAAATACAGAATCTTGTTTTCTCATCGCATTCAAGCAAGGTAATTGGTAATCCAAGGTCATTGTTAAATGAGCCAGCCGGAGAAACAGTTGGACCAGCCACAGACAACATGTGGGACATAAGATCTTTAGTGCTGGTCTTTCCCTGAGATCCAGTTATTCCGATGACAGTTAAATTGCTTAACCGCTTGCGAACAAAGGTAGCCAGTATCGACAAGGCCTCAATCACATCTTCAACAACTATGCAGGGGCCGTCAATACGTCGAGTAGTAAGAGAAAACATGGCACCAGCTCGATATGCATCAGCTGCATAGTCGTGCCCATCTAAGACCTCACCTTGTAACGCCAAGAAGATGCAACCTGGAATCGCTTTGCGTGAATCAAACACTGGAGCTTTAGAAACAAGGAGATCTTTATCGCAGTGCATTTCACCACCGACCAAAAGACCGATTTCACCAGCTGTTAATGTAATCACTTCTTATCCTCGATCGCCTTAGCTAGTTCAATGCGATCATCAAAAGGATGCACAACACCGTTAATCTCTTGGCCTTTTTCATGCCCCTTGCCAAGAACGATTACTAAATCACCATCGTGTGCTTCATTTACAGCGGTCCTAATCGCATGTGCACGATCCTCAATTACCGCACTTGGTGCCTGAATATCTAAGCCAAGTGTCATCTGCACTAAAATTGAAGCTGCATTTTCCGATCGTGGGTTATCACTTGTAAAAATTGCAACATCTGCGCCTTCATGTAAAGCCTTGCCCATCAGCGCTCTCTTGGAGGCGTCACGATCTCCACCACATCCAAGTACGGCGATGACGCGACCGTCGCTAATTTCATGGGCGGTTTCCAAAACACGAGCCACTGCATCAGGTGAATGCGCATAATCAACTAGCGCGGTGAAGTTTTGGCCCAAACGCACAGCCTCAAGACGACCGACAGCACCAGTTAACGCAGGCAGGATCGCTGCAATATCGATTGGATCAATTCCACTTTCAGTCGCAATAGCAACTGCCATTAGTAAATTATCGAAGTTATATCCCCCATGAAGATGAACTTTCCCTTCAATCAGGATTCCGCCGCCGCCTCTAATTGCCACATGCGCACCGACATAGTCTTTTGTGATTGTTGCGTAGTGCCAGGTTGCACTTTGATCTTGGCGAGATACGGTCATAACTGGAAGCTCAGTCATTTCCTTCAGTTTTACGCCATAGGCATCATCAATGTTAATGACTGCTAAATCTGCAAACTCGTGGGAAAACAACNTNGCTTTAGTAGCAAAATAAGCATCCATTGTTTTGTGAAAATCCAGGTGATCTTGGGAGAGATTGGTAAATGCCACTACTGCAAAGTGACTGCCACGAATTCTCTCGAGCGCAATTGCATG
>JGI24766J26685_10000621_pt1 | contig 10116 bp, 6 predicted proteins | sample SanBayMetagenome_FD_26685 | JGI IMG/M metagenome (IMG submission 26685)
ATCTATACTTGGGAGAGGAATTAACCGAAATCTTAAAACAGCATTTGGAACGGTTATCAAAGATTGAAAAAACGGTGATTACTACTCTGAGTCAAGAAAAGCAACCCCTAGGAATTGCCGAATTAATAGAAATATCTAAATTACCTGCAACGGATGTATTTAAAGCGATACAATCTTTAGAACGGCGTTGTTTAATAGAAACCGAAGAACAGCAACAGCAAACCTACTTTAAGGTTTCTCCCATTATTCAACAATATCTTATTTTGAATTGTCAATAACCAGAAATCCTGTTTCTATATGTAGGGGCGGGTTCACCGATGAATTTTGCCACTCACCAACAACCTTAATAAACCCGCCCCCACCCAACCAATAACCCCTCACTCGAACCCGCACCTACGGGGGAAGATATTGAACTGTTAAAAAATAGAAATTTATGGTGAATTATCCAGGACTTTTAAGATTCTCTGCAAATCCAAAATTCAGGGTAGGAGGTTCTAAATTAGGAATCATCACATCCACACCCGGCGGTAACGGGGGTAATTTAGGAATTCCGGTTTCAACATCGGTGGTTTTTTCTGCTAATTTGGCAATAAATTCTGAGGAAGGAACCTGCGCCACCTTCATGGTATTTAATAGTTGAGCCAGCGCCACTTCAATATCATTGCGGGGGTCAATAGCCACCCAACCTTGACTGGTTAACTTCCGCAACTCAAAGTGTAAATGGGGCCCGGTGGATATCCCCGTACTTCCGACCCGTCCAATCACTTCCCCCTGTTTAACCTGCTCTCCGGGTTTAACAAACAATTCCGATAAGTGACCATAGAGGGTTTCCTGGGATTTTTCCGAGTGATTTAGTACCACCGCCATCCCGTAGCCCCCTAACCAATCGGCGACGGACACTTGACCGGAATAGGAAGCCACAACGGGTGTCCCTTCATCAGCCCCTAAATCAATCCCGGTGTGAAAACGGCCATAACCCAAAACCGGGTGTTCACGCCAACCAAATAAAGAAGTAATTGGGGAGGGAATAGTTAGGGGAAAAAGCGCGCTGCTATTGCCATTTCCCCGCACCGCCGCCGGACGTTGGGTGCGATTATAATAGGTCAAACCGGAATTACTCATACTGCTGACCACCATTGGGCCAACTTGAATCGGGCTAAACCCGGTAACGGCTACTTCCCCAGAGTATGACCCACCAGAACCATAATCAACGGATTGAGGTTGCTGATTATAAGTATAGTTGGCCTCGTAACCGCCCCCAATATTAGCCTCGGAGTTGGCAACAAAACCATTAGTGTAGGAGGAATTGGGCTGACCATAGGCGGTATTTCCCCCGTCTAGTAAGGGGTTGGGAATAGAGCCTAAATTATTATTGCCAATGTAGGGAGTATTTCCAGTATAGGGAACTTGATTATTTTCCGCCTGATAAATTGATGAGGGATAAGCCGGGACGCATAAATCTCCGGCGGATTGTCCTAATTCTAAAGCCGCTTCGCATCCAGTTGAACGTTCGGAGAATACCACTGTAGAGGGAGCTTCATAGCCGTCCGTGGCCCCAATTTGATAATCCGTTGGATCTATATAAGCATTAGCTGGAGACTCCTCTGCGGGGGGTGTTTCTGGAAAAACAATCTCTTGTTCAGGTGGAGGGACAATATTAGGAATTTCTGGGCTGTAGGGTTCGGAATAATATTCTGGTTCAGGATTAGGGGCGGGTTCAGAATAACTCGGATCAGGTGTAGAGTAGTCTGGAACAGTTGCGGGTTCGCTATAGGTGGGTTCTGGTTCAGTATTCGGAACAGTCAAGTTATCACTGTATCCTGTAGTCGCTTCAGGAGCGCTGGGAACAGACGCTTCCACAGGTTCCGCTTCCACGGGTATAGAAAATTCATCCGTAGCAATTACACGNCTACTGAATAGNACTAAACCNGTAAGACAACCTAAACCCAAAAGGGCGTAACTTCTNGAACCCAAGTACCAACGTCCTTGGCGGGTATTGGATGTTGGATATTTTTTCTGTTCCGTCATCTTCCTCACACAACCAATAATGATCTAACTGTTGAACTAACTGTAGCCGATATTTATTGTACCGGGCTGTTGGTCAATTTCTTGAGAAAAACCGATTTCGGTTTTAGGATAAAGACCAACTCGCAGGTTCCCTTGTTCCGAAATTCCGATAATTTCACCCATTTGATCCCCAATCTGGATCGGTTTCCCCATACAGGTTAAGAGTTGATTATAGCCCGTTAACATTTTCTTAACCTTAGTATCTGATAAGTGTTGAATCCCTAGGTCTAATCCCTGTAAGACTAGGGCGGCGAGGAATTCTAGGGATTGAATCGTCGGCGGTGTGGGAGAATGGGCAAAAAAGGTTTGTAAATTAATCCCAATTTCAGGAACGGGATTTTCCCAATTTAAACCAACTCCGATCACGGCTTGAGTAATAAACTGCCCGGAAATTTTGGTTTCGGTGAGAATTCCGCCGAGTTTGCGCTGATTTAAAATTAAATCATTCGGCCATTTCAATTGTACGGGACAGGAGCGATCGCGCAAAATTGTGGCGATACCCCAAGCTGAACTGATGCTCAATTGGGCTTGTTGAGTCACCCGAAGGTTGATATCGACAATTTTTGATAAAAATAGCCCCCCCTGACTCGACTGCCATTGTCGGCCCCATTGTCCCCGTCCGGCGGTTTGTTCTCCGGCGATAACAACAGTTCCCGAAGGTTCACCCTGTTCTAACAGTTCCCAGGCGGTTTGATTAGTAGAAATTAAGCTATCAAAATAATAAATAGTTGGTAGAGAAGTACCACGGCGCGTCTCCATCAGGGTTTGTAAGGCAGATTCCAAACGGGATAAATTCAGCAAGTTATTTAAGGGAATGGGAATAAAACACAAAGGCACAAAGACACAAAGACACAAAGAAGAATCGGTTAAAATTAGGGGTGTTTGTAGTCGCAACTGTTCCTAATCATAATTTTATGCACACTTGGCATTGGCAAACCTGGAATGGATTACCCTATTTAACCTGTAGTTTGCTTAAAGATTGGCAACATGGCTTTTTTACCCGTTCTTTTAGTCCTCGAACTCCTTCGGACTTAGTGGCTGTTTTACAACCTGCGGTTCCAGTGTATCGAGTTAAGCAGGTGCATGGGAATGTCGTATTAAAAACGGGAACTGTTGAACCTTTAGATAATTTGGGATCACAGGAAATTCCTTTGATGGAAGCGGATGGTTTATTTGCGGAAAATTCCTCGGAGGCGGTTTGGGTAGCGACGGCGGATTGTGTTCCGGTATTAATTGCTGACGCTCAAACCGGAAAGGTGGCTGCGGTTCATGCGGGCTGGCGGGGGACGGCCGCTAAGATTGTTCCAGAGGCGATCGCCCATTTTCAAGCCCAGGGTAGTCAATTAGAGGATTTACGGATCGGATTAGGGCCAGCGATTTCGGGACAGGTCTATCAAGTTTCCTTGGATGTGGCGACCCAGTTAGCCCAAAGTTTGGTTTGTGATATAGGGGGATTAGAACCAGTCTATCAACTCCCTAATTCCCCCCTAATGACCGATCCTGAACCGGATAAAGTCCGTTTAGATGTGCGACGGTTTAATAGTTTACAACTGGAACAGTTAGGAATTACACCTGAACAAGTGGCGATCGCTCCCTATTGTACCTATCAAGACCCGGAGGCTTTTTTCTCCTACCGTCGGGAACAATTGAAACGGGTTCAATGGTCAGGGATTGTGAGTCAGTAGAGTTAATAGATCAACGGTTTGGATCGAGATTGAGTTAAGCTTACAATTAATAAACGGTATAAGAAAAAGTCTGATGAGCGAGCAAAGTCCCTACGAACAGCTTGGGGTTACCCTTGATGCCTCCTTTGATGAAATTCAGGAAGCTCGAGATCGCCTAAAACAGCAATATATTGGCGAAGTTAAGCTGCTGCAATCTATTGAAGCGGCTTATGATGCCATTTTGATGGATCGGTTGAAAATGCGACAAGAGGGCAAAATTAAAGTCCCGGAGCGAATTCGTTTTCCCGAACGAGTGGCCCCNACTCCGCCCTCTGGTGTTCAACCTGNGGCGAATTCAAAACCCAATTGGTTAAGCCAACTGTTGGATACTCCCAGTCGTGCTGANTTATTATGGCCTTCTGGGGTATATGTCACCTTGGCAGGTTTGAGCCTTTATTCGGGTTTTGCTACCTCATTATTACAACTAACTTTAGCCTTGGGTGTGGGATCTTGTCTTTATTTCCTCAACCGGAAGGAAAATAAGTTTGGTCGAGCGGTTTTACTGACCGTTGCGGGTTTAATTGGGGGGTTAATATTAGGAAGTTTATTGAGTTCACTAGCAGGAGCGATCGCGGTAGAACGATTTATTGCTTTTATTACTTTTATTGTTTTGTGGCTTGTGGCTTGCTTTCTGCGTTAATTCCCCAGGGTTTGAAGTTACCGGAATTAGGGAACAGCCCCCCCAAACCCCCCGTACACGGGGGGCTAGGGGGGGAGGGAATAGGGAAAAAAAGACTTTAGCAGTCTTTTTCCTAACTGTTAGGGGCGACGACTATAAAAATAGGGCTATATTTCTGGAAACAGAAACAGCCCTATTTTTATTTAAACTGATTTAATTTTTAGGATTTGAATTAAACAACTGACGCCATTTTGACTTCATTATTGGCTAACAGTTCTTGCAATTCATCAGCATCCACCGTTTCTTTATCAATTAAAACATCGGCTAATTGATTTAAAACATGGCGGTTTTCTACTAATACTTGTTTTGCCCGTTTATAGGCGGCATCCACCAATATACGGACTTCGGCATCAATAGTTGAGGCGGTTTCTTCGGAGAAATCCCGTTCCGACATAATATCCCGTCCCAGGAACACATTCCCCTGTTGACGACCTAAAGCCACCGGGCCAAGGCGATCGCTCATTCCATAACGGGTAATCATTTGACGAGCCACCCGAGTCACCTGTTGTAAGTCATTAGACGCTCCGGTGGTGACTTCTTCTTCCCCAAAGATAATTTCTTCGGCAACCCGGCCACCCAAAGCCACGGCCATTTGATTTTCCAGATAGGAGCGGCTGAACAAACCGGAGTCCATCCGTTCTTCGCTGGGCATAAACCAGGTTAACCCTCCGGCCCGACCACGAGGAATAATACTAATTTTCTGTACGGGGTCATAGTCGGGCATTAAGGCCCCTACTAAGGCGTGTCCGGCTTCATGGTAGGCGACTAGGGTTTTGCGTTTTTCGCTCATCACCCGATCTTTCTTCTCAGGGCCAGCTAACACCCGGTCAATGGCATCATTGACTTCATCCATGGAAATTTCCGTCAAGTTACGACGGGCGGCTAAAATAGCGGCTTCGTTTAACAGGTTGGATAAGTCCGCCCCGGTAAACCCAGGGGTACGACGGGGCAATTTTATCCAAGTCCACATCTTTAGCCAAGGTTTTGCCCCGGGCGTGAACTCGCAGAATTTCTGCTCGGCCGTTATAGTCGGGACGGTCAACCACCACTTGGCGGTCAAAACGACCCGGACGCATTAAGGCGGAGTCGAGGACGTCGGGACGGTTAGTCGCGGCAATAATAATAATTCCGTTATTGCCTTCAAACCCGTCCATTTCGGTTAATAACTGGTTTAGGGTTTGTTCCCGTTCATCATTTCCGCCGCCTAAACCTGCACCCCGTTGACGACCTACGGCGTCAATTTCATCAATAAATACGATACAGGGAGCATTGGTTTTCGCCTGTTCAAACAGGTCACGCACCCGGGACGCACCCACACCGACGAACATTTCTACAAATTCCGAACCGGAAATACTGAAGAAGGGAACGCCCGCTTCTCCGGCGACGGCTTTGGCTAATAGGGTTTTACCTGTCCCTGGGGGGCCAACTAATAACACCCCTTTAGGAATTTTTGCCCCAACAGCCGTAAAGCGATCAGAATTTTTCAGGAAGTCCACGACTTCGCTAAGTTCGAGTTTAGCTTGCTCGATACCTGCTACATCCCCGAAGGTGACTTGGGTTTGGGGTTCCATCTGGACTCTAGCTTTAGACTTGCCAAAGTTCATGGCTTGGCTACCTGGGCCATTCTGAGCGCGACGGAGTAAGAAAAATAGGCCAACTAATAGTAAAACCGGGAAGAACAGACTGCTCAGGGCTTTGAACCAGAAGCTTTCATCGTTTTGGGGTAAAACTGAAATATCAACGTTATTTTCGGTCAGAATATCGATCAGAGCCGGATCGTTAGGAAGGTTAACAATAACTTTATTCCCATCCTGGGCCGTGACTAGGGCTCTGGAGCGATCGGAACTGAGACTGACCCGTTCAACTTTATTACTCTTGACTTCTTGAATAAAGGTACTATACTTCCAGCTTTCCCGGGTTTGGGGCTGTTTATCAAAAAAGGCAGTTGCTAATGCTAAGACTACAATGGCAAGCAGGGCGTATAACCCCACATTTCTCCAGCGTTTATTCACCGAGGTCTATCCTCCTACTGTTGCGGCGAGTCTACAGGACTCATTGTTATGGTATTGTTACTAATCTTAACGTATTTTTCATCAACAGTGCGTCGGGTCTTGTTTGGTGATCTCAATTGGTTAAGGATAAAGCTCTTGATCGCCCCTTAGAGAAGATTTCAGTTTTCTACCCTAGTTTTAGCCTGAAGTTGACACTAATGATCGCCCCAGCACTCGCGCGCAGTAATATAGTAAAAGATTTTTCCCTCAGTTGAGTTTAAGGTTAAACCATAGTGCAAGTTAAAAGTCAATCAAAATTTACCCAAAATTCCCTTTGTAAAGTTTGTGGTTCTATATCCCCTTATTTTGCTCAAGCTACGGTCTTAAATCGCTATACTGTTGATTATTTTAAATGTTCGGTTTGTGGGTTTGTGCAAACTGAAAAACCCTATTGGTTAGAGGTCGCTTATGCTGATCCAATTGCTATGAGTGATGTGGGATTAGTGGCACGAAATTTTAAATTTTCTCAAATCACTCAAGAGTTAATTATATCATGTTTTAATTCCAAAGGCAAGTTTTTAGATTATGGATGTGGTTATGGTTTATTTGTGCGATTGATGCGAGATTTTGGGTTTGATTTTTATGGATATGATCAATATTGTCAAAATATATTTTATCAGGGATTTGAAGGAAATCAACAAGAAAACTATGATTTAATTACGGCTTTTGAGGTTTTTGAACACTTTGTTGATCCCCTTGAGGAAATTGAAAAATTATTAAAGTTTTCTAAAAATTTATTATTCAGTACCCAACTACTTCCGGCGGATCATCCTCAACCGGATCAATGGTGGTATTATGCTCTCCATGAAGGTCAACATATTTCTATTTATACCTATCAATCTTTGGTAAAAATTGCGGAGAAATTTAAGTTAAACTTATATTCTGATGGGAGTAGTTTACATCTATTAACCCAAACAAAAATATCAGGATCAGCATGGAAAAAAGCTGTGTCTATAGAATCTGCTTCTAATTCTCTCCCTTCCTTAATTGAACAGGATTTTTTAAAAGCCGTAGCAACTCGAAAACAGATTAATTCCGGTAAAAATTCTAGTAAAATTATTATTGATGGTGTATTTTTCCAGATTCGTAATACCGGAATTGCGAGGGTTTGGAAATCCTTACTAGAAGCATGGTCTACAAAAGATTTTGCTCAACAAATTATTGTTTTAGACAGGGAAGGGACTACGCCTAAAATTCCTGGGATTAAATATTATCAAATTCCCGAATATAATTATGATAAAATTGAAGAAGATCGGCAATTATTACAAAAAATCTGTGATCAAGAAAATGCGGATCTGTTCATTTCCACCTATTATACAACTCCCCTAACAACACCTTCGGTTTTTATGGGATATGATATGATTCCAGAACAATTAGGACTGGATTTAACTATTCCCATGTGGCAAGAAAAACATCATGGAATTAAACACGCATCGGCTTATATTACGATTTCTGAAAACACAGCCCAAGATTTAGTTAACTTTTTCCCTAATATTAATAAAAATCAAATTACCGTCGCCCATTGTGGTGTTCCGGCTGTTTTTTCCCCCGCAACTCCAGGAGAAATTCAACAGTTTAAATTTAAGCATAGCATCAATAAACCCTATTTTATTTTAGTCGGTCAACGGTTGGGTGCGGGAGGCTATAAAAATACTTTATTATTTTTTAAAGCCCTAACTCAACTCAAAAATAATCAGGATTTTGAAATTGTTTGTGTCGGTGGAGAACCAACTTTAGAAGCAGATTTTTATCCCTATATGCAACAGTTTAAAATTAACTTATTGCAACTGGATGATCAGGAATTAAAACAGGCGTATTCCGGCGCAACTGCATTGGTTTATCCCTCTAAATATGAAGGGTTTGGGATGCCAATTATAGAGGCGATGGCTTGCGGTTGTCCGGTAATTACCTGTCGAAAAGGTTCAATTCCAGAAATTGCCAAAACAGTGGCTTATTATGTTAATGAAGATCAGGTTTTAGAAATGTTACAAGCATTAGAAGAAATTCAAAAAACCGAAATTCGTCAACCTTTAATTGAAGCAGGTTTACAACAATCTTCTCAATATTCCTGGTCAAAAATGGCTGCAATTATCCAAAATACCTTAATCAAAACTATGCAAAACTTAAAATCAGAAAAAAAACCGCTTGATTTTCAAGATTTTACCTATTCTAAACGGAGTCATTTTAATCAATTTCAACGGTTTAAAGCCTATATTAATATTAATCCCGATGCTTGCGATCTAAAAATTTATCAAGATTTATTAGTCTATAACTTTATTACCCAGAATTTACCCAAAGGTTCAAAATTATTAGAAATTGGTGGGGGGAATTCCAGAGTATTAGAAGCATTAAAACAAGATTATGAATGCTGGAATTTAGATAAATTTGAAGGGGTAGGAAATGGCCCTAATCAGATTACAAATTATGCTAACTCCCGTATTGTTTTAGATTATATTGGCAACTTTAACGCTGAACTTCCTAATCAATATTTTGATTGTGTTTTTAGTATTTCTACCCTAGAACATATTTCTGAAAATCAAACAAATTTTGATCAAATTACCCAAGATATTGATCGAATTTTAAAACCCAATGGTTTTTCCTTGCATTGTTTTGATGTGGTAGTAAAACCCGCAGAAGTTTGGACAAATCAATTTTTACCCTATTTATTTAAGACCCAAAAAACCTTAAATTCTAGGATTGATTTTGATCAAATTAAACTTGATCCTGATTTATATGGAATGTCAGAAACCTCTTATCGTCAATTTTGGCAACCCACAACCCAAAAATCCTATCAAGAATTTGGTCAACCGATTTCCTATAATATTCTTTGGCAAAAATCCGCAACAAATATTAAATCTGTATCTCCTGAAATTTTAGTTTATTCAGCTTTACCTAAAATTTCTATTGTTACCCCTTCTTTAAATCAAGGGGAATTTTTAGAGGAGTGTATTGATTCGATTTTAGGTCAAAATTATCCTAATTTAGAATACATAATTATGGATGGGGGAAGTACGGATAATTCAGTTGAAATTATTAAAAAATATCAGAAATATTTAACCCATTGGCAAAGTCAAGCGGATGGCGGTCATTATGTGGCGGTGAATGCAGGATTTGAAAAAACAACGGGTGAAATTATGGGATGGTTAAATTCCGATGATAAATACCATTCCGATGCTTTTTATAAACTGGCGGCAACATTTGGGCACAATAAACAGGTGGAATGGGTGATGGGAATTCCGACAGAATGGGATAGAAATGGCAAACATATTCATAGTCAAATGCAGACGCCTTTATGGTCAAGAAAAATGCTTTTAGATAAACAATGGGTCGAACAATATCAACAATTACAACATACTTGGATTCAACAAGAAAGTACATTTTGGACGCGATCGCTCTGGGAAAAAGCCGGATCAAAATTACAAACAAATCTGAATTTAGCGGGGGATTTTGAACTGTGGTTACGCTTTTCTCGTTATGCTCCTTTGTATTTATTGAGAAGTTTAATTGGCGGATTTCGTACCTACGATACCCAACGTTCTAAAATTTATCGAGAGCAATATTATCAAGAAGTGAAGCAAATTGTTCAAGAGGAAAT
>JGI24766J26685_10000623_pt1 | contig 10104 bp, 6 predicted proteins | sample SanBayMetagenome_FD_26685 | JGI IMG/M metagenome (IMG submission 26685)
AGGTATCGACGATGATCTTGCGACCGGTCAGACCGCTATCGCCGTGGGGACCACCGACGACGAAATTACCGGTGGGGTTGATGTGGTAAACGATATCTGGAGTGATCATCTTGGGTGGCAAGCACGGCTTGATGATTTTCTCGATGACATACTCTTTGATCTGGGAGTGGGTCACATCAGGCGAGTGCTGGGTCGAAACGACGACGTTGTTGATCCCGATAGGCTGGTACTCATCGTAGACGATCGAAACTTGGCTCTTGGAGTCCGGACGCAACCAGTTGACGTCCTTGTTGAAGCGAGCTTCGGTCAGTCGGTTGGTGATGCGGTGCGCAAGGGCGATCGGCAGTGGCATCAATTCGGGGGTGTCGTTGCAAGCGTATCCGAACATGAGTCCTTGATCGCCCGCACCGATGTCTTTCCCAGCCGCGTTGTTTTCATCGACTCCTTGCTTGATATCCGGACTTTGACCGTCGAGGGCGACCATGACGTTGCAGGTCCTGCCGTTGATTCCCCATTCGTCATCGGTGTACCCGACATCCACGATCGCCTGGCGAACGATGTCGGCGTAGTTGACGATCGCTTTGGTGGTGATCTCGCCGACGATCAGCGCAAGACCGGTCGTCACGACCGTTTCACAAGCCACACGGCTCATGGGATCTTGAGCCAGCAGGGCATCCAATACACTATCGGAGATCCGGTCAGCTAGTTTATCCGGGTGCCCCATCGAGACCGATTCGCTGGTAAAAACATACTTTCCAGATGCCACTGAAGAATTCTCCGATTTAAACTGATTGCGATCGAAAGGAAACGATGGCTAGGTGCGAAAAGCCCCTGTGCCACACCGATTTGCGGCCTTAAGTGTATCTGCTTTCGGCGAAATCGAAAGTCGCAAGGAGCTCAGTTCTTTGGGCAATCTTCCCAAGGAATCCAAGAATATCGTCGAAGACCAGCCGATGCAGCGGAGTTTCCGCCCCTTCCTGATGCGATCGACGAAGGTTACAACATCGGGCACGGGATGGGAGCGGAGGTTTTAGCGTGCTGGATTCTACGATTTTGGAGATCCGAGGGCCTCGCCGGGGGCTGCGAGGGTAAGCATGATGAGCGAGAAACACATGGTGAACCAAAAACCTCGATTATTTCAAGTGATTTCAAAATCTCTGCTCTCCTTAGCAGTTTTTTTTGCGATGGTTTTTTGGCTCTTTGAAATGCAGAATGGGCCCTCGCAGAATGGGCCTCTCGTGAACCGGTCGGCTATCTACGCTGTGTCGGCTCCTATGCCCGCTCGCCCGAACGACCAACTCAGGGATCGCTTGCACGGAATCCTAGCGGTCCAGCAGAAAGCTTGGAATCAGGGGGACATCCGCCATTTCATGGATGCCTACTGGAACGACGAGGCCTTGACCTTCTCGTCCGGTGGCAAGACAACCCGCGGTTGGCAAGCGACTTACGAGCGTTACAAAAGCAAATATCCAGACCGGGCCGCGATGGGCCAGTTGACGTTTGATTCATTGGAAACGAGCCAGATCGATGAGCAAGCTGCATTGACGCTTGGGAATTGGAAATTGGACAAGGACAAACCGGCACGCGGTAACTTTTCCTTGGTATGGAAAAGGATCGATGGTGAGTGGAAAATTGTGCACGACCACAGTTCCTTGCTCGCCGAACCGAACTAACCCCTACGGGGCCTACGACGAAAAGGGTTTTGCATGTCGCAGATTGCGTTGGAGAATATTTCGATCGGGTTCCGTGGTCCTTTGCTTTTGGATCAGGTGTCGGCACGCGTCGAGCGAGGGGACAAGATCGGGTTGTTGGGTCGCAACGGCTCGGGCAAAACGACCCTGCTGAGAATGCTCTTGGGACTCGAGCGGCCCGAGAGTGGCAGGATCGAGTTGGAAGCCGGTTTGAAGATCGCTTCGGTCCCTCAGGACGTGCCGGCTGGAACCAGCGGAACCGTCCTTGAGATCGTTTCGAGTGGACTACCCGAGGACTATGCGCTGCCCGAAAATGAGTGGATGAAAGATCAGGCTCTCGAACGTGTCTTCGAGCAACTTCATTTGGACCCCGATGCGGATTTCAGCAGTTTATCGATCGGCCTGAAACGACGTACGCTTTTGGGAAAAGCGGTCGTCGGCTCCCCGGATGTATTGCTGCTCGACGAGCCGACAAACCACCTGGACATCGACTCGATTCTGTGGCTCGAAACGTTTCTGGCTGGCTTCTCCGAGACGCTGATCTTCATCACGCACGATCGCGCTTTCTTGACCAAAATCGCCAATCGGATCCTCGAGATCGATCGGGGCAAACTCTTCGATTGGGAATGCGATTACGAGACGTTTCTCAAACGCAAAGAACAGGCGTTGTTGGCTCAGGAAAAACAAGACGCACTGTTCGACAAAAAGCTCGCGATCGAAGAGGCTTGGATTCGCACCGGGATCAAAGCGCGTCGAACGCGCAACGAAGGCCGCGTCAGGCGGCTCGAGGCGATGCGCAAAGAGCGCGTCGGGCGGCCTCGAAAGTCCGGTTCGATGGGACTATCGATCGATTCGGGAGACCGAAGCGGCATGTTGGTTTGCGATCTGCAAGAAGCCTCGTTCGGATACGGCGATCGCACGATGGTCAAGTCTCTGGACCTGACCATCATGCGGGGTGACAAAATTGGAATCCTCGGTCGCAACGGGGCCGGCAAATCCACTCTCCTCAAAGGAATCCTCGGAGAACTTGCTTCCACCAGCGGAAACGTCCGCCTAGGTACCAACCTCCAGATCGCTTACTTCGATCAGAACCGCGATGTGCTCGATCCAAATCTTACGGCCGAAGAAAACGTCGGTGTCGGGAGAACGACCGTGACGGTCAACGGAAGGAACAAGCATGTGATCGGCTACCTTCAGGAGTTTCTGTTCACTCCCGAGGAAGCTCGCTCAAAGATCCAGTTCTTCTCAGGTGGTCAACGGAATCGATTGCTGCTTGCAAAACTCTTCGCTCAACCAGCCAACCTGCTGGTAATGGATGAGCCGACGAACGACTTGGACGCCGAATCCCTAGAGATCCTCGAAGATCGACTCGTCGACTACGAGGGAACTTTACTGGTCGTAAGCCACGACCGAGCGTTTCTCAACAATGTCGTCACAAGCATGATCGTTTTTGAACCAGACGGGATCCGCGAATACGTCGGCGGATACGATGATTGGCTCAGGCAGAGCAAAGTCCAAAAGGAAAGCACTTCGAGCGGCAAAGGATCCAAGAAATCCGGAGGATCGTCACCCCGCACCCCAGCCGAAAAGAACCCTGGAAAGTCAGCAGAGAAAGCCCCAGAAAAAGTTCCAGAGAAAGTCACAGCAAACGCCCCTGCAAAAGCAGCCGAAAAATCCGTCGCATCGAGACTCAGCTACAAAGAAAAGCTCGAGCTCGAGACCCTTCCGAGCAAAATCGAGGCGATCGAACTCCAGAAGGACTCCTTGCACGAAAAAATGTCGACTCCGGAGTATTTCAAGCTACCGGCAAGCGAGTTGGCCCAGGACGCCAAGCGGATGGAGTCTCTTGAGAGCGATCTGATCGCGGCTTATGCCAGACTCGAATCGCTAGAGAATCGCTAGCGATCCTCTAGGCCTTGAATTGCTTGGCCGAAATGGTTTTCTTCGGGCAATCAGGCAGCGAGGAGGCGAACGTCGATCCGTAGGGTTTGGTGGACATGCGAGGATCGGTGACCAATACGATTCCCGAGTCGGTGGCGGTTCGAATCAAGCGTCCGAAGCCCTGCCGGAATTTGATGACGGCCTCGGGCAGTTGGAAGTCGCGAAAGGGGTTGCCGCCAGCCTGTCGGATCGATTCGAGGCGCGCTTCGAGCAGCGGATGGTCTGGGACGCTAAAAGGCAACTTGGTTATGACGACCAATTTGAGCGCATCGCCGGGCACATCGACTCCTTGCCAAAAGCTCTCGGCACCGAAAAGGACCCCGCGAGGATGCTCTTTGAAGGCTCTGAGGAGTTCGGTTCGGGGTGTTCCATCGGCTTGCGAATACGTCGCTAGTCCTTGTTGGCTCATCCAGGGGCCGAGGGCCTGACTGCAGCGACGCAAGGAATCGTAAGAGGTAAAAAGTACAAAGGCATGTCCATCGAATCGCCCGATGTAGTGCTTCAAAGCGGGGATGATGGCGTCCTCGTATTTGATCTTCTCTGCGGACGGATCGGGCAGATCGGACAGCATGTGCAGTTGAGCAAGTCTCGGGTAATCGAATGGCGAACCGACCTGCAGAGTGGGTGCTCCTTGGGCACCGATGCGTCGCTGATAGAACCCAAAAGCCGGGTCGTCTTTTTTGGTTTGGGTCGGCTCGGTCGAAGCGGTTTGTTTGGTTGCGATCGTCGCGCTGGTCATGATGACGCTCGGGACTTTCTGAAACAGATGTTCGCGCAGGTAATTGCCGACATCCAACGGGCTGCATCGGAGTGTCAAACGGGTAAAGATCCGGCCAGTGCCGCGGGTCTCTTTTTTCTCGAACCAGTAGACCGATCCGGTCTCTTTTTGGAGAAGCCATGTTTCCAAACTGTTGGCCAATCCAGCCAAACGGTTCGATGCGGACATCATGTCCAGTTTGACGTTGGTGTCCTTAAGGTCCTTTCCGTAGCGTTCCAGTTCAGCCGATAGCTCGCGCAATTTCTTGAACAAGTCCGTCTCTACCGAAACAGGGGTCCGAAGCCGCCCGTTCTGAGGCGATCGGACCTCGGCCCAGGCCAGAAAGGCTCCGACGAAATCATCGAGCGACTCCATGCACCCAAAACTCAGTTGCATCAACTGCCGCAAACCCAGGGAGACCAAGGTCCCTTTGTCGTTGCGAGGGTTGTAGAGCTTGCGCAGCGTGTAATCGATCTGTGAGTTGCTTATGGTCAAACCTAAATGCTCCCCGGCGACGCTCTCCATCGTGTGGCACTCGTCGAAGATCACCGCGTGGTAGTTCGGCAGAAAACTCCCCCCCTGGGCTCGCACGGCAAGGTCGCTGAAAAAGAGGGCGTGGTTGACTACCAAGATCTTCGCATTGGCCACCCGGCGGCGGGCCGCGTAGTAAAAGCAGCTATCGAAGGTCGGGCATTTGCGCCCCATGCAGTTGCCCGAATCGCTGGACAACTCGTCCCAGAGAATTCCACTCGGACGAAACGGCAAGCTCGATAAACTCCCATCAGCGGTCGATCCGACCCAACGCTGAATTTCCTCATACTGCTCGAAGTCGCGATCGTCATAGAGCAAGCTCGCGAGTCGCGAATCGGCTACCTTCATCCGCCGTCGCGATAGATAATTGCTGCGTCCTTTGACCAAGACCGACGTGAATTCGCGGGGGATCACGGCGTTCAGTAGCGGCAGATCCTTGCCGATCAACTGCTCCTGAAGGCTGATCGTGTGCGTGCTGATCACGACGCGGCGGACTTTGGGATCCTCGTCCTCGTTGGCCCCCTTCGCTCCGGCGGTTGGCTCTTGCCCCTGCGCCTCCAGAGCCGCCTCGTCGGAGGTCGCAAATAGGATGGCCGGAACGAGATACCCGAAACTTTTACCCACCCCGGTGCCGGCTTCGACAATCAAATGCTTGCGGCTTGCCAGGGCTTGCGAGACTGCATGCGCCATTTGAAGTTGTTCTCGGCGCAGTTCGTAATTGGAGATCCGCCTGGAGATGCTTCCCCCGGGTCCGAGAATCGACTCGAAATCCAACTCGCTCATGCATGGGGCCTAGGAAAAACAACGTCGACCGATCGAACCGCAAAACGCCCCTAGAGCATACTCCAAAAGGCCACTTTTGTCTCGACATTGGCTCACCCATCGTGCAAAAGGGGGCGTCACCAAAAACAACGCCTCTGGGATTCCTTGCTTGATTGTGCCAACCGACTTGGGTAAATTCGTCTCATTGGCAATGTCTCATCGGTGGTGTCCCATCCGCAGTGTCTCATCGAGGCTTGGCTCGACATACCCCGCCCCCTTGGTTGCCATCCTCCCTTTTGCTTCGGAGCCTACTCGCTATGCTTGAATTCAACGCGACAGAATCTCGGTCTCAATCGTCCCGTCGAGACTTTCTGAACCTAGCGATCGCCTCCTCGTTAGGAACCATCGCTCCGATCTGGGACTCCCATGAGGCTCGAGCCGCTGGCTACGCCGCCGTGCCGCTCAAGCTCGGATTGGTGACGTACCAATGGGGCAAAGATCTCTCGCTGGTCGACTTGCTCGATGTCTGCAAGCGAACCCACTACGCGGGGGTCGAACTGCGCAGCACCCACCGACACGGGATCGAACCGAGCATGAACGCTGCACAACGATCGGAGGCCAAAAAACGCTTCGCCGACTCACCCGTCGCGCTCGTGGGGCTAGGCAGCGCTTGCGAATACCATGCAGTCAGCCCCTCGGTCGTAGAAAAGAACATCGACGAGACCAAAGCCTTCATCGACCTTTCAGCCGAGCTCGGAGGCAGCGGTGTGAAAGTTCGCCCGAATGGACTCCCCTCGGAAGTCCCCGTCGAGAAAACGCTCGAACAGATCGGCAAGTCCCTGCAAATCGTCGGTCAATACGCCGCTAAAGCCAACCAACAAATTCGCCTCGAGGTCCATGGAAAAGGGACGCAGGAAATCCCCAACATGAAACGCATCATGGAAGTTGCAGATCATCCCAATGTCGTCGTCTGCTGGAACTGCAATCCAACCGACTTGATAGGACCAGGTTTCGATGCGAATTTCGATGCCCTCGCTCCCTGGCTCGGTACAGTCCACATCCACGACCTGCGCCCCGGAAAAGTCGATTACCCCTGGCCTGCCCTCTTCAAGAAACTCAAAGCCTCCGAAGCCAAAGGTTTCACCGGCTGGTGCCTGATGGAGGACGGCGCAACCCCCCCCGACATCCCTGCTGCCATGCTCGAGAACCACAGCGTCTTTGAATCGCTGAGCTCCTAACCGTATGGCAGCTAACCGCATGGCAGCTCACCGCATGGCAGCGTATCGTATCGCAGCGTGTCGCGTCGCAACTCAGGCCCAAGTATCTCTCCTGGGCCCATTGAGTGCTGGAATCGTCTCGCTGGTCTTGAGCCTGTGCTCTCCGAGCCCCGCGCGGGCAGAGGAACCCGACGCGTTCTTTGTCGAGCGTGTCCTACCCATCCTCGAGCAACGTTGCCTGGGATGCCACAGCCATGCCGCAGGCAAAGCCAAAGGGGGACTGGTCCTCGACTCGAAATCGGGTTGGCAGATCGGTGGCTCGAGCGGCCCGGCAATCGTTGCCACCAAGCCCGAGGAGAGCTTGCTCGTCTCAGCGATCCGATACGAGGGACATGAAATGCCCCCAGACCAAAAGCTTCCCGACGAAGAAATCGAAATTCTCGTCCGATGGATCGCAAGCGGAGCTGCCGACCACCGCCAAACCCAACGGGCGGAAACCGATCCTGCGAAACTTTGGGCTTTGCGACCGATCGAGCTCCCTGCCGTTCCGACCCCCTCGAATCCCGCATGGTGCTTGGACCACGCCGATGCGTTTGTCCTTGAGAAGCTCGATCGCGCAGGTTTAACCCCCGCGGTGGAATCACCTCGCAACCTGTGGCTCCGCCGCGTTACACTCGATTTGACTGGCTTGCTACCGACGGCATGGGAGCTCGAGGCCTTTGCCTCGGACGCTTCAGATCGGGCCGAAGAAACCGTGGTTCATCGATTGCTCGCATCCCAGGCCTTTGGCGACCATTGGGGTAGGCACTGGCTCGACTTGGCCTGCTATGCCGACTTGGCGGACATCCAAGGGGATGTCTTGATCCGAGATGCCTGGCGATACCGCGATTATGTGATCGAAGCATTCAACAAGGATAAACCTCTGGATCGCTTTATCCGCGAGCAGATCGCAGGCGATTTGCTCGACTATGCCGACGAACAGCAGCACCGCGAGCAGATCGTTGCGACGGGGTTCCTCGCGATCGGACCTTGGACTCTGCAAAACTACATCAAAGGACAATTGGCTGCCGATGTGGTGGACCATCAGATCGATAAGATCGGCAAGACCTTTTTGGGACAAACACTCGCGTGCGCTCGATGCCACGATCATAAATTCGATCCGGTCCCGACGGCCGATTACTACGCGCTGGCAGGGATTTTTCATAGCACCAAAACCACCAGCTACGACGGGCCAGGGGTCTGGAGTCAGATTTCCCATGCCATCCTCCCGGTCACGCCCGCCGACCAAACGGCCTTTGATCGGCTAACGGTGGAACTCGATCAGAGAAAAAAACAGTTGTCGATCGAACTCGAACGTCTGCACAAGCAGGATGCTTCCACGCGATTCACGCAACGCCTTGAGGACGATCAAGCCAATGCGATCACGTTGGAAAACGGCCTGGACGCCAACCAAGAAGGAAAGCGATATCGGGTTTCGTTCTCCGTCGGCCCGTCGGTTTGGGCCGATGCGAGCCAAGCGACGCAAGCTTCCGATGGCGTTTTGGTTCAGGTCCTTCGCTCCGACGGAACCGTACTTGCCTACCACACGGCACAGCCTGGGACTTGGTCGTCCCAAGAAAATTCGCAGACGTTCCAACCCATAGCTTTTGAATACCAAGGAGATGGGACCGGACCTATCAAGCTCCATCTGATCTCGATGGCTTACACAGGACGGTTTGGCGGGGCGATCGATGACCTTTCGATCGCATCGATTTCCGACGGCATGTCCATTTTCCAAGAGGATTTTTCCGATTGCCAACTCGGCTCGGCCCAGGGACTCCAGGCCCATACGGGCAAACGCGTCTATGCGAAGTGCTCGATCCCTCGTTGGACCGGCAACGGGATCAACCATTCGCATGCGGTCGATTGCGGGACCGAGCAAGAGCCGAACATCGCAATCCAGTTGTACAGCGGCAGCCCACGGGCCACGGCTGATCCTCGCGCAGGGCAGATCGAACGTGAACTTCTCGCCCTGGACCAGAGGCTTCAGGACGCACGTCCCGATCAGCAGCGAGCCATCGCGTTGGCCGATTTGCCTGAACCTGCCGATTGCCGAATCTACCAACGTGGGGACTTTCAATCGCTCGGCGATAGAATCCCTCGCGGCTTTGTCGGGGCGGTTCCGGTCTCGACCCAATACGGGATCACCAAGGGACAAAGCGGTCGATTGCAATTGGCTCAGTGGCTGACCGATCCGTCGAATCCGCTGACCTCGCGGGTCATGGTCAATCGCATTTGGAAGGAGCTATTCGGCCAAGGACTCGTGCGTACGGTCGATTACTTCGGCGTGCATGGGGAGCAACCCTCGCACCGAGAACTGCTGGATTTCCTCGCCAATCGCTTGCAGTTCGATGACGCTTGGTCGATCAAAAAAACGATCGAGCGCCTGGTGCTTTCGCAGACCTATAGGATGTCCTCGACTCACGACCCAAAGGCAGCATCGATCGACCCGGACAATCGACTCCTGTGGCATATGCCTCGGCGTCGCATGACGGCCGAATCGATCCGCGATTCGATCCTGACGCTCAGTGGTCAGTTGGATCCAAGTCGAGGTGGACCCAGCTTAGGTTTGCATCTCGAGGGGAACATCGCCGGGCTAGGTGGAAACGTCAATCCTCCTACCTGGGTGGGGAAAATCGATCCGCAGGTACGCAATCGCCGCTCGGTGTATCTACCCCTCAAGCGGGAGCGGCCTTCGGGGGAATTGGAGATTTTGAGCGTCTTTGATTTTCCGCATCCGAACGACATTACAGGTCAGCGTTCGAACTCGACGGTCGCGACCCAAGCGTTGTTTCTGATCAATGCGCCGATGATCAAAGAGCAGGCCCTCAAGATGGCTGAGCATTGGATAGCCAGAGTCCCCGAGGATGACGCCGAGCGTTATCGGCAGTTGATTCTAGCTGCTTATTCACGTTCCGTAGACCATGGCTTGGCCGCTAACGATGCGACGCGATCCGAGCTCGACGAGCTGACTTCAGCGATGGAGTTTTTGAAATTCTGCAAGGACTCGATGATGGCTTCGGGCGATCGAAGCCAAGAGCAAGCGACGCTTGCGGCCTGGTCTGAGTTGTGCCATGCGATCCTCGGCTCGAATGAGTTTATGTTCTATGAATAGCCTCTCTCGAAGAAAACTTTTGCAATCGACCTGCTGCGGCTTCGGGAGCTT
>JGI24766J26685_10000625_pt1 | contig 10080 bp, 17 predicted proteins | sample SanBayMetagenome_FD_26685 | JGI IMG/M metagenome (IMG submission 26685)
CTGATAGTGGCTTATTGAGCCGTTTTTGGGGGCAAAAGATCCAAGGGGGGTCATGGGTGTCGGTGCGCTCTCAAAAAAAGCCCCACCCTTGCTTAAATTGCATCTCTTGCACAACGCTTGAAGGTTATCCATTGAATCATCACCTCCTAAGCGTCTTGGTATGATGTGATCGACATGGGTGGCTTCCATGCCACATCTTTGACAAGTATGTTGATCTCTTGTTAATACTCTTGATCGGATCTTACGCCATAAGGCTGTTGATCCATCATCTCTTAGTGCTGATTGCTTAGCCATTAGTGATAGTTATTCTTTTGAAAGAAGTCCCATGCTTTACATGGTGAACCGTATCTGTTATCGATGTACTTCAATCCCCATCGCACTTGTTCCTCAGCTGTAGCATCTCTTAGATAATCTGATCTACCTTGTGGTATCCCATAATGAGATCCATTAACAGCATCTGGATTCCATGCTGATTCTTTTCCATAGAGTTTACTTAAACAACTCATCTGGTATTTATCATCTACTAATACAGCTGCATACTCTTTGATTGTTAATCTTTTAACCTCATCAGGTGCATCCGCGTAAGCCGGTGTAAACAGAGTTATCCCAATAGCCACTAGCACCGAGCGACCTACCCGCCTCAGCGGGTCGCTCTGAACCCTTGATGGGTTCTGCGTCGATAGCGTACCATCGCTGTCAAATCCATTTGCATAAGTGCTGGTCAAAGCGGTGTTTCGTTTCATTGATGACCCCAACCGTCGCCTTTGAATGAAATCCCAAAGCTGCTATAAACGCGGCGCATAGCCTCACCACAACAGTTTGGATCTGCCTCCTCGTGGATTGATTTCTCTAACTCGATGCTTATCTGGCATTTGACGCATTTGTATTCATAGATCGGCACGTTGGACACTCCATTCCTTTGAATAAGTATGTTCCATCTTGGTCGCATCTGACAATCTCATGGCTGGGTGCTTTACTGGCGATAATCGGCATTATGTCCTTGACTTTGCCAAATAGCAGGTATTCGCCTGCATCCTCGCCTTGCCCATTGCATCGCATAATGACTATTGGCAGTTTGCCGTTTCGGTTCGAATCAGCTTGTTTGATCCAGGCTAAAGGCTGGAAATCAGCCCTAGCCTTGACCTCAATTGAGATACTTGGAATGTTGAGGATGTCCTCACCCTGCCTACCAGCCCCAGCAGTATCTGCATACTCCCACCATTGCTTGAGATAATCGGCTATGACCTTTTGGGTTCTGTAGCCTCGATGTTTTCGATGGTTTGTCATAAACCCAGTTTGTCCTCGCAGCTCTTACAAAAGGCTACCAATAGACCGTCATCTCGGTTGTATTCATTGATCTCTTGAAATTGATCGCATTGTGAGCAGTTATCAATACCGCCATAATCGATGAATGTAAACCTAGCGCTTGGGTAATGTGCTGGTGTTATAAAGTATTTAGCCATTGATGGAATGACATTTCTTACAAGTCCAAGTCGCATTGACTGGAGCATCAGCGTTTTCAATCTTTGCCACATGAGCCAAGATGATCTCCTCATTGCATAACTGGCAACGTAAGGTCAAGTGCATAAGGTTCATCCATTGACCATTGATGTTTACTTCGACAAATCCCATTAGACTCTCGCCTTCTGCTTTTCCCATTTGCCCGATGAGGCAAGGTTGTACCAATTCGTAGGACACTTTGGTTCTCCGCCTTGGTTATTAATTACTGTGCAAAAGAATCCGCCCCATGGTCGTCCATTCTTTTCGCCTTCCTTCCAAACCATCTGCCCGTGAATGCAACCTTCGGCAACTGTTCCGCCTAAAGTATCCGCAACCAGGTTAATAGCCTCAGCTGCGGAAATTGGTGCCGGTTGCTTCGGATCTCCGTAAATTGGTTCTGTTGTCCAAGGATCGGCTGCTAGTGCCTCCTCTTTCGTCTTAAAACTTGGTACTTCTTTGTTCTTAGCAATGTCTTTTGCCGATAAGCGTTCAACCTTGCTCATCTCCTCTCGGCTTGGTCTCTTGCCTTTAGCTGCGTAACCGCCGTTTGCAAGTGCTCGACCGATCGCTGAAGTCTCGCAGTTCTCCAGCGCTGAAGTTGAATTAACACCACGATCAGTAACCTTCTCCTCAGCGTATCCTGTCGAAAACGCCACGCTATCTGCGAAAGTTCTATAAAGGTACGCTTTAACAATGAATCGATCATTCTGAAATGACTCCAGTTCTGTTGAGATTCTAAAATCTGGAAAGTCCTTAATGAACTTTTCTAGACGGGTTTCTACTGTCTCGTAATCGGCTAAATTAAACATTATGCACCTTTCTTACGCATTGAACTGCGCCATGATGGAATCGGGTGTTGTGTTCTTTGATTTGGGTTTCTTTTATCAATTCCCAGTATGATCCTTCTCCATGCCCGATTAAATCCTTGGGCTTTCAATTCTTGATTTGTTTTATTAGACACTTGGTAACTCCTCTTGTTTCATTAGATACTCGGTTTGTTCCGGTAATGACCAAACAGTACCGTCTGCCCATGTCTGAACCTCGATGGCGCAGCTGTTGCAGTAATGTCGGCGTGTGCCTTGACTTCTTGGATGATTGCTTATGACCGTATAACTTGCTGGCTTTTGCCCAAGTAATGTATTAGTGCCAAATCGCACTTTGCAGTAATCGCACCAGANNCCTGGCGCTGCTTTAATAACTGTCAAGGTCAGNCCAGTCAGTTGATGCAATTTGTCCAGCGAGCGCAATGTATGCGCAGCCGTCCTTGTAACTGTCTGCGTGGTTTGGCGACTCTTGTAAGCGTGAGACTTTGACAAGTGCCATGCAGATTGCGACTTCGTGAGGCTCGATGTTACGTTCAAGATAGGCTGACCAGAGTTTGGCAATTCGAAGGTGATTGAGAGCTGCCAAGCCGTAATCTTTACCGCGGTCTGCGATGAGGTCTTGGGCTTCAGTAAGGATGTCATTAGCGCGCATTAACACTCACGCGCTGACTGTTTTTGCCAATNGCCAAGCCTTCTCGCTTGCCCTCCGTAAAGCCCTTGCCCCAACCAACGATGAACCATAAAACATTGGCAACTAATAATAAAATAATAATTGGCATCTCAAATGACATTATGCCACCGCCATACTTGAGGCGCAGATTTCTTTCGCCTCTTTAAGTGTTTTTGCAACACCCCATAGCTGCCCATGAGATCCATAAGCCCAGCCTGTTTTACCATAAGATGCAATCGCATCTGCATCACCTTCGTGCATAAACCAAACATCTGTAATCCAGCATTCTGCACTCTCGTACATTCCGCCTCTGATTTTTGTAAACTCCATTTTTTGCTCCCGTTCTTGTCGGCTTTGTTGCCAACAGGATTACGGTCTCACGCTGGTAGTACTAAATCAACCCAAAACGCGTGTTTTTAGATAACGGTTTGATAACGGTTTAACCCCAGCGTTTGCCTTGATAAATGAATGATCCGTCTTTGGGATCGATTGGAATGAGTTCAGGCGTGAAGCGCTTGCCATGCAAAGTACCTACCACAAAGCCCATCTGCCAGTTGGCATAACCTTTTGTATAGCCCATACCAGGGCTTGAAAGGTCTACAAGGTTTCCTACCTCAACTCCCCATACAATGCGCCCGTAGCGCCCTCCAGAGGCTTCTGAATGGGCACTGAGCCCCAATCTATGGGTATGCCCCGACACAACTGACTTGCCCATACGCATAGCGCCATTAAGGGCTGTCTGACCAGGCTTGTTTGATAGTGGGAATGCATCTCCATGGCAGGTATGCCAACCAGGAGCAAAGTCAAAACCTTGCGGATGGTATTTAATGCCAGCCTTGTCATAGCCCATAAACTTGTCATAGCGCAGCTCTGGCAGGTTCATAAATGCCGGTAATCTGCGAGATAAAGACTTGTAAACACGCGCTCCATGATTGGAGCCAACTACGTCAGTAACGCCTAAGTATTGCAGGATTTGTAAAGTTAGTTTGCGATCCTCATCGATGTTGCCCTCGACTTCTTGCCAAGGTTGAGCAAAGCCTCCTAGTTGTGGAAGGTCAATTTCGTCACCGATACAAATGGTTTGATGAGGCTTGTAAGCCCTTAAAAACTTGCCTAGATTCTTGACTGCTGCTTCATGAAAGAACGGTGCTTGAATGTCTGAAATCCAAGCAATGCGTTTTACTGTCATTAGTCCTCGTCGTCGTCATCCTCATAATCACCAAACCGCTCTGGCTCGATAGGGTCTGGCAAGATCCACCCAGGATAAGAATCTACGACCGATAAAAGGTAAAGGGCGCGATCCTCGTTAAAGCCAGCCTTGCGCAAAGATTTGTAATACTCATGCAAACCAATGCAGTAAGCATCCAGTTTTGAGTAGCCTTGATCCTCTAGCGCCTTAGTTGCTTTTCTTGCCATGTGGATAAGTGTCCCTTACTTTTTCAATAACTCCAAGATAGCCTCTTGGCGTGTCTCTATTCTTGCCAATCGGTCTGCGAGAGATGAACCACCATTCGGCGTAAGAGTCCACAACCAACCGCGAACCAGATAACGCAAACCGCCAACAACAATAGCAAACGTTGAGGCAACAGCGAGAACCAATCCCGCCCAGTCATTAGCCGTCACTTTTTCTTAGGAGTGGCGTAACCAAATACACCGGACAAGATCGCAAACAATACTGCTCTGTGATCTAACGAGAAATCTGATCCTGCCCATGCAGCTAAGAATGCTCCTAGTGTCAGGACGTAAGGATTCTTGATGTTCATGCTTTTCCTCCTAGTAACGGGATGTTAAAAAACTTTTGATCTTGGTCGCCAGCCTTTGTAAAACTGATGTGGATGTGCTTTGTATGTGGGTTGATTCCTTTGTANTTGCGCCAGCGCCAGAGGCTTCTANCGCTTGCAATCTTGCGATCATAGATGACATAAGCAATGCGTTTATCTGTTCGGGCTGCAATTCGTATCTGGTCGGCAATGTAAGCAGCTGTAGAGGCTTGTCGGTTGAAATCAGCATCGAGATCGAGAGCGCGGACAATCCCTGAATCAGGGTCAGGGTTATGATCGCTCTTTCGGGCTGAGTGCCGTAAGTCTCCGACTGTGCCGTCAGAGTCACGCTTTCGGTCAGGATAAGCATCGTCTGCCTGTTCTCTTAATTGAACAACCGACTTAGATAGTTTTGGTTTCATCCAAGGAGCAATTTCGCTTCGTCCTCGGTAAGACCTAACTTTTCAAGCAAAGCAGCTTTTGCCGTTGCTTTGGCTGCTAGTTCCTTTGCCTCGGTTTCAATCTCTTTTTTGGCATTTTCTACTTCAGCAAGTTGTTCTTTAGAGTATGGCTTCTCAATCACAGTTCCATCAAGTTCAACGATTTTTTCGATTAATGTCATTAGTTTGCTCCGTAAATGTAGATTGTTCCAGCGTCAAAGTTACCAGATGATGAAAGAATACTTACTGATGTAATGGTTGAAGTACCCTTGTAATAGCCATTAAGAGTTTGCGAATCGTTGTTAGTCGATCCGTCTCCAGCGCCACTAATTGCAACTGGCTTAAATCCAGTACCTTTACCACCAAAAACGTGCATAATTCCATCTGCTGTATTAGCAGCGTTATCACCCATACGAGCAAAATCTAATTCAGACTTTAATCCAGCATTTTTAATTGCTACTGTAGATGCTCCAGACAATCCAATACCAATAGTTTGATAATTAGATGCTGTATCGCCATTAAATCTAAATGTGAAGCGAGATGAAGCATTAGCGCTAGAAGCGCCAGCGACTACAACAAGCAAGAAATTGTATGCTGTAATGTTTACTGTAATTGTTGCTGCTCCAGTTAAAGCGGTTCCACCAGCATTCAATAATGTATAACTTGGAGTTGCAGCAGTTGGTGAAGCCCAAGAAGGCAAACCGCCTGAAACTGTTAATACTTGACCGGTTGTTCCAATACCTAATCGCGCAGGAGTAGATCCACTTGATGAGTAGATTGTATCGCCTGTTGTTGTCATTGGATTAGTCATACCAGCAGCATCGGCAGACCACACAAAATCAAGATCGGTGTTTGATGCTTTAGCCAATACTTGACCGGTTGTTCCACCCTTAAGGTCGACAAAGGATGTATCGACACCACCTAGTGCTGTACGAATAGCAGCTGCGCCATCCTTAACGAGATCGGTATCGTCGGGAGTTTCCCACCCGAAGTTAGTTGTTGTTGCCATGTTTCTCCTTTATCAGGCTACTATTGTAGCGTCAATCCACTCTAGGGTTGGGCTTAATGTGTTCCATGTCTCGGCTCCTGAGACTCCATTCCAGCGTGTGGACTGAATTGAGTAGGCAGTAGGCGAAACCGTTAAAGTCAAGTAAAGCGAGTTATAACCAGCACTAAAAGTCCATCCCTCGACAAAGCCTTGAAATTGCCCATTAGTAATGTTTGCTGGTAAATCAGTAATGTTTACGGGCATACCCATAAATACGTTTAGCAAGGCATCTCGGTCAGTATCGTCAATTTCACCATTGCTAATTGGAAAAGTGATTGACTTAAATTGTGCCTCTGGGAAAGCCCTAAGTCCTAAATAAAAGTTAGCCTGAGTTGTAGCATCTGCGCCGTTTTCAAGCGATGTTGTGATTTCGTAAGCCTGTTGTCCATAAGAAGCAATAGAATCTGCATTGGAAGCACTTACTTGGGCATTTGCCTTGTAGGTAATTGTGACGTTATTGCGAACATCTCCTGAGCGTTTGGTGGTGCGAACGCCACGAGCGAGAGCATGATTGCCAGTTAGATCCACATAACCATTAGTAGCCAAATAAGAATTGCGGTGTGTCGAATCTGCATAATTTATCCGACCCTGTGCGTCCTCAAAAAGGTATCCGAGTCCAGAAGTAGCCAAGGCAGAAACAAGGCTATAAATGTCAGTTGTGCTAGATGATCGGGCAGTAAGTTCATAATCACCTGGTTGGTCAATTTCACCAAGCCCAGAGTTTTCAGCATTTGCCCAAGTTGTGGTGGCATTGTAAGTGTTCCATTGAGTAGCTGCCGGAACTTCATTCCAAGTATTAAACAAAGCATCACTTAAAATTGTGTAAATCTGATTACCGTCAAAGTCTTTGCTTAAAACGCCCGTTGTGAGGGTTTTAGGCAGTTTAGACAAGGCACCCAAGGCAATTACCTTGATGCGTTCTGAAATAGCCGTAGATGAGGCTTGAGTGACCTCTACGTCGATGTCTGTGACATAGCCACCGAATAGGTTTACAAATGTGCCAGATGAGTCTTTGACCTTGATAATAATTTGATCATTGATGTCAATAACAATTGGTGACTGGTCAAGATTGATAATTTCAACATTGCAGTAACCAGCATAAGGTTGAGAATAAATGTCTTGACGACCTGAAGTGATCGTCATGTTAGCAAGAGTTAGATTGGTGTAGTCGCCACCACCATTAATGCTTACTTGCCATTCTGGAGTCCATTGGCTCATTAGATAGCCTGCAATGCTCCGGCACCACCGGTACCACGATAAGAGGAGTCATTCAGAATCTCGACGATCTGACGGGCAACGCCTTCCTTGTCCAAGGCTCCAGTTACGTTGATGTTGTAAACGGGTGCCATAGATGCAGACTCAGCCAAACGGAAAGATCCAGCGTTGAATGATCCAATAGCCGTTGATGCGATTGCAGCGCTAGATGCANCTGCTGCTACTGAAGTGGTACCAGAAGTGGTACCAGTTGTTTCAGCGCTTCCGGTGCTAGAAATGGTTGGTGCTGTGTAGGTTGGAGTTGAAACCTTTGGCGCTGACGTTGTTGGTGTAGTAAAGGAAGGCTTAGAAATTGTCGGTATGTTAGGCAATAATGGGATTGCATTGTATGCCTTGATAAGAGCATTGATTCCATCAATAGCACCAGATACCAAGTTACGAATGACGTTAATGACACCGCCTACAATGTCAATTACACCACCGGCGATCTTTGCCACAAACGAGATTGCTCCACCAAGAGCAACAGTAAATACAGGCACGATGTAATCAACAATGAAATTACCTAGAGCCTGGAATGATTCCTTATTATCGTCAATTGCCTTGCGGATTGGGTCAAAGAGTTTGGCAAACTTCTCAAAGCCAGGTACAACCTTTTCAATAATAATCTGAATAAGAGTTTCAATGATTGGAAGCAACTTAACGCCAATTGCTTCTACGCCTTCATCAAAGGCTACCTTTAGCCGATCCATTCGACCTTGGAAAGTTGCAGCATTCTTTGCAGCTGCTCCACCAAATAGATCACTTAACTTGGTTTGGACATCAGTAAATGACATTGCCTTTAATTCAGCACTAGATAAGCCAATACCTAATTTGCCAAGGGCTGCGGTATTGCCGTCGTAAGCCTTGCCTAAAGCATTGGCTACGCCTTCAAGTGGCTTACCTGTCTGAGTCGAAATGTCAAGAGCAAGTGAAAGTAAATCTTGGGCTTTAGATACATCGCCTGTTGAAAGAGCAAGGCGTGAAAGTGCTGGACGTAACTTGTCATCTGCTACACCAGTAGCACGAGCCATCTTATCAATGGAATCCTCAGTAGCAGCAATTTGGGCTTTAGTAGCACCAGTTGCATTCTCCAATGCTGAGGCTAATTTAATTTGGCTTTGTTCATCAGCGATTGCAGCCTTAACGCCATCAACGCCAATCTTGATTGCATAAGCAGCAGCTGCGGTTGCAGCAGCAGCAAAGGCAGCCCCAGCAACTTTGCCAAACTTTTCTAACTTACCAGCAGATTCCTCGACATCGCCATTGGCTGCTTTTAACTTTTTATTAAGATCATCTACGTCAGCAAGAATCGAGAGTTTAAGGGTTCTATTACCTGCCATTAATCCCACTCCTTCAGAATCGTGCTAAATGCTTCCTCCCACTTACGAACTAGATCCGGTTGAATCTGTCGCAATGTTGGGTAGATAAAGTAACCTGAGTTACCTCTGCCCTTATTAGGCGTACGCCTTGGGAACTGCTTAAATCTATTAGATCCAAACTCCATACCGTAAAGTAGGTCAAGAGTTGAACCGCCACCGCTAAACTTCTGACGAGCAAAGCCGTAACTGAACTCACCAATCTTGGAAGTCTTGCTTACCTTAACTCCATCAGCAATACGGCGAGCAGCAGTGCCTGAAACCGTACGAGTCGCTGCTGCGATCTTAATTTGTTGAGAAGCATACTCAGCAAGAGCAGAACTTTCCTTTTTAGCAGCTTCAACGGCTTCCTCGGACATACCCTTGAAAGCCCTGGTAATACCGCGTAGATCTGATTTGTCATAAGCGATCTTGACTTCATCTGCCATCCGATCGCTCCTTCAGTATTTCTATCGCCGTTAAAATGTCGTCTGCGTCCTCCCAGTATTGCATCGGTATCCCCGTCTCTATTGCTAGATTGACGAGGATCCGCCTTATGCTTCCTGGTTGGTGGCTTTTGGGGTATCGTCTCCGACTGTTACGTCAGCAACGGTTTCAGACCAGATTTCGTAAGACTTAACAGGCTTGCCAGCATTTTCTCGCTTGTAAGCATGATAAGCCAAAAACAACAAATCCCAAATGCCAATCTTTTCATTAGCCTGAGAAATAGTCTTTGATGTCTCACGTTCCCACTTCGCCCACTCAGGAGGCTGTGCAGTATAAGTTGCTGAGTCGCCTGAGTTGTATGTAATTGTTATTGGTAGTTTCATCTANTGCTCCCGTTGTTAGATTTTAACTGAATGTGTCTGCTGGTGTTCCAACTACTGTTAGCGCCCAAGTNTCGGTCTGTGCTCCTGGAGCACCGCCACCGACTGTTGGAAATACTGGCAAAACGTTGCAAGTAAATACTGCGCCTGTAACTGCTGTTAGAGATACTGCAAGTGTGGTGTTTGGATTTGCATCAGCTGCACCCCACATTGCTTCGAATAGTGATGATGTTGCACCCCAGTCAGCAAGTAACTCGATGTTCAGAGTCCACTGGTCATCGACGTGTTTGTAAGCCTTGCCGTCCAAGGTCTGAAAAACATCGATAGTTGGGCTGTTCACGAGAGTCACGCTAGTTGTCTGAGCATCGTAATTAACTGTTGCGATGGTTAGAACGAGGTCGC
>JGI24766J26685_10000627_pt1 | contig 10063 bp, 12 predicted proteins | sample SanBayMetagenome_FD_26685 | JGI IMG/M metagenome (IMG submission 26685)
GAGTTTTTACTCATTATCTGCCTTTCGTCGATGCGCGTAACCAGCGCTCAAGATACCTCAGCACGCTCATACAGGGCAACACATTCGATGTGATGTGTCATAGGAAAGAGATCAAAAGCACGCAGATTTGCCAATGTATATCTGTGATCTTCAAGATAGGCGGTATCTCTGGCAAGGGCTGCGGGGTCACACGCCACATAGACAATTGCTCGAGGATTCAGCGACGTGATCAGTGCAATCACATCCTTACCAGCACCTTCTCGTGGTGGATCCAGAACTACAACATCTGCCGATGTCACTCGAGGTAAAAGCTTGGCAACATCTCCGGTAGCAACAGTGACATTTTTAAATGCTGCAAAATTTCGACGTGCATCCTCCGTTGCAACTTTGCTTCCTTCAATCAGATCTACCTGACCATCAGAGCCAACTGCATCAAGTATTGCTGCAGTAAAGAGTCCGACACCTCCGTATAAATCTAGAACATGTTCACCGACATTGACTTGAGCAAAATCAAGAACAGCATCTGTTAAAACTTCGGGAGCTCTTACATGGCTTTGCCAAAATGAATCCTGACTAACTTCCAGCGTTTTTCCATGGACGATTTCATGCAGAACTGCCTGACCTTCGGTAATTCTTGCTTTTTCTTCACCTCGTGTTGGGGCCAAAGCAATTGTTCGCTCACCAGAACTTGAAGCACTTATCTCTACTCGAACATCACCTTTGAGGCCACGCCCAGCGATTTCCGAAAAGTTCATACCCTTCACACAAATGATGCAGTCATCAACGGCGGCTATGGAATGAGATCGAGCTTTGTAAAAGCCAAGCTTTCCATTTCGATTTGTAGTCGCAATCGCACGGGTTCGCCAACCGATGGGATCCCCCACCTCTTCGACTTCAACCCGAATTTCTTTCTTGGCGATTCTTGAAAATTGCTCGGTAATGACATCAGCTTTAAGGGTTCTTTGGTGCGCTGGGGTTATGTGCTGGAAATCGCAGCCGCCACATCCCAAACGATGTGCGTACTGACAGGCAGGTTCTATTCTGAAGGGAGAAGCAGTTGATACTGAAACGACATCGGCTCGATTAAAGGAGGAACCGGTACTTGTCAGTTCAATAGTGCACTGTTCGCCGGGAATAGCGTGTCGGACAAAGATGACCGCCCCGTTATGGCGGGCGATAAAATGTCCCCCATGCGCGACTTTTTCAATAGTGACATCGATCAAGTCTCCAACTTTTAGCGCTGAACTCTTATCTGATGCCATGGAAGTAAGTTTATGGGTGTAAGTTACTTCCTGTGCACGTTGTAATCATGGGTTGCGGTCGAGTTGGTTCATCATTAGCCACCGAACTCGAAGCCGCTGGGCATACCGTTTCGGTAATTGATCAAGCCCGCGAAGCTTTCCGCCGACTAGGTCCAAACTTTAAAGGTCGCACTGTCACAGGTGTTGGTTTTGATAGAGACACTCTTCTCGAGGCGGGAATTCAAGAGGCTGATGCCTTTGCAGCTGTTAGTAACGGCGATAACTCAAATATTTTGGCCGCCCGTGTTGCTCGTGAAACGTATGGCGTACAAAACGTTGTTGCGCGAATCTACGATCCAGGCCGAGCTGAAATTTACCAACGTCTAGGCATCCCCACTGTTGCAACTGTTCTATGGGCTACAGATCAAATTTTGCGCCGCCTAGCACCTGAAGGATCACGATCTGAATGGCGCGATGCAACGGGAAATGTACAACTATGTGAAGTTCATCCCCACGATGATTGGTATGGCCGACCTATCCTGCTTATTGATGCAATGACACCTGCGCGCGTGGCCTTTATTACTCGTCTAGGGGAAGGTTTAATTCCAGATGAGCACACTGTATTGCAGCAAGGCGACCTCATACATGTGATGGTTTCAGACAATGATGTTGCTCGGACCGAGGAAATTCTTGCAAGTAGCCCAGAAGGTGAACGTTCATGAGAATCGCAATTGCCGGAGCAGGAAATGTTGGACGAGCCATTGCTCGTGAACTTTTAGATAATGGTCATCAAGTCCTCTTGATTGACAAGGATCCTAAGGCTTTGAAATTAGAGAGCGTCCCAGATGCTGAATGGCTAATGGCAGATGCTTGCGAAATCACATCGCTAGACAACGCCCACCTGAATAACTGCCAAGTTTTAGTTGCAGCAACAGGTGATGACAAGGCAAACCTTGTTACATCACTGCTTGGCAAAACTGAATACGGCGTTCCTCGTGTTGTCGCCAGAATTAACCATCCAAAGAATGAATGGCTCTTTGATTCCTCATGGGGTGTCGATGTTGCGGTATCAACACCAAGAATCATTTCTGCCCTTGTCGAAGAGGCCGTAAGTGTTGGCGATGTTGTTCGCTTATTCTCATTTAGAAAAGGCCAAGCAAACCTTGTAGAATTAACACTTCCAGATGGTTCAGCATGTATCGGTAAAACCGTTGAAGAAATTGAGCTTCCAGAAAATGCTGCTCTCGCTGCAATCGTTCGAGATGGACGCGTAATTACAGCTAAGGCACATGATGTTTTTGCTGCTGGTGATGAGCTGCTCTTTGTTGCATCAGCTGATGCTGAAGCTCAGATTAAAGCCTGCTTTATCTCTTAATCAGCAACTTTTTGTGCAGGCGGTCCAGCCTTAATCACAAGCCAGGTTGCATAAGCCGTAATAAAAAATAGCGGATAACCCATAGCAAGATTTACCGTACCTAACAGATTGACGTTGCCGCTCTTGTAAATCGGATACTGAACCGCAATTCGCACAAAGAACATTCCAACCCAAAGCCAACTTGCCTTGATATACATCTTCTTGCGGGCAGGATTATTGCGCCACGTGAAATTTTCGCCCAGAAGTGGCCCGAGCACCAACCCCAAGATTGGCCAACCAACAAGGTTTGCAATCAAATAAACGGTTCCGTAACCAAGGTTTGTCAGTAACTTTGGAATATAGAAATCTGTTGCATTTCCGCTGCGATTAGCAAAATAAGCACAAATCAATACTCCGATTACTCCAGATACCGAGTGCTGGATCGTATCTTTTTTGATCAACCTAAAGATTGCTAAAACAATGGATAAGGAAAGTGCAGCCCAGATCGCAGTATTAACCTCTTTTGTGACATTAAAAATAACCAAGAAAACAACTGATGGAACACCTGAATCAATCAGGCCCTTTTTTCCACCTAAGGCGTTGACAACCTTGTCACGGTCTTGATCGTGTTCACTCATGCGCGACCCGTTGATCCAAAGCCGCCGGTACCTCGTCCAGAGCCTGGAAGTTCATGAACTTCAACAAATTCAGCTCTTTCAACCTTTTGAATTACTAACTGAGCGATGCGATCACCTTTTTTAAATGTTATTGACTCGTTTGGATCATGGTTGATCATGATGCATTGCAGTTCGCCTCTAAAGCCAGCATCTACGGTGCCCGGTGCATTAACCATGGTCACCCCATGCTTAATGGCCAAACCTGAACGAGGGTGAACAAATGCTGCATATCCATCTGGCAACGCAATTGAAATTCCAGTTGGTACCAGTGCTCTTTCACCTGGTTTTAGGGTGATATCTATTCTGGAAACTATGTCCGCCCCTGCATCTCCACCTTTTGCATAGTGTGGCAACGGAATCGACTCATCGAGGCGTGTGATTAAAACTTGAACATTGCTCATGATTATGGATTAACCCCAAAGGTTGCATCAACATATGCCATGAGTTCTGGCGTTTTTGCTANCTGCTCTATGTATTCTTTTGGGGCGTTATTCAAAAAGTGATCCATGGGGACCACGATGAATAATGCTGCTGCCTTGACTGCAATTTCACCATCAGGTGAGTTCAAGCGCCCAATAGCTTCTGTGTAAACCTTTCGGTCTACCTGTCCTGTGATCTGAGCAGTAATGTGAAGCGTTGATCCCACTGGGACTGGCTTTAAGAAATCTGTTTCTAAACGTCCAGTCACCGCTGGTGCTCGTAATAACCACATCAATTTTCCAAGAGCTTCATCAAAAGCTAAGGACAGGAGTCCGCCATGTGCGAGTCCTGGTGCGCCTTGGTGATTTTCATTGACTGTAAATTCTGCAGTGACATCCATGCCTTGACCGGCAAATGCAACCAAGTGAAGTCCTGTTGGATGAAGTTCTCCGCAACCAAAGCAATGACCAAAGTGAGATGGAATTTTGCTACCAATTGCTGGAGCTTTCGGATGTCTCTCAGGGATCATCGCTCCCTCGGGAGCGGTAGTACTAGGAATGCGTGCCATGCCTGAACTTTACTCCTTCAAAATCGGATACGGTAATCCCCATGAGCGATAGAGGTATGACTTATAAAGAAGTGATACGTGCACCACTTTGGCTTATCGCCTTCGTGTACTTTCTATTTCTTTCTATGGTTTTATCGATTTGGGCCGCTCTTGGAAATACACCTGCACTTATCACCTTTGGAGTGCTGACCCTTTGGCTCATTTATTTGTACTTTAAAACCGCGCTAAAGATTGAGGTCAACCAAACTCATTTACGAGTTGGCCAGGCTTGGATCGAACACAAATACATTGGAGAGGTGACTGTTCTTACTTCTGCGCAAGTGAAGTTGATTCGCACCAGAGATGCAGATCCGCTTGCTTATTTGGCCATTAGATTCTGGAGCAGTGAGGCTATAAAGCTTCAGGTGTCAGATCCCAGAGACAGGACACCGTACTGGCTGATCACAACTAAAAATGGAAGTGCGTTACAAAAAGCCCTAAAGGGTTAGTTGCACTCTTTACAAACAGCTTTAGCGCCTTCGCCCTTTGCCAACTGAGTCATGTGATGCACCAAGAAGCAACGAGAACAGGTGAACTCATCAACTTGCTTTGGAACAACACGCACAGCAAGTTCTTCTCCTGAGAGATCTGCACCAGGTAGTTCTAGATTTTCAGCAGCTTCGGCTTCATCAACATCGATTTGTCCGGATTGAGCATCAACACGCTTGGCCTTGAGTTCTTCCAGAGACTCCTCATGAAGTTCTTCATCAGTTTTTCTGGGTGTGTCGTAATCTGTTGCCATTGCTCTCACCGCCTTTTTAATCTCTCGATTTGAAATCTCGAATTGTGCTTGCGGGCGCATCATGGCGCACTTCAAGCCTTCCATGCTCTATAACACTCGGCGTGTCGGGGTTATTCCCCACTCATTGCTGAGATTTTTCGATTCTTTGCGCCAAGCCACCATCTACACGGGCGTGAATTGAGGTTCCCTCTGCGATGTACTGCTCGGAAAAAATCTCGCCCCGTTCATGAATCGCATGCACCAAATCTCCTCTGTCATAGGGAATGACAACATTGATTTCCACTGATGGTCGAGGAAGAGAGTTCTCAATTGCATGAAGCAACCCATCAACACCAAAGCCCGTGCGCACCGAAAAGGCGTAGCTATTGGGTTCTTTTCGCAGTATTTCCATAACTACATTTGGATCTGCAATATCAACCTTGTTAATTGCGATGATCTCGGGAATATCCTTTCCGCCGATTTCATCAATCACCATTCGTACCGCTTTAATTTGTTCAAATGGATCAGGATGTGAGCCATCAACAACATGCACGATTAAATCTGATTCAGAAACTTCTTCCAGAGTTGATTTAAAAGCATCAATAAGCTGATGCGGCAAGTGCCTTACAAATCCCACAGTGTCGCTGAGTGTGTAAATTCGGCCATCACTAGTTTGGGTCTTTCGTACTGTTGGATCTAAGGTCGCAAAGAGCGCGTTTTCAACCAAAACCCCGGCATCGGTCAATTTGTTGAGCAAAGAAGACTTACCAGCGTTTGTGTAGCCAGCTATAGCTACCGAAGGAATATTGAATCTGCGACGTTCTTGGCGTTTGGTATCGCGAGATATCTTCATCTCGGCAATTTCGCGACGAAGCTTTGCCATCTTGTCTCTAATGCGACGACGGTCAGTTTCGATTTTTGTTTCACCTGGACCACGTCCACCAATACCCGCTCCCCCTGCGGCACGACCACCAACCTGGCGCGAAAGGGAATCACCCCAACCGCGCAAACGTGGAAGCAAGTAAGCAATTTGTGCCAGCTCTACTTGCGCTTTACCTTCCTTGCTTTTGGCATGCTGGGCAAAAATATCCAGAATAAGTGCGGTGCGATCTACAACTTTGACCTTTAACTTATCTTCAAGTTGGCGAAGTTGCGATGGAGATAACTCACCGTCACAGACAACAGTGTCGGCACCGGTGGCGGCAACAACTTGCTTGAGCTCTGTAACTTTTCCAGAACCAATGTAGGTAGCAGGATCTGGTTTATCTCGACGTTGAATCAAACCTTCAAGAACTTCGGAACCGGCAGTTTCGGCTAAAGCTTTGAGCTCTGCCAAAGAGTTCTCTGCATCCTTAATTGTTCCCTCGGTCCAAACTCCAACCAGCACAACGCGTTCTAGTTGTAACTGTCGATATTCAGCCTCGGAAATATCCTGAAGTTCGGTTGAAAAGCCTTGCACACGACGAAGAGCATGCCGCTCAGAGAGTTCTTGTGATTGATCGATGCTCTTATCTTCTTCGCTTGCATCAAATTCTGCAGCAACTCGAGCGCTTTCTTGAAGGAGTCTTTCGAACTCTAAATCAAAATCCTTACTCAAGAAGAAACCTCGAGATATCTACATCTCGAACTAAAACAGCTGGTCCAGTAAGTGTTGCATTTGAATGCCCGTCGATAGTNACTTCAAGTCGCCCACCTGGTGGATTGATAATCCACGTTGCTGGCAATCTTGCCTTGGTATGCAAAGTCGCAGCTAGGGCCACGGCGCAAGTTCCCGTTCCACACGAGCGAGTTTCTCCAGATCCTCTTTCAAACACACGCATCTGTATTGAGTTGCCTTCAGTAATTTTTACAAACTCAACGTTGACTCCTTCTGGATAGGAATCTCGTGGTCGTACAACAGGCGGATCAGTGAGTTCGCCAATGTGTGACATGTCATCAACAAACACAACTGCGTGGGGGTTACCAACACTGATGTTGTACCCATTCCAGATATGCCCATTGGCACCAGCAGTGATACTTTCGCCTTCATCGGTTACTTGCCCCATGTTGACTGAAATATCATCAGTTAATGGAACTCTCAAATGTTTAACTCCATCACGGGTATTGATCGCAAAGATTCCTTCGGGCTGATGCCCGCGCTCTACTAAATATCTGGCCATAACACGGATGCCGTTGCCACACATTTCAGCCAGTGAACCATCAGCATTTCGGTAATCCATAAACCATTTGCCGTCGCGTTTGATCATTCGAATCAAGCCATCGGCGCCAATACCTGTTTCTCGATTACAAATTGCCGCGGTTTGGGCGGTCGTAATCGAGTGCTCATCAGTTGGATCGAAAACGAGAACAAAATCGTTTTCGGTACCGTGTCCATACGTTGCAATCATTATGGTTAGTTTATCGATTCAAGGATGCGTTCGAGGGAGTTTTGTACCGGCGATATCCATGTGATGCGATCATCACGAGAGAACCAGGTTTCTTGACGCCGGGCATACTGACGTGTTGCTCGCTTAGTCTCTTCCTGAGCCTCTTCTTGTGTCACCTTGCCCTCGATCTGCGCAATTACTTGCGCATAACCCAAAGCTCTTTGGGCGGTAGTGCCTTGCATAATTCCTGCTTGCAAGAGGGCTTGAGCTTCTTGGACTAATCCTTGTTCCCACATTCGATCTACTCGTAAAGAGATTCTCTCTGACAAAGTATCGCGATCCATCACTAAGCCAAACTGTTGCGCAAATGGATAACGTGAACTCTCTTGCCTCGGCAAATTTGCTGTGAAGGGCTTGCCAGTAATTTTGATTACTTCAAGTGCTCTAATAACTCGGCGTGTATTAGCTTTATCAATTGCTAAAGCTGCTGCAGGATCAAGCTTTTCTAAGCGCTCAAAGAGCGGCCCAATACCTTTCGTTGCATATTCAAGTTCGAGCTCTGCGCGAACAACAGGGTCGGTATCTGGAAAGTTCAGTTCATCTAAAATTGCTTTGATATACAAACCAGTTCCACCCACGATGATCGCATCTTTGTTTCTGCCATGAATATCAGAAATCACCGCGCGTGCTGCCTCTTGATACCACGCAACATTAGCATCCTGGTTTACCTCGAGTAAATCCATCATGTGATGAGGAATCCCTTTTCGCTCAGTCATAGTGATTTTCGCAGTCCCGATATCCATACCTTTGTACAGTTGCATGGAATCAGCGTTAATAACTTCGGCATCAATTTGTTGTGCCAGTGAAACTGCTAGATCACTCTTACCTGTGGCGGTAGCGCCACAAATGACAATCAATCTCATCGTTTGACCGTTGGAATTCCCAGCATTGTCGATGCCGGTCCTGGTTCGGCGGTACGTGTTTGGTGGGCTTGGGCTCCCCTGGTTTGGCGAACCGACAGAGGATCCCCAATTAAATAGTGCGCAGAAGCCTGTGTGATCTTTACTGTTACTTCATCGCCAGGACGGGCAACAAAGGTGTTATCAAAGTGAACCAATCTAAAGTCTTCGCTACGTCCAGTTAAACGTGCTTGTGCTTCATCTCGCCGACCTTCGTAATCGCCAACTAAAATCTTGTGGGTTGTTCCTATTGCCTCTTGATTTACTGACAAAGAAATTTCCTGTTGATGGTTGTGCAAACGTGTGTACCGCTCACCTACGATTTCGGCAGCAACCTGATCTGGCATGGTTGCCGCAGGAGTTCCGGGACGCTTGGAGTATTGATAGGTGTAGGCGGCGGTAAATCGCGCTGTGGTGCATAGATCCAAAGTAGCTTGGAAATCTTCCTCAGTTTCGCCAGGGAAACCAACAATGATGTCAGTTGTGATTGCCGCATTAGGAATAGCTGTTCGTACACGATCTAAGATTCCTAAGTATCGATCGGTTCGATATGAGCGACGCATGTGTTGCAATATGCGATCGGAACCAGATTGCAAAGGCATATGGAGGTGAGGCATGACATTAGGAGTTTGCGCCATAGCTTCAATAACATCATCGGTGAAGTCACGAGGGTGCGGTGACATAAAGCGAACACGCTCTAATCCATCAATCTGTCCACACTTTTTGAGTAACTTGGCAAAAGCCTGACGATCACCAAAATCTACCCCGTAGGCGTTTACATTTTGCCCTAGCAAGGTAATTTCAATGACTCCTTGGTCAACTAGGGTTTTTACTTCGTTCAAAATATCTTCTTCGTTGCGATCCTTCTCAATTCCGCGCAATGCTGGAACGATGCAGAAAGTGCAGGTGTTGTTGCACCCTACTGAAACTGAAACCCACGAAGAGAATGCAGACAACCGTCTGGCAGGAAGCGTTGATGGGAAATGCTCTAGAGCTTCAAGAATTTCGATTTGTGACTCTTCTTCAATCCGCGCACGCTCAAGTAACACAGGTAAAGAACCGACGTTGTGCGTACCAAAGACAACATCAACATAGGGGGCTTTCTTTAAAATTGTTGCCTGATCCTTTTGGGCTAAGCAGCCACCAACTGCGATCTGCATATTGGGATTAGCCTTTTTAATGGGTGCCAGAAAACTCAAGTTTCCATACAGTTTGTTATCTGCATTTTCACGGACAGCACAGGTGTTAAAAACAACGATGTCTGCTTGCTCACCAGTAATTACTGGAACAAATCCCGCCTCATCCAACAAGCCAGCAATTCGTTCGGAGTCATGAACATTCATTTGGCAGCCGTATGTTTCGACTGTGTACGTACGGGTCATAGAGGCGAGATTGAATACTCAAGCGTCGAGCGATTAACCACTAGCATTTGATGATTATCAAGATGTTGCCAATCTGAATTTCCCCACCCAGTTGAAGCAATCAGGAAATCATCACCGCGAATAGAGAAGCGAAGTTCATAGTGGTCTGGTCCGCTCCACTCGGTCTTGTTTTCCTCATTGAATTCGCACACTGCAATGAGCGTCTCGGGTGTTTGAACCATGATGTTTAGGGCCGAGTAATCTGCGATCTCGCGAATCTTATTAACTGTGTTTCGAACGCCCTCGATTAAATCGAGTTCATCAATCTGGGATAAAAGTGCATAAAAGAATCGCTCG
>JGI24766J26685_10000630_pt1 | contig 10048 bp, 14 predicted proteins | sample SanBayMetagenome_FD_26685 | JGI IMG/M metagenome (IMG submission 26685)
GACCGCGTGAAGTCGATGCGCGCCGGGCGCGACGCGGCGCTGCTGAAGTCAGCGCCGAGGGAGCTGCGGGATCGGGTCGCTGACGGGCTCGACGCCGTCAAGTAGAGCGCGTCAGAACGGGATCTCGTCGTACGACCACGAGTCGCAGCCGGCGGCCATGACCTCGGCCGGCGGCTCCGCGCCGGCGGCCAGGCGGCAGCCGCGCCGCGGCATGGTCGTGAAGTGTTCGCAGGTCGCGCACGAGACCTCCAAAGTCTCGAGCGACACGAGCTCGGCCTGGTAGAGCTCGACGCGGCGCCGGAGCGCGGCGATCCGCGCGGCCAGTTCCTGCTTCGTTTTCAAAGCGCAACCGCCCATTCAGGCAAAGATCTGTCTGGAATGACGCTCGAGACTCCGTGACGGAAAGTCGTGATCTCGGCGTCGATGACCTCCCAATACTTCCCGTTGCGCTTCACCGTGATGAAGTCCGGCGCAGGNATCTNGTTCTCGCCCAGCAGCGCGAGAGCGTCGGTCACCGTCTTNGGGCACATGGCGCCGCGTTGCCAGAACCACGAGACAGCGTGCTTCCTGACGTTGCTGCGCTCGTCCTCGATGGGGATCCATTGGTCGAACGACGATGCGCCGCACCAGTAGGTGACCCGCACCGAGTCGGGGCGCCCCTCCTTCTTGTGGCGCCGGTACTCGACGCGATCGACCGCGTAGCGTAGTGGCTTGGCGAGAGCGGCGACGATGACGCCGTCGGCGGCTTCCGTGCCGTGCTTTGGCCTGCTCGGCCACTCGTAGCCGCAGCCTGGGCAGAGCATGATCGAGGCGTGGATCAGCTCGTGGCATTGGGGGCACTCCTTGGCCGGGGCTACACTCACGCCCTCGCCGCCCTCCCGCGACCCGCGCACGCGGATCTGGTCGATGGGGCCGTGACGCTCGATGTTCCCCGCGAAGTCGAGGACGAGCGTGTTCTCCTTGCTCGGCGCCTTGCGGAGGCCGCGACCGAGCATCTGGACATAGAGGCCGGTGCTCTTGGTCGGGCGCATGAGCGCGATGCAGTCGATCTCCGGGTAGTCGAAGCCGGTGGTCAGCAGCATGGCGTTGAACAGGATGCGGGTGCGGCCAGACTTGAACGCGTTGATGCGCGCGTCCCGGTCGGCAGCGGCCATATCGCCGGTGACGTAGTCGGCGGCCCAGCCGTTGGCCGCGGCGAACTCCGCGAAGTGCTTGGCGTGCTCGACGCCAGCGCAGAACCCGAGGATGTGCTGCCGGTCGTGGGCGTAGCCCTCGATCTCCTGCATCGTGCCGCGCAACAGCTCTTCGCGGTCCATCGCCGCCTGAAGGTCGCCGGGCAGGAACTCGCCGCCCTTCGTTCGCACCTGGCTCAGGTCGGCCTTGGTCACGCCGCCCTTGGCGGTCAGGGGGCAGAGATAGCCGTCCTTGATAAGATCCCCGACATTGGCGTCGTAGGCGATGTCGGTGAACACACGCTCGGAGCCCTCGGTCAGCAGGCCGGAGTCCATGCGGTACGGAGTGGCCGTCAGGCCGACGACCTTCAGGTAGGGGTTGTACTGGCGCAGACCGGCGAGGAAGCGCCCGTACATGGTGTCGGACTTCTTCGAGAGCAGATGCGCCTCGTCGATGATGACGATGTCCGTGCCGGCAAAGGTGGCCGGCAGTCGGTGGATGGACTGGATGCCGGCGACCGTGATCTGGTGCTTCGTTTTCTGGTTGAGTCCGGCAGACCAGATGCCGATCGGCGCCCCCGGCCAGTAGCGGATGATGGCGCGCGCGTCCTGCTCGATGAGCTCTTTGACGTGCGTCAGAACGATGACGCGCGTGTCAGAGAACTGCGTCAGCGCGTCACGGATGAACGCGGCCAGGGTCAGGCTCTTGCCAGCACCGGTCGGCAGCACGATGAGCGGGTTGCCGCGCTCCTTGGCGAAGTAGTCGTAGATCGCCGCGACGGCCTCCTTCTGGTACGGGCGCAGCTCGATCATCCGACCACCTTGGCTCCGAACTTCTCGCGGAAAGCCTCGACTTCCTTGTTGCAGATGACCCGATGGTCTGACGCCGCCGCGATCTCCGCGCTGCGGTAGAGCGGCGTGGTCACGGTCAGGTCGGCCGGCGGCAACACGCCATCGGCAGCCACCACGAACTCGTCGCCGTTGTCCTTGCGCTTGAAGAGGATCCATTGGTCGCCGGCGTCGATGGCCTCGGCGTAGGTGACTAGGAACGGCAGCGGAAGGTGGGCATCGCAGCCGACGCGCTGGACATCGACGGGGATCTCGCGCTCCTTGTAGTAGGCGCACGACCAGCGCGCGTTGTCGGCGCGCTCGGGCGTCGAGTGGACGCAAGAACGACAAGACTTCTTGAAGCCCTTACCGCTGTGGCAGACCGCGTTGAACGGACACCAGCCGCAGAGGTAATACTTCGGGTCGTCGCTGATGCGCGCGGGGATCGTCTTGCCGAAGATGATGCTCTCGGCGCGCGCCTCTGTGCGCTCGAACTCGACCTGGTCGAACTCGACGCGCTCGGAATACAGGTCATCGTTGTCTTTGTTGACGGCCAGGTACAAAGCGCGGTCCATGCCGCTCTTGCCCATGTACCAATTCATCTGGACCCAATGCTCGGGCTTGGCCTTCTTNACGCCTTTGGCCTTCAGATCCGCGAAGGACTTGGCGCTGTGCGTCTTGAATTCGAGGACGTGCCACTTCTGGCCGCCGCCGGGGATGTTGGTCGCGGCGCCGTCCATGTGGCCCTTCATGTGGCCGCCAAGGCTCTCGAATCCGAACTGCTTGCCGGACGCGGGGTCGAGGTCGTGGACCTTCGCGCCGATCGAGCGCAGATCGGCGGTGAACCGGGACTCGGCCATGTGACCGGTCTGGAACAGGCGCATGGTGCGCCCGTCGAACTTCTCCTTGTCGGCCCAGCGGAACGCGTACCAGAGAGCGCGCGCGCACGGGCGCCCGATGACGGACGCGCCGAGATAGGTGCGCTGCTTCTCCGAGCCGGCGCGCCGCTCGTACTGCTCGAAGATGGCTGCTGCGATCGGATCGACGTGCCCAGAAATGTCAGGCATTGAACTTCTCCGGCTTGAAGTGCTTGGCGAGGAATTCTTCGGCGCTGACGGATTCGCCATCTGGCTCAGGCGCCGGCTCAGTTGGCGGCGACGCAGCCTCGAGACTTTCTGCGGCCTTCTGATACAGGCGGCTGGATATTGCAGCGTTGGTTCGTATGCAGTCGAAAACGACCTCGAGCATCGCTTCCATGTCCTTCTTGCTATTGATGACGCCGACGATATCCGCGATCCCGCGGCCAAGCTGCACGATGAGGTCGGCGCGCTTGTCCTTTTCGCCGGAGCTCAGCGCGTTCAGGACCATCATGCCAACGGTCTTTTCGTAGTTGATGCTCATTGGTTCGCTCGTGTTGGGTAAGGCGCCGTCTCTCCGGCTGTCACGCTTTCTCCCGCGTTTGGATGTCTCGGCGCGGCGCGCTGGGGGTAGGCGCGTAGGTCCGCGACCAAGGCTTCAGGCCGCTTCGGCGGCTTCGGCGTCAGCGACCTCGGCCTGGCTTCCGCTCGACAGCAGCGCCACGAGATCGTCCTGGTTGGCGACCTCGACGGTGTAGCGGCTGCGGACCGCGTAGCGCAGCGCCTGTGCCGGGGTCTTTGCCCGGATCAGGCGGGTGGCTTCGGGGTTGTTGGTGTCGGTGACGACGTAGTAACGGCTCGACATGTCATGCGCCTCCTTCGGCGGGTGGTTGAGGTTGGACGGTGGCCTTGGCCTTCGCCTCGGCCTCCTGGATCTGCTGCAAGGCGTGGCCGCGCAGCGCCACGATGAAGTCGGCGACCTCATCGTGGGGCAGCTTGCCGAGTCCGCGCAGGATCAGATCGACCTGCGGGAACTTGAGACCGAAGAACAGGACGAGGCTGTTCGCATCGAACTGGACGACGGGCGCCTGGTTGGTGAGAGCCTCGGCCATCACTTCCTCCACGGCGCAGCGGCGGGAGCCGCGGCGGCCGGGGCGGCAGCGCGCGGTGCGCCGAAGGGGCCGGACGACGCAGCCGGCGCCGCGCTGTTGGACGCGACCGCCTCGTACTTCTTGATCGTGTTCGACTCGCGCTTGCGGTCGTCGACCTCGATGCCGATGGTGGCCAGGAACGGGGTGTTGTGCAGCTCGGCCGAGTTGGACGGCTTGATGACGCCCACAGCGCGGCACAGCGCGGCCAGCTCACGCTGCGCGATGTCCACAGCGGTCTGGTTGGGGTTCTTGAGGTTCAGCCGGGCCCAGACCTTGCGGCCCTTGGAGGGGCCGTCCAAGACCTCGAACACGAACTGGAGGTACTCGCCCGTACCCGCCTTGGTGGCCTTCCACTCCGAGCTGGTGGCGATCATCACGTACTGACCCTCGGGCAGCGCGGTGAACTCCTGCTGCTCGGGAACGGTGCTGGCATCGAAACCGGAAAGATCTGCGCTCATTTATAGAGACTCCTTCGTTGCGTTGAGAAAAACTTGATCACTTGGTCTTCGTCATGGCGGCCGAGAGCACCGCCGCGAAGTCCGTCCACGACAGGGGCACGTCCGGCATCCCGTACCGGTTGCCGGCGATGTAGGCCGGGTGCGGGTTCAGGTGCAGTTTGCGCTTGCCAGTCGAGATGGCCTTCGTTTCCTTCTGGTTGAAGCCGGCGTCGGTCTGGCGCGTGAGCACTTCGTGCTGCGCGAAACCGATCACGTCGGCCCACTCGTTGATGATGCCGACCGCGCGCTTGTTCAGCTTCAGGCTGTAGGCGTCGTAGTCGTCGGAGAGGGTCGGGTTCTTGACCTTGTTGACCTGCTCGTGCGCGATGCAGATGACGGTCATACCGCGGTCGTTCCGCAGCGCGTCCAAGCCCTCGAAGAACTGACGCCACAGGTCGTCGGCCATGATGTAGCCCTTGCCGTAGCCGATGTCCTCGATGTTCTTGACGCGGTGCGTCTCGCAGACCTTGGCGAGAACCAGAGGTTCGAGCCAATCGAGCGAGTCCACGAACACCGTCTCGTACTTGTGCTCTTCGGTGTAGAGCGAGGCAAGCGCGGACAGCACATCCTCGTACTTGGAAGCCTTCGGGAAGGCGTCCACGTCGATGTTGTCGAGTCCTTCCTCGGTGATGATGCCGATCGGGGACGGGGCAGCCGCCGCGAAAGTGGACTTGCCGACCTTGGGCGGCCCGTAGATGACGATCTTCGGGGCGCGGAGGCGCTTGCCTCGGGTGATGCTGGACAGATCAAACGCCATTGTCGTTGGCTCCTTCGGTGGTGATGATGCGGTCGGGCTCCACGCTGACATCTGGGACGGTGTCCTCGACGACGTGGTATTGGGCAGCGGATCCGAGAAGGCTGTTCAGGAGAACCCTGGCGCATTGATGCGCCTTGCTCTCGTCCTCGATGGCCTCGCCAAAGTCGGACGCGACCAGGATGCTGTCCTCGGAATCGGTGATCGTGATGGTGACGGATGCCATGTCACTTTCTCGTGAGCTTGACGCCGGTCTTGCCGGGCGTCGCGGTGATGGGGAGCAGCGCGTAGATGCCCGGCTCGTTGTCGCGCAGGTACTTGACGCCAGTGGTGTCGAGCTCGGGCTTGAGCTTGATGGGGCGCAGCGCCTCGGGGATATTTCCCTTGACCTCTTCCCACTTGTCCCAGTCCATCTTGCGGTTGATGACGCCGGTGATCTCGATGGAAAACTCCATCGCCTTGTGCGTCTGCGAACCTTCTTCCTTGGCGCCGCAGAGCGCGATGATCTCTTCCTCGACCGCGATGCGGCGCTCCTTGGCGATCTCTTCGGCCGCCTTGGCGCTCGTCAGCTCGATGCATAGCTCGTGCAAAGACTTCGTCATGCCGTCCTCCGTTGGTGTGATGGGGCAAGCATAAACTCAGGCATCAAGAAAACTCAACCCCTCCGGCGAAAAAATCTGCTGCTTTACTTTTAGAAAAAAATCAGATAATTGGCGCTTCTGATAGTCGAATTATAAGCGCGGCTGCATGGTGTCTTGTCTTGAAAAGCCCGGCCTCTACGGGTATCGTTCGTTCGCTCGACTTTACTTTTCCTAAAGGACAACGCTCAGCATGAAACGCAAGCCGCCAAGAATCTTCGGTGACGAGCCTGTCGGCTACACGGTGGAGGGCGTGCTGGCGCAGGCCGGTGGGCGCGGCGCGGTCGCCCGTCGCATCGGCGTGTCCATCCAGTCGGTCGCCAAGTGGGGGCGGCGCATCCCGGCGCCGCACGCGCGCGAGGTGGCGATCATGTCCGGCTTGCCGCTGGCCGTGGTGCGCCCCGATCTCGTCAGAGAATCTGCCAAAGACTTCGCGCGGTAACGCACCGTGAGCGGGGGCAGCGTGTTCGAGCGCCACGCATGGCGCTTCATCGAGCGGGACATCTCCATCGTTCCGATTGCGCCAGGCTCAAAGAAGCCGGGCCAATGGAGCGCCGAGCGCGGGTGGGAGGGCATGGGCGATTGGACGCGCTACGCGAAGCGCCTCCCGAGCGAATTGGAGCTGAAGCATTGGAACCAATGGCCAGACGCCGGCATCGGTGTGGTGCTGGGCGAGTTGAGCGGCATCATCGGCCTCGACCGCGACTATGACGTGCCGGGGGCGTCCGACGCGCTCGACAAGCTCATCCCGTTCAGTCCGGTCGCCAAGAAGGGCGAGAAGGGGTGGACCAAGTTCTACCGCTTCAACGGTGAGCGGTCGTGCAGCTTCAATGTGCAGGGCCATCGCGTCCTCGACATCCTCTCGACCGGGCGCCAGACCGTCGTCCCGCCGACGGCGCACCCGAGCGGGTGCAGTTATGTGTGGATCACGGTGGACACGCTCGACGACATCACCAGCGTGTCGGATCTGCCCACGCTTCCGGCCGACTTCATCAGCAAGGTCGAGTCGCTGCTGGCCCCCTACCAGACGGACACCGACAAGAAGTACCAGAAGAAGGCCATCGCGCCCATCGAGGACGCGGCGCGCATCGACACCGACCTGTCCATCCAAGCCGAATACTTCCGCGATCTGAACCGCGTTGCGCTTACCAGGCTTGAGGAATGGGTCGAGCGGCTCGTCCCGACCGCCAAGAACAACAAGGACGGCTTCCGCGCAATCGCCACCTGGCGCGGGGCCAAGAACCCGAATGTCGGCATCCACCCGTCGGGCATCTTCGACTTCGGCGGCAACTACGGCATGACGCCCATCGACCTCGTGATGTATTCCAACGGCCTGACCTTCGCCAAGGCCGCCGAGGTTCTGCGCGGCTGCCTCGCGCTCTCGGAGCCGGAACCCATCACCTTCGGCGGCAGTCTGGAAGCCCCGCAGAAGGCGCCGGAGGCTTCCTCTCCCCAGCCCCTCCCGGCGCTGCCGTGGCGCAAGCCGTCGGCCCCTGCGGTCGCTGCGGCGCCACCACCGGCGGTGCTGCTCCCGGCCACGACATCTGAAGCCCCGGCGAAGGCCATCCCGACCTTCATCACCGACCCGCCTGGCATCCTCGCGGACATGGCGTCCTGGGTCACGGCCACCGCCCCCAAGTCGCAGCCCGAGCTCAGCCTCGCGGCGGCCATCGCCCTCGCGGCGGCGTGCACGCAGCGGATCTACCGGTCGAACCTGTCGAACTTCACCAGCCTGTACCTCGTCATGGTCGCCAAGTCCACCGAGGGCAAGGAGCACCCGCAGTCGTGCGTCGAGCGCGTGCTCACCGCGGCTGGCCTTGAGCATCTGGTCGCCGGTTCGGGGTACACCTCGGCGGGGGCCGTGTTCTCGGCGCTGCTCCGGCAGCCGTCGCACCTGGCCATCATCGACGAGATCGGCAAGCTGCTGAAGCTCTCGCGCGCGAAGGGCAACGCGAACAGCGAGGCCGCCATCGACAAGTTGGTCGAGGCCTTCGGCAAGCTGAACGGCGTGATGAGACCCCCGGTCTACTCCACTATGACCATGACCCAGGCGCAGGTCGCCGCCAGCAGCGTCGAGCGCGTCATCCACAATCCTGCCGTGTCCCTGCTCGGCGCGACGACCCCGGCAACCTTCTGGGGGTCGCTGACGGACGACCTCATCCAAGATGGCTTCCTCGGTCGCCTCATCGTGGTCGAGTCGAGCCAGCCGCGCCAGTTGGCACGGTTCGTTGACCAGACCGAGCCGCCGAGCCGTGTGGTCGAGTGGTGCAAGGCGGTGAACGCGCCGGCATCGCGCCAGGGCGATCTCGCCAACCGCTCCATAGCCGAGGTCGAGCCTGTGACGGTCGGGATGACAATCACGGACGGCTGCCAAGAGCTGATGCGTGCTTTCGAGTCGGAGCTGAACACGCTCAAGGACACCTTTGAGACCGAAGGGCTCGATGTCCTGCTCGGGCGCACCTTTGAGAAGGCGCTGCGGCTGTCGATGATCGCCGCGAAGGCGAGGAACGCCGAGGCCACGCGGGTCGAACTGCAAGACCTGGAGTGGGCGATCGCCTACATCCGGCACTACGACATGGCGTTGATGCGCGCAGTCCGAAAGAACCGCGTGCGGTCGCAGACCGACGCAGACGGCAAGAGGGCCGTGGAATACATCCGCGCTGCGCGCGCGATGGCGGGAGAGCAGAAGAACCCCCGCCTCGCCTCCGTGCTTGCGTCCGGCGCCATGCCGCACTCGCTCCTGCTGAAGAAGATGCACATGAAGTCGAGGGAGTTCACCGAGCTGATGAACACCCTCGTTGAGGCGGGGATCGTGCTCAAGTCACCCGGAGCACACTTGCACTACGCGGGGGATATCTACCTGGTCGGAGACGAGTGAGTCAGCGCCGCCGATCCCGGCGCTCGGCTTCGCGCTGACTCTCAAGCAATCGCTCCGCTCTCCGCACCTGGGCCGCTGTAGGCTCGTCGGGAAGCGGCTGCCACAAGATCGCGGTGACGCCGAAGTGCTCCTGGTTAGCGCATGCCCAATACCCTTTCTCGGCAGATCCGCGGCCTGGGGATTGGTCGTTCCAGAAGACGATCTCGCGGTCGTTGAGGTCTGTCCATGCCATGATGTGCGTTCCGTCGCGCGGCGCTGTAGCGATCGGCTGCCATCCTTTCGTGTCCAGGTGAGAGCTCATCGCGGCACCTCCTGCAAGGCTTCGTCCATCATTGCCTGCGCGATTGCACCAACAAACACCTTAGTCTCTTTGATTCGCAGCAACGCCTCCCGCAGCCGCTTGTTGTCGGCGGTCAGCCGCTTGATCTCGGCCATGTGTTCCCGCAGCGACCCGCGACACGCTTCCAACTGGTCCCAGTCGTAGGGTAGCGCCGCCTTCAGCCGCTCGTTGTCGGCGGTCAGGCGGCAAAGTTCGCGTTCTAGTTGACGGGCAAACTCCACGCTAACCGTCAAGTAACTGTATCCTTCTTTCCCGTGCCGAATCTCGGCTGCGTCTACCCTCGGTGTATCGCTCATACATCCTCCCGCCGCAGGGCGTCGTCGATGGCGGCGTCCTCAGTCTTGCCATACCCCACCAGCGCCGTTCCGTCGACGACATACGGCTTTTTTAGGATGTACCAGTCGCCGTAGGTTTCCGGCGCATCAATTCGGCAACGCTGCGCGGTCAGCAGTCCGGTTCTGACCAGCCAATTGAGCAGCCACCGATACCGCTCGGCATCTCGCCGCAGGGCTTCGGCATCCGTCACCCGTTCCCAGCCGCAGTCCCGCAGCACATCGGCCTCGGCCTCGCCAGCGCAGATGCGGCTGTACGCTGTCTCCAACCAATGACTGCCGATGACATAGCCGGGATGGGTGGCGGGTGGGACGGCAATCTGGCAGTACGCTTCCCAATACCCCACGGCAATCTCTCTGGCGCGGTGCTTGTTCACGCCTTCACGCATCAGGGTTGCTGCCAGTCCATCCATCCACCATGCGGGGGTCTTGCTCTCCGGCTCCTGCTTCGGCTGCTCGGCGGCGAGGNNGGTGCGGAGGATGGCGGCATAGTCACCAGACTGACGCACTTCAGACCAGTCACGGTTTCTTTCAACGATTCGCAGCACAGCCTCCACCACCTCGCGGGGCAGCGTGATGTTGTCGCTCACGGCTTCACCTC
>JGI24766J26685_10000634_pt1 | contig 10023 bp, 8 predicted proteins | sample SanBayMetagenome_FD_26685 | JGI IMG/M metagenome (IMG submission 26685)
TCGTATTCATACCCTCGGTGAATTGTGTTGAAATTGGTGGGCACCTGATGTTGGCCGCAAATTTACTGTATGAATTCAACAATATATCAACATTGTTAATTTTTTTTTGATGTCCATCTAGACTGCAACTCAATGCTTTACAACACCCAACAAAGGCAAATTGTCATAAAATTGTATGATCTTCATCATAAAAGATTTAACAGTTTAAAATAAGGCGGAGCAGTCGATTTTTTTCTTCTCTTTGCACCATGTTTGAAAGCCTGCAAAAGAAATGGAAAGTCACCCCCAAGCAAATGGGATTGATCCTTTGCACCTTTGCTACCACAGGAACGCTCACCGCGTATATCTCCAGAAGCATTACCGAATGGCTGCAGCTGGATCCCGTAAACGACAGAGAACTGAGACTGGCTTTGCGTTTGCTGGTTCTGGTCTTTGGCTACCAGGTCATCATCCTGATCGTTTCTTTCTTCTTCGGACAATTCAAATTTTTCTGGAACTACGAAAAGAAAATCCTCCGGAGAATGAGGCTCATGGGTCCCGCCCAAGCCAAACTGGCCATTTTTGCTTCCGGGAAGGGAAGCAATGCAGAAAAAATCATACAATATTTTGAAAATCATAAAAATATACATGTAAAATTAATCGTATGCAATAAGCCGGGAGCAGGCGTGCTGGAAATTGCAGCGAAGTATAAGATTCCTACGCTTACGTTGGAGAAACAAGGATTCCTGGAATCAAAAAAATATCTTGAAGAGATTGAAAATCAACATATTACACATATTGTACTGGCCGGATTTCTATGGAAAATTCCTGAAAATCTGATCCAGGCATATCCCGAGCGTATCATCAATATCCATCCTGCCCTGCTTCCCAAATTTGGAGGAAAAGGAATGTATGGCGATCGTGTTCACCAATCTGTCATGGAGGCAGGAGAGAAAGAAACTGGTATTACCATTCATATGGTGGATGAAGCGTACGACCACGGGAAAACAATTTTCCAAACTGCTGTACCCATTGATGGGAATGATACCCCCGCATCACTCGCTGAAAAAATACACGCACTCGAACACCAACATTTCCCGGTCCAAATCGAGAAATGGATCCAACAACATTGATACTTGCTGCAAAAAATCATCATATCATCTCTCCTTCTTTTCATCACCTTCCATTCCAATTCACAAATCTGGCTGACAGGCAGGGTCTATGATTCAACAAGAATGGTGTCAGTCCCATCTGTGAAGGTCTCAACCAAAAAAGGTGAGGTGACGTATACCGACTCCATCGGCAGATATGGCATGAACGTTGACAAAAATGATTCCATTGCATTTACGTTCAGAGGAAAATCAACCATCTATTTCCCAGTCAAAGAAATCAATTACCCAGCAGGATTTGATATTGCTTTGCAAGTGACAGTGCAAGACAAATACAAAACATTGAAAGAAATTGTTGTCATCAAAAAAACATACAAAGAAGATTCAATAGCCAACAGAGAGCAATACAGAAAGGTATTTGAATTCGAAAGAGGAGGACTTCAACTTTCAGAAACGGGCACGCTGGGAGGCACGCCTGGACTCGATTTGACAAGTCTGATCAACTCATTCAGGTTTAAAAGAAACAAATCACTTCGATCCCTCCAAAACAGATTGATTGAAGAGGAACAACAAAAATTTGTAGACAGCAGATTTACGAAACAATTGGTGAGACAAATCACAGGACTCGCTGGTGCCAACCTGGAAAAATTCATGATAGCCTACAGGCCATCGTATGAATTGGTTGCTTATTCTGAACAATATATTTATTACCAATACATACTGGACGCATCGAAATATTTCAAGTCCGGCATCCTCCCCAAGCCCCTCCTGAAATAAATAACTCCTTTTCGTTAACTTCAGTAACAATTGAAGTAAACAATGAAAAACTTTGCCATAGCTACTGCATGCATTTGCCTTTCGATCATTTCAGCAGCACAATCTCATCACAAGATTCATAAGGGGGCCATTGTCATTGATACCCACAATGATTTTATCAGCACGAGCATTGAAAAGAAAGTAGCTTTTGAGCAATCGCTTAAAGGAACCACACATTCTGACTTAAAAAGAATGAAAGAGGGTGGCATAGACATTCAAATATTTTCCATCTTCTGCGATGAAAATTACGGGAAAGGCACTGCTTTTGCTTTTGCAAACAGAGAAATGGATTCCATGTTCGCTATCATCCAAAGAAATCCAACCAACACCATGTTGGTAAAATCACCCGAAGACCTTGCAATTGCTGTAAAAACTGGGAAGTTGGGATGCATGATGGGAGTGGAAGGCGGACACATGATCGAAGACAGACTGGATTACCTCGACAGTTTGTACAAGAGGGGTGCACGGTACATGACGTTGACATGGAACAACAGCACAAATTGGGCGAGTTCTGCTGCAGATGAAAGAGCAAAAAATAATTTGGGCCATCCATACGGTCTCAATGCGTTTGGAGAAAAAATAGTGCAGCACATGAATGCATTGGGAATGATTGTTGACATCTCACATGTGGGTGAAAAAACTTTTTACGATGCGGTACGCATTTCCAAAAAGCCTGTGATTGCTTCACACAGTTGCGCATACACACTCTGCCCTGTTCCAAGAAATATGACAGATGACCAAATCAAAGCACTGGGAAAAAATGGGGGAGTGATCCATCTGAATTTCAACTCCGGATTTGTAGACAGCAGTTTCCCTGCAAAAAACCGTGCGTTCATTCAACGACATCAGGCAGAAAAAGATTCACTGCTCAAATTGAATCCGAGTGACTTCTTTGCCAACATGCGGATCAACGAAAAATACAAAAGCGAAATTGATGATGCACGTCCAACATTGTCACAGTTGCTGGATCACCTTGATCATATTGTTAAATTGATAGGAGTAAACCATGTTGGAATGGGATCAGATTTTGATGGAATCAATTCTTCCCCCAGAGAATTGAACGATGTAGCCGACATGCCACTCATTACAAAAGCATTGATCGAAAGAGGTTATTCAAAAAATGACATCAAAAAAATAATGGGTGGAAATTTCATCAGAGTATTTAAAGAAAATCAACAATGAAAAATAGTTTGATCATTGCATTTGTCTTTTTTGTACAAACACTGTTTGCACAAACCAAGGAAGATATTGCCAGATGGGAATCGACGTCAAAAAGAGTGGACATCGTCCGTGACAAATGGGGCATCCCGCACATCTTCGGAAAAACAGATGCGGATTGTGTATTCGGATTGTTGTATGCACAATGCGAAGATGATTTTCAAAGAGTCGAAATGAATTACATCACCATGCTGGGGAGAACCAGCGAAGTGAAAGGTGAAAAGTATATATATGAGGACCTCCTGGTGAAAATGGTGATCGACTCCGCTGCATCCGTAAAGGATTACAATGATAGCCCAGAGTGGATGAAAAAACTCCTCAATGCCTTTGCAGATGGCGTAAACTATTATTTATATACACACCCAAACATAAAACCGGCATTGCTGAAACAATTCAAGCCCTGGTATCCATTGACCTATACAGATGGAAGCATTTCTGCCATTCAAACAAGCAACCTGACTGCAAAAGATATTCAAAACTTTTACGAAGGAAAATCATCTGATCTTACTCATATCAAACAAAAAGACCACGAGCAGCTGATTGGATCAAATGGATTTGCCATTTCCCCTTCAAGAAGTATTTCAGGAAATGCAATGCTGTACATCAATCCACATGTTACTTTTTATTTCAGACCAGAAGTGCATATGATGAGTGAAGAGGGACTCAATACATACGGTGCGGTAACATGGGGACAATTTTTTGTCTACCAGGGATTCAACGAACACTGCGGATGGATGCATACCTCCAGTGAAGCAGATGTAGCAGATTTATATGAAGAAACAATTGTAAAAAAAGAAAATGGCTATTATTATAAACACGACAATATACTGAAGCCTGTAAAAGTTCAACCCGTTGAAGTAGCATACAAATCAGGCACGGGCATGGATAAAATGAAATTCGATGTATTCTCCACCCATCATGGCCCGGTAATGGCGAAAGAAGAAGAAAAATGGATTTCCATGCATTCCAACAACAGGTCATTGAATGGACTGATTCAATCATGGAGCAGAACCAAATCAAAAACATTTGCCGACTTCAAAGCGACGATGGATCTCAGAGAAAATGTATCCAACAATACCGTCTACGCAGACGACCAGGGTAACATCGCGTATTGGCACGGGAATTTCATGCCCAAAAGAGATATTCGTTTTGATTGGAATGACAAAGTGGATGGATCTACCTCTGCAACTGACTGGAAAGGATTGCATACAGTAGACGAAACAGTTCATTTGTATAACCCAGCGAACGGATGGCTCCAAAATTGCAACTCCACTCCATTTACCGCTGCAGGTCCGGGTGTCATTTCAAAAAAGAAATACCCCGACTACATGGCGCCCGACAGAGAAAACTTTCGCGGGATCAATGCGGTGAGGTTATTGAACAACAGCGGAAAATTGGATATCAATGGACTCATCCGGGTTGGATATGATACCTATTTATCTGCTTTTGACATATTGCTCCCCCCTCTTTTTGCATCTACCAAAACCCAAATTGCAGATAATATCAAATCAGATATCATGAAGGCAATTCAAATATTGAGCAATTGGGATAAAAAATCTTCGGTCAATTCTATTGCAACAACAATTGCTATTCTTTGGGCAGAAAGAGTTTTGCCTTTTTTGATGAGAGACAAAAAAGGCGACATAGATCTTACACTTGAATTGTCGAGACTCCTCAAAGAAATGCCAGACAATGAAAAAATTAATTTTCTAAATGATGTATTAAAAAAATTAAAATCAGATTTTGGAACATGGGAAGTGAAATGGGGTGATCTCAATCGTTTTCAAAGGATTGAAAATAAATTGAGCCCATACTTTGATGATGCACAGCCCAGCATCCCATCTCCTTTTGCTTCGTCCATGTGGGGGAGTCTTCCTTCATTCAACAGCAGAACATTGGACAATTCAAAGAAGAGATACGGATATGGCGGAAACAGTTTTGTTTGTGCAGTTGAGTTCGGTAAAAAAATTAAAGCAAGATCTCTGTTGGCAGGAGGCCAGAGCGGTGATCCTTCATCCAAACATTTCAAGGACCAAGCTGAAATGTATTGCACGGGGCAATTCAAAGATGTTCTTTTTTACAGAGAAGACATCATGAAAAATATGGAAGAACAATACAACCCAGGCAAAAGAAAATAACAAATACATTCCCCATGAAAAAATTATTCAGTGCGCTGTTCGTCCTCATATCCCTGACAGGACTTTCCCAGGAAATTGGTTTACAACTTTATTCCATCAGAAATGAAGTCAAACAAGATTTGAAAGGAACCCTTCAAAAAATTCGGTCAATGGGAATCAGGGAGTTGGAAGGTGGTGAAACATATGGAATGGGAGTGGATGCATTTACAAAAATGATCCACGAAATGGGATTTAAGATGGTTGGCATAGGTGTTGATTACGATGCATTGACAAAGGATTTAACTCCAGTAATTGAACAGGCAAAAAAGATGGGTGCATCTTATGTCATCTGTTTTTGGATCGGACACAATGGTGATGAATTTGGAATGGCAGATGTAGAGGAAGCAGCAAAACGATTCAACAGAGCAGGGAAAATTTTCAAAGCAGCTGGACTCGAATTTTGTTACCATATTCATGGATATGAATTTCGTCCCTCCGTCAACGGGACCCTGTTTGATGACCTGATGGCNAAAACAGATCCAGCGTTTGTGGGGATTGAACTGGATGTGTATTGGGCCAAACAAGGATGTGCAGACCCGGTTTCACTGATCAACAAATATACCTCCCGCATCAAAATGCTTCATTTGAAAGACCGTGAACGTGGAATGAAGTGCGACAACAAGGGATATGCCGACGAAGAAACAAATGTTGTACTGGGGAATGGAGATGTCAACATCCCAGAGATCATGAAGGCAGCTAAAAAGGCTGGAGTAAAACACTACTTCATTGAAGACGAATCTTCAAGAGTCATGAAACAGCTACCATTGAGCATTGCCAATTTGAAGAAGCTGAATTAGACAACAACCAGTTCATAAAAATCAGCTGGATGGAGGTACTCTTCTGCCAATTGCTTCAATTCTTTTGATTCAATTGACTTGATTACATCCACGTAATAATTNAAATGACTTTCATTCATTCCATGCAGAATTAAATTTTTCCAGCGGCCAATGATATGAAAAGGCCCATCGAGATCTCCAAGCAAGGTCCCAATCAGATAATTTTTCACCAAGAGCAACTCCTCTTTACCTACTTCATGCATGCGAAGTTGTTCCATTTCATGGTATACTTCTTTTACCGTTGCTTCACAAACATCTCTGCCTGCCTCCGTGCTGATTAAAATCGCACTGGCATGAATATGGTTCATCAAATAACTATAGATACCATAGGTATATCCCTTGTCCTCTCTTATGTTGGTCATGAGCCGGGAACCAAAAAATCCGCCGAACAGTACATTCAATACCTGCAACTTTGGAAATACAGGGTCGGTCGGCAAAGGACAGGCACGGGCAATGCGTATGGCACCCTGAACACCTTCCGCATCATTTAAGATATTCCACTTCTTTTGAGAAGATGGTAGAATGGCATGTGATATTTCTTTGGTAGCAGTCTTATTGAATGGAAGTGAGCCAAAATATTTGTTCAACAGTTGCTGATAATTGGAAGGAAGAATCCCCGCAGAAAAAATGGTGCAGTGCCCGTTTTTATAAAAAACATTGTAATAATCCGCCAACGCATGTTGCTGCAAAGCATCATAATCATTCATTTCGCTGTAAACACCATAAGGGTGGTGATCCCCAAAAAGCAATGCATCNATTTTTCTACCTGCTATAAAATCACATTTTTTCAGATTGACAGCAAGGCGCTGTTTCATATTTTGCTTATAGATCAACAACTCCTCCTCTGGCAGGATGGCATCTACCAATATCTCTTGAACAAGTGGAAGAATATGCTCCAATTGCTTGGATAAACAGTGAAGTGAAACAACAGCGGTTTCATTGTAACAGCTTCGGTTGAGGTAGGCCCCATAGAAATCAACAAACTCATTGATTTCATAAGCCGATTTGTTACGGGTGCCATTCTTGATTAAAAAATTTGCAGCCGAAGCAACCAGTTTTTGTTCTTCGAACCAATTGCCTGCCCTGAAAACCCATTCAATTTGAACCACTTCCTCAGTCCCTGCCTGCACATTGTATACATCTACTCCATTGTCCAGTTTACATACATCTGGTTTTTTCAAAGTGATATTGTATGCTACTGCATCTTTGATATGTGGCGCCTTGGATCGATTCAACATTTTTTATTTTTTAATTTGCCTTGTACCAAATCGTATTGCTGTTGGTATCTTTCAGCACTTCTCTTGCAACACGCTGCAAATCTGCAGTTGTAACATCCTGGTATTTTTTAAACTCTTCGTTCATCAAATTTCCATCACCGAGCAACTCATAAAAAGCAAGACTTCCTGCCCTGTTCATCACACTCATATCTTCAAAGGCCATCACACTTTCCGTTTTGTTTTTAACTTTTTGCAACTCCCGCTCATCAATCAATTGCTCTCTGACCTTGTTCAATTCCATCTCAATCGATTCTTCGGCAAGCTTCATGTCGATACCTTTTACAAGTTGTCCCTCAACGGTGAAGAGTCCTTTGTCGAGGCTGCCAAAATGATAGCAATTGATGTGTGCAAACAATTGTTTTTCCTTTACAAGGGTTTGATACAATCTTGAAGATGCACCTCCTCCTAAAATATCAGTAAGCAAGTCAGTCGTGTAATAATCATCTTCAAATCTGGATGCCATATGCCAGGTTTTGTAAATGGCATCCATTGGTACATTGCGGTTCAAGGTCATTCTTCTCTCTTCCTGCTGTACAGGCTCTTGAACAATATTACGGTGATATTTTTCACCTGCAGGAATATCACCAAACCATTTTTCGGCCAACTTCTTTACTTGTTCAGTATCTACATTTCCTGCTACTACCAAAATGGCATTCGCAGGAGTATAATGTTTAAAAAAGAAATTTTTTACATCCGCCAATTGCGCATTTTCAATATGGGAAAGCTCTTTGCCAATGGTCATCCATTTGTATGGATGCACTTTATATGCGAGGTCACGCATGATATGCCATACATCCCCATAAGGTTTATTGATATAATGTTCCTTGAATTCCTCACAAACCACTTTGCGTTGAACATCCAGGCTTTTTTTGCTGAATGCCAAACTCATCATGCGATCACTTTCCAGCCAAAATGCTGTCTCAAGATTTTCTGCAGGAATTTGACAATAATAATTGGTGAGATCATTTGTAGTGTATGCATTGTTCTCACCACCAGCCAGCTGCAAGGGTTCATCGTAATCAGGAATATGAACAGANCCTCCAAACATGAGATGTTCAAATAAATGGGCAAACCCTGTTTGGGCTTCCTTTTCATCCCTCGCNCCCACATCATACAATACATTTACTACCGCCATGGGTGTGCTCGGATCNCTGTGAACCAATACCTTTAAGCCATTGCCCAATACAAATCGATCAAAATTTACCATCNNGCGAAATTAGTTATAATATGCTGACCGGTTTCAGATTTAATGTGATGATGTCCCGATCTCGTAAAATAAGAAATGTCAATTTTTCTCTGACAGACTGAAGCTTCACTCTGTATGACTGGATGCTTTTGGAAAAATCATTGTTGATCGCAAGCACATAATCATTCTTTTTGAATCCGGCTTTTTCTGCAGGCGAACCAGGTGCGACTTCATCAATCAGGATTTCTCCGTCTACATTGTAAATGGCCAACCCGGTATAGGCATAATCAAAAAAATCTTTGTACTGAGTATTGGGAATAATATGCAATTCCTGCTTCACATAATTGAATGTTGTATTGAACCTCCTCAACAAATCATTGCCGAGCAAGCCACCCAAGTATGGATAGTTTGTTACATTGTATGGATCTTCGAAAACATGGGTAGGAACTTTGCGAAATTTATACGGACCCACTTTCACCCATTTAACCGTAGTATAACGCATGACCATCTTCCCCCCCAATCCCTCAGCCTGTGTAATCACAGGTGCTTTTCGTTTACGATGCAGCACCGCACTGTCGCGTGCGTAGTTTTCTGAAATCAAAAAATTCAATCCAGCGCCTGTATCAAAATAGAACCTACTCATCATTTCCCTGCTGTCTTTGAACTGTGTTTGCTGTATAGGGATGGCAGTAAAAATAGGATTCAACATATACCCCCCGCGAGGATATTTGTATTCGCCTGTTGTGTTCACAGTGATGATGCTATTGTCGTAATTGATATGCACGATGTATCGAACAAAGAATGAATACCCTATGATGCCATCAATTTTAATCCCATAAACATTGGTTAGAATTTCATAATCGTTCACATGAAAATTCAACCGGTCCACTGTGAGACCAGGGAAATAAAGCGTTGCATCATTCAAAAATGATACTTTCTTTACCCCGCCAATTCCTTTGATTTTTTTGTCGGATGGAACCACGGGAATATTGTATTTGTCCACTGTCATTGAATCCAGTGAAATACCTCCGCTGCCGGTATCCAATATAAAATGAAGACTATCCGGTAAATTATTCAGCTTGGCCTTTACAATGATCACTCCCCCCGAAAGCAACTGAAAAGGGAAGCTGGTGAGTTTTTTTGACGGGGCCTCAATGAATTGCTCCTGGCCTGCAAGATTACTTGTGCCAAAAACTACCCATACTGCATATATACACTTCAACAAAATCCTCATGCCAATCTCATTTGTTAGTCAACCCTTAATTTACAACAATCATCCCATGATTGTTTAGGGTATGTACTAACTTTGCAAAACGCTTAACACTATACAATGAGTGAATTGAAGGATTTGTACGAAAAAGCACTTGGCTTTGAATTTTTATCAGCAGAAGAAGGATTGTTTTTATTCAAAGAAGCCCCGTTGAC
>JGI24766J26685_10000635_pt1 | contig 10023 bp, 5 predicted proteins | sample SanBayMetagenome_FD_26685 | JGI IMG/M metagenome (IMG submission 26685)
TTTCGTCGAAGGGAAGGGAGCCCCAATGCCAGCAGGGCGCGGTGACGATCAGATGCTTCGCGGAGACGCCTTCGTCCGCCCCGTCCGGGCCGCGCCAGGCGACGTTCCAGCCGCGCGCATCGCGGCGGAGTGAGGTTGTCACGACTCCCAGCCGGAGGTCTTCCGCCGGAAGGCGCGAAGCCATCGTCTCGGCCAGCTGGCGCATGCCTCCGGGAAAACCGACGACCGTGCGCTTCGTCTTCGGTCCGCGGCGCAGGCCGTTGAGGACTGAGCCGTAAGTCTTTTCGAGCGCATGGATGCGCGGGAAGCAGCTAGCCATCACCAGACGGGCGGGGTCGCCCGCATGCACACCGGACACGATCGGATCCATGAGCATCGCGGCGGCTTCGGGACCGAAGCGGCGCGTGGCGAATTCGACGACCGTCTCGCCGGTGTGGCCGCCCTTCGCGCGGAAGGGTTCGGAGAGCAGGCGCAGTTTGCCTCCCCATGAGAGCAGCTTGCTGGTCAGCAGGGTGAGGGGACTCGGGCCGAGGCCGTGGAGTTCGCCGCGGGCGAAGATGTAGCGACGGGCCGCCCGCATGTCGGCCGATTGCATGACCTCGCCGAGTCCGTAAGCGGCCATCAAGGCCTCGTCTTCGGCCCCTTCGAGCTGCAGGGTATTCGGGCCGGTCTCGACGATCCATCCCTCGTCCAAGTGGGTCCGGATCGAGCCGCCGACGTGGGCGGCGGGTTCGAGGACCTTCACCTTCGCCCCGGCGCGGAGCATCGCATGGGCCACGGCCAGGCCGGCCGGCCCGGCTCCGAGGATGACTGCGTCGTAGCCCATGCGGCATCTTCGGCCGAGAAGCCTGAGGTTGGCAACCCTGCGTCGTTCGGGCTGTCTGGAAAGCATGAGGACTCTCATGTTACTGCTCCTCCCCTTGGCCTGCCTCGGGGACACCGTCACCATGAAGGACGGCACTTTCCTCAAAGGCCGCATCGAGCGGATCGTCGACGGCGTGATGGAGTTCCGCGCGCCTTCCCTCGGCGCCGCGAACCTGCTGCGGCTGGAGCTCGGGCAGGTCGAATCTTTCGTCACCGACGAATCCGTACGCGTGAGCGCGGGTGGCGTCGTCTCGGACGGCGTCGCCTCCGCGGCGGGCGGCCGGGTCGTCACGCGCGGCGGTCGCGAGACCAACACGCTCGACCAGGCCGTCGAGCTCTGGCGGGAGCCTTCGCAGCGCCCCTCCGAGACGGGTGATACCCGGCAATGGGTCACGCAGGCGGACGCGGATCTCTCCGGCCGCCGCGGCGTGGTGGCCGGCTCGGGTTTCAGCACAGGCTTTTCCGCCAAGGGCGTGACCAAGGCGGACACCTTGATCGGCGGCGTGCGCTTCATGCGGGCCGAGGCTCAGGACCGGATCTCGGCGGATGACCTCCATGTGACCCTGTCGTATGAGACGAATCCGACGAACGTCCTCTACTGGTATCTCCGTACCGACACGGGTTTCGACAATGCTCGCCAGATCGACTTCTTCTCCGTCAACGCCGCCGGCCTCGGTTTCCGTCTCTTCACCGATGCCAAGGGCAAGCTCGANGCGCGGGCCGGCCTGGGTCATCGCATCGAGATCTTCGACGACACCGCCGAGCCCAACCGCGCGGCACCCTCCGGTGACTTCGGACTGATCTTCACCCGTGAACTCGGCTGGGCGGCCTGGGAAACGTCCTTGGATTTTGTCCCGTCTTTCCAGGTCAGCGGTGACTACTTCGTCCGACACGAAAGCAGCCTGAATCTCCTCCGCAGCGCAGGCCCGCTGTCCTTGCGGGTCGGCTTGGCCAATAATTTTCGTTCCAAGCCCCTGCCGACGCAGGTCAAGACCGACACCGCCTACTTCCTCCGGACGACCTATGTCTGGAAATGAGCAGGACAGTTTTGCCTAAAATTAGGCACAATTGTCTAAAAAGACACAAAACCCCCTGTGAATGGTTACCTATTGAACCGTGGCACACGGGGTGCTTTGAAATTGTTCGTAATTAGTCATCTTTCCAATCCCCCAATCCATGAGCACCAACCCAGCCCGTCGCAACGCCATCGAAGCGATTGCCTCCCAGCCTCGCCTTCAGGGCAGCTTCGACTTCCGCAATGAGAAGATCGACCTGATCTACGGCCAGAATGTCTTCTCNCTCGATAAGATGGAGAAGCGNCTCCCGAAGGACGTNTTCAAGTCCCTCAAGTCTAACATCGAATCCGGTGCCAAGCTCGACGCCGCTTCGGCCGACGTCGTCGCCGCCGCCATCAAGGATTGGGCTCTCGAGCGCGGCGCCACGCACTACGCGCACGTGTTCTACCCGCTCACCGGCTTCACCGCCGAGAAGCACGACACCTTCTTCGAACCCAACGGCAACGGCACGCTCGCCCAGTTCTCCGGCAAGGCGCTGATCCANGCCGANCCNGACGCCTCCTCGTTCCCNAACGGCGGTCTCCGCTCCACCTTCGAAGCCCGTGGTTACACCGCTTGGGACGTCACCTCTCCGGCTTACATCTTCGACACCGAGAACGGCTCGACCCTCTGCATCCCGACCGCGTTCGTCTCCTGGAAGGGCGAAGCCCTCGACAAGAAGACCCCGCTGCTCCGTTCCATGGCCGCGGTGAACAAGGCCGCCTCGCGCGTCCTCGCCCTCTTCGGCAAGAAGCACGGCTACATCTCCGCTTCGTGCGGCCCGGAGCAGGAATACTTCCTGATCGACTCCCGCCTCTTCCACCTCCGTCCCGACCTCTACACCTGCGGTCGCTCCCTCTTCGGCGCCAAGCCGGCCAAGGGCCAGGAGTTCGAAGACCAGTACTTCGGCACCATCCCTGACCGCGTGCTCGCGTGCATGATGGAAACCGAGCGCGAGTGCTTCAAGCTCGGTATCCCGATCAAGACCCGCCACAACGAAGTCGCTCCGGCCCAGTACGAAGTGGCTCCGATCTACGAATCCGCCAACGTCGCCCACGACCACCAGATGCTCACGATGACGCTGCTCCGCCGCGTCGCCACCAAGCATGGTTTCGTCTGCCTCCTCGCCGAGAAGCCCTTCGCGGGCGTCAACGGTTCCGGCAAGCACGTCAACTGGTCCATCGGTGGAGCCGGCGTCGGCAACCTTCTCGAGCCCGGCCACAACCCGCACGAGAACGCCCAGTTCCTCACCTTCTGCTCCGCGGTCATCCGCGCCGTCGACCTGCACCAGGGTCTCCTCCGTGCTTCCGTCGCCTCGGCCGGCAACGACCACCGCCTCGGCGCCAACGAAGCCCCGCCCGCCATCATCTCGATCTACCTGGGCGACATGCTCAACGAAGTCATCGAGCAGGTGAAGAAGAGCGGTGCCGCTTCCAGTTCGCGCAAGGGCGGTCACATGACCCTCGGCGTCGACACGCTCCCGGTCCTGCCGAAGGACGCCGGTGACCGTAACCGCACCAGCCCGTTCGCCTTCACCGGTAACAAGTTCGAGTTCCGCGCCGTCGGTTCCGCCTTCTCGGTGGCCGGCCCCCTGACCGTGCTCAACACGATCATGGCCGACTCGCTCGACAAGCTCGCCGACGAACTCGCCGCCGCCCTCAAGAAGAACTCCGACTTCAACTCCGCGCTCCAGAGCGTCCTCAAGGACATCCTCACCAAGCACGGCCGGATCATCTTCAACGGCAACGGTTACTCCGAAGAGTGGCACAAGGAAGCCGCCAAGCGCGGTCTCAAGAACCTCCGCACGACCCCCGACGCGCTCCCTGAGATCGTCGCCAAGTCGTCGATCGACGTCTTCGAGCGCCAGGGCGTCCTCTCCAAGGCCGAACTCGAGTCCCGCGAAGAGATCTACACGCACTCCTACGTGCTCGCGATCAACACCGAGTCGAAGCTCGTCGCCGAAATCGCCAAGACCCTGCTGCTCCCGGCCGCCCTCAAGTATGCCGCTGACCTGACCCCAGTCGAGAAGACCAAGTCCGGCGGCAAGCTGCGCAAGGAAGTCGTCGGCCTGGCTGATGAACTCTCCGCCGCCATCGACGCCCTCGACGCCGCCCGCGACGTCACCAAGTCCGACACGCACGCCCAGGCCAAGCACTCCTGCGACAAGGTCCTCCCGGCCATGCTCAAGGTCCGTGCCGCCGCCGACGCCCTCGAAGAGATCGTCGCCGACGAATACTGGCCGCTGCCGTCCTACCAGGAACTGCTGTTCCTCCGCTAAGCCTCAACCGGCTTTGCCGAGACCAAGGGCCGAACCTCCGGGTTCGGCCCTTTTTGTTGCCCGGCCCGTTCGGCGGGTCCTCCCAAGCAGAAGGCCCGTCGCGATGACGGGCCTTCGGGTGCTTGGACTAGGACGGACGCTTAGACGTTGTCCCACTTCTTGCGCAGGTAGGCGCTGAAGTTCTTGACCTTCTTCTTGCGACGACGGCGTTCGGCCGGCTTCTCGAAGCCTCGCTTGGCGCGGGCGTCCTTGATGATGCCCTCGCGGTCGATCTTCTTCTTGAGGCGGCGGAGAGCCTTGTCGACGGTCTCGCCTTTGCGAATCTTGATTTCTACGGACATGTGAGCGTTTGGAGGGTCGAAAGAACAAGGGGGGAGGCCTTTCGTCAACCCCGAATCCAAGGGTATTTAAAGCCGTGAATAAGTGGGACTCCCGGAGGGCACAAGACGCTTGCGGCGGGGGNAGGGCAGGGCAATCGTTCGGTTCACCCCTCGATGTACCTCAAGGAAATCGTCGCCAACGGATTCAAAAGCTTCGCCGACCGGACCCGCATCGAGCTCCGTCCCGGGGTCACGGCCGTGGTCGGACCCAATGGCTGCGGTAAGTCCAACATCGTCGACGCGATCCGCTGGGTCCTGGGCGAGCAGTCCGCCAAGTCCCTGCGCGCCCCGGCGATGCAGGACGTCATCTTCGCCGGTACCGACCGCCGCAAGCCCCTCCCCCAGTGCGAGGTCGAGCTGATCTTCGCCGACTGCGAGAAGGAGCTGGGTACCGCCTTCGCCGAAGTCTCCGTGATGCGCCGCCTCCACCGCGAGGGCGCCAGCGACTACTTCATCAACGGCAAGCCTTCGCGCCTGAAGGACATCCAGCGTCTCTTCATGGACACCGGCATCGGCCGGATGTCCTACTCGTTCATGGTGCAGGGCCAGATCGACCAGATCCTGTCCGCCAATCCCGCCGAGCGCCGCTACCTCTTCGAAGAGGCCGCCGGCATCACCCGCTACAAGGCGCAGCGTCGTGAGGCGCTGAACAAGCTCAGCGGCGTCGACGCCAACCTCGCGCGCATCACCGACGTGGTCAGCGAAGTCGGNCGCCAGATCGCTTCCCTCCGTCGTCAGGCCGCCAAGGCNCTGCGCTACCGCCGCCTCCGCCATCGTTTCACGCANCTCGACCTCGCCTGGCACGCCAAGCAGTTCGGTGACCGTCGCGCTCAGGTCGCGACGCTCGAGGCCGACGCGACCGTCTGCCGCGCCGACGTCACCGCCCTTACCGACGGACTGCGCGACCGCGAGGCCGCGCTGCTCCAGACCCGTGCCCGCCGCGCCGAACTCGCCGAGCAGGTCCAGCTCGCCCAGCAGGCGCTCTTCGACCTCCGCACGGCCCGCGAGAACGCCGAGAACGAGGCCCGCACGTCCGATCTCCGTTCCGACGACCTCGCTTCGCGCCTCGCCGAGGCCCGCCGCGAGGCGCAGGAAGCCGAGCTCCAGATCGCCGAGTATGAGCTCCGCCTCCGCGGCAGCTCCGACGCCAAGTCGACGGCCGCCGGTTCCGTCTCCGCCACCGACGCCGCCTACCGCGAGAAGACCGCCCAGGTCGAGGAAGCCGCCCGCCAGGTCGTCGAGGCCGAGAACCGACTCCGCCGCGCCCGCCAGGATATCCTCGTCGCCGAAGGCGAGATGACCCGCGCCCGCGGTGATGTCACCAACCTCGAGGTCGACCTCCGCGGCTATCAGTCGCGTCACGTCGACCTTTCCGACTCTCTTGCTCAGGCCAAGCAGGACCGCGTCGCGCTCGAGCAGCGCGTCACCGAATCCGGCGTCGTCGTCACGACCCGACACGGCGAACTCCAGGCCGCGCGTTCGGCCGAGCAGGAAGCGACCGAGAAAGGCCGCGACCTCCTCAACGATTTCCGCGCGCTCCAGCAGACGATCTCGGAGCAGGACCGCAAGGTCGCCAAGCTCTCCGCCCAACTGGGCCTGCTCGAACAGATGCAGTCCCGCCTCGAAGGCTTCTCCGAAGCCGCGAAGGCCGTGCTGCGCGGCGAGTTTTCCGAAGAGCTCCGCTCCGGCAAGGCTTCCGCTCTCGCCGACCTCGTCACCGTCGTCGACGTCTCCGCCGCCGCCGCGCTCGAGAACATCCTCGGCGCCGCCTCCGAGGCCGTCGCCCTCGACTCCGCCGAATTCCTGCCGGGCATCGTCGCCAAGATGGGCGAGCGCCAGCTCGGCCGCGCGGTCTTCCAGGTCGAAGCCCCGCCCGCCTCCCGCGCCGGTTCCGCCGCCCCCGGCTGGCTCCGTCCGGCCACCTCGGCCGTGCAGGCCAAGGCTCCCGAGCACGCCCGCCTCGTCGCCAACCTCTTCGACGGCTGCTACGTCTGCCCGTCCCTCGGTGATTTCATCGCCTGGTGGCGCGCCAATCCGGGCTTCGAATTCTTCCTCGTCGCGACCACCGACGGCGATCTCGTCGACCGCCGCGGCCTCGTCTACGCCGGCAAGCCCCGCAAGGCCGCCGCCAACGCCGGTTCGGGCGTCTTCTCCCGCGAGAGCGAGATCCGCGCCGTCCGCGCCTCGCTCGAATCCGAGAACGACCAGCTCACGACCCTCAACGAGAAGGCCCTCGGCATCCAGTCCGCGATGGACGCCAACGAACTCGACGTCTCGGCCGCCCGCGACGCCACGCAGTTCGCCGCGCAGGAACTTTCCGTCGCCCAGGCCGACGAGCGTTCGGCCCGCCAGACGCTCACCGCCGCCGACGACCGTATCCAGCGCGAAGAGCGTCAGCTCGCCGAACTGGACAACGCCAAGTCCGAGGCGCTCAAGCGCCGCGACCGCGCGCAGGAGACGCTGACGGCCAAGGACGCCCAGGTCGCCGAACTCCGCGCGACGATCTCCTCCGGCGAAAGCCAGCTCGAATCCGCCCGCGCCGAGTCCGACGTGCGCCGCAACGCCTTGGGCGAAGCCCGCCTCGCCCATGCCGAGCAGCGTCAGCGCCTCGAACTCGTCGGCCGCGAGCTCGCCGACCTCGAGTCGCGCCGCGCCGAAGCCACCGCCCGCCTGAATTCGCGTCGCATCGAAGCGCAGCAGAACGAGAAGCTCATCGCCGAACTCAAGGCCTTGGCCATGAGCGCGCGTGAGACCTCCGCCCGCCTCGCCGGCGAGGTCGAANCCTCCAACGCGCAGCTCAACGAACAGCGCCTCGCCCTCGCGGAGACCGACGCCGCCGTCGAATCGGAAGACCGCGTCCTCTCCGTCGACCGCGACCGTCTCCGCGTCGCCGACACCCGCCTCAAGGGCCTCGAAGTCTCCCTTGCCGAGCAGACCTCGCAGTGCGGCTTCATCGTCGAGAAGGTCCAGGCCGACCATCAGCTCGACGTCGCCGACGTCGACTGGCGCCTCCAGCTCTGGCTTTCCGACGGCGAACCCGAAGGCATCTCCAGCTTCGACGACCTCGAGGAGACCGACGAGGAAGGTTCCCGTCCGGCCCCGAAGGCCGTCGCCCGCCGCGGCGAACCGACCGCCGAGGACCTCGCCGCGATGGAATCCGCCGACTGGCCGCCCCTCGTGCGCGAGATCGCCGACCTGCGCGACCGCATGGCCGGCATGGGCTCCGTCAATCTCGTCGCCGTCGAGGAATACTCCTCCCTGCGCGACCGTCACGACTTCCTCACCAAGCAGAGCGACGACCTCTGGAAGGCGAAGGAAGAACTCACCAAGGCGATCGACGAACTCAACCAGACCTCGCTCAAGCTGTTCACCGACACCTTCGAGCAGGTGCGCAAGAACTTCAAGTTCACCTTCGAACGCCTCTTCGTCGGCGGCGCGGCCGACCTCACCATGGTGCAGGCCGAAGATCCGCTCGAGAGCGGCATCGAGATCGTCGCCCAGCCGCCCGGCACCAAGCTCCGCGGCATCACGCTGCTGTCCGGCGGCCAGAAGACCATGACCGCCGTGGCCTTGCTCTTCGCCATCTACATGGTGAAGCCCTCGCCCCTTTGCGTGCTCGACGAGCTCGACGCCCCGCTGGACGACGCCAACGTCAACCGCTTCACGGACATCATCCGCGAGTTCACCCGGTTCTCCCAGTTCGTGGTCATCACCCACAACAAGCGCACCGTCTCGGCCGCCGACGCCATCTTCGGGGCCACCATGCAGGAGAAGGGCGTCACCCGCCTCTTCTCCATGCGTTTCAATAAGGAGCGCGACGAGGCCGAGCCGACCCAGTCAGGGGGCGGTTTCACGATGGCCCGCTGAGGTCGCTTGCCTTGGGCAGGAGGTCGGCTAGGGTGGGAGAGTCATGCTCCGTCATCTCACCGCGCTTGTCCTCTTGCCGGCCATGGCTCTCGCCGGCGTCACCTTCGAGACTGATGCCCGTCCCGTCAACCGGGCGGCGCCTGGTTCCAGTTACGCCGATATGCTCGCCCGGATCACGCCCGCCGTCGTCAGCGTGCGTACCGCCGAAGTGATTCCGGCCTCGGTCCTCAAGCGTTACAGCGGACGCATCGATCCGGATAAGGTCCTGCAGGATGCGCAGACCGGCGAGACGCTCCTGCCCACCGGGCTGGGCTCGGGCACGATCATCCATCCGGACGGCTACGTCATCACCAACCGCCACGTCGTGCTGCAGGAGAATCGTCGCAGCGTCGCCAATACCGTCATCGTGCAGCTCGCCGACCGCCGTGAATTCCGGGCCAAGGTGCTCGGGGTCGACGCCGGCACGGACATCGCCGTGTTGAAGATCGAAGGCAAGGGCCTGCCTTACGCCCGGTTCGCCGACAGCGACAAAGCCCGCGTGGGCGACGTCGTCTTCGCCATCGGTAATCCGCTCGACGCCGGCCTCACGGTCACTTCGGGCATCGTCTCGGCTTTGGGGCGTTCCGGCAAGCTGGGCATGGGCATGGCTTTCGAGGATTTCATCCAGACCGACGCCGCGATCAATCCGGGCAATAGCGGCGGGCCCCTGATCGACTTCGAAGGCCGCCTGCTCGGCATGAACACCGCCATCAAGTCCGGGACCGGCCTGAGCGTCGGCCTCGGTTATTCCATTCCGTCGAACCTCATCACCGCCGTCGCGCTCGATCTCGCCAACCAAGGGCGCGTCGTCCGCGGACTGATCGGCGTGCAGGGGGAGGATCTCTCTGTCGCCGAAGCCACCAAACTTTCACTGGGGAAGGCCGGCGGCGTCCGCCTCGTCGTCGTCTCCGATGAAATGCCGGCGGCCAAGGCCGGGCTGAAGATCGGCGACATCGTCGTCGGGCTCAACGGCAAGCCCGTCGAGAACTGGAATGAGATGCGTCTCGAGATCTCACGCCGTCGTCCGGGCGAGGTCCTGACCTTGAACTATATCCGGGAAGGCCGCGGCGCGCTGGCCCGCCTGACGGTCGCGGAACGTCCGCTCGACCGCTGAGCATGGGGGCGCTTTCGACATTTCGGAATCTGGCCGGCGGACGTCTGCCGCCGCTGACGCGCACGGCCTTGATCTGCGGACTCAGCGTCTTCATCGCCGCTTTGGTCTTTTTCAGTCCCGGGGCAGGGGGGCGGCCGGCCGCGCGTCCGCTGACCCAAGGCGTCCGGCTGGTCTCGCCCGGCGACGCCCGGACCGAAAGCGTCGTGCTCCTGGACAGCTCCGCGGTCTACCTGCCCTCGCCGGCGAAATCGTCCAAGGCCGGGCGGGGTGAGGTCGGCCAGCCTGAGGACGCCCCCTTCGCCGCCTCGCCGCCCATCCTGCAGTTCGATCCGGCCAAGCCGCTGGGTAAGGACTCCATGCTGCAGGTACCCCGCCAGACCGCCCCGGCCGCGGCGCAGGCGATCCCCCTCGTGGCTCAGGAGCCCC
>JGI24766J26685_10000638_pt1 | contig 10007 bp, 5 predicted proteins | sample SanBayMetagenome_FD_26685 | JGI IMG/M metagenome (IMG submission 26685)
GCCGGCCACGTGCGGGCCGCGCTGGCCGTCGTCGCCGCCGGTGCCGACGTGATCCAGCGCGACGAGCCCGAGCAAAACATGATCGCCACGCAATGGGGCGGCTGCCTCTGCCGCCACTGCATCGCTGGGTTTCGCTCCTGGCTCGAGCGGCATGCCGACCCGCAGAAACTCGCCACGGCCGGCGTCACGGACCTCGCCTCGTTTGACTACGCCGCGCACCTGAGGGCGAAGAACGCCCCCAGCGGCGATGGCTTTCGCCGCTGGCCCGAAGGCGGCCAACTGCGGACATATTTCCAGCAGTTCCAGCTCGAGGCGTCGGTGGCCTTCCATCAACGGTGGCGGGCCGAGCTCNACAAGCAGGCCGGCCGCCACATCCCCGTGTCGTGCAACAACGGCGCCCGCGACTGGGGCCCCGTGCGNATGCCNTTCGACTTCTGCATCGGCGAACTGGCCTTCAAGGAGGCCACACCCACGCACCTCCACGAGTGCATGCGGCAGGCCCGCAGCCACGGCCGCCTGCAGACGATCACGATGCCGCTGAAGACCGTGGCGACACCGGCCGAGCAGGAGTCNNCCGACTGGATCCTGCTCACCCGCAAATCGATCGCCACCGCCTACGCCCTCGGGGGCCTGATCGAGATGCCGTGGGACACGTTCCTGCCCGATGCCCAGCGCTACTTCGGCAAGCCGGAACACTACGCCGACCTCACGGCCTTCGTGCGCGGCATCGCCCCGCACCTCGACGGCCATGCGGAGGCGTTCGCCACCGGATGCGCGGTCGAAGACGCCCGCTGGAAGGGGATCGCGCCCCCGCTCGACCTCGCCGCCGCCCAGCCGCACGTGCTCGCCGTCGTGCGCACGCTGCCGGGCACTCCCGCCGCCGCGGCCGCGATCCACCTCGTCGAGAAGCGCGACAAGCCGCATTGACCATTCTCCGGGGGATCCGCATCCCCATGCAGATCCTGAGTTCAGCACGTCGGCAAACCGGGCCGGGAACAGGATGGGGAGTGTCCGGAACTTTCGGGGCCGCGACACGAATTCCCTCGCTGGTGCTTCGGGCGTGCGTGGGTGTGCTCCCGGGCTGCTACCGTTCCCCGGCAGCCGCAGCCTCCTCCAACGCCACCACCTGGTTCCGCCCGCGGTTCTTGGCCTGATACATGGCGTCGTCGGCCCGAGCGATGAGGGCGTCGGTGCTCTCGTCGGGGCGGGCGAGGGTCACGCCGATGCTGAGCGTGACGCTGATCGGCCCGGCGGCGGTCGGAATCGGTTCTGCGGCAGTACGGCGGAGCATTTCGGCGAAGTTCACCGCATCCTGAAGATCGCGGACACCGCAGAGAAACACCATCAATTCATCGCCGCCGAGCCGGGCTCCCAGATCGTTGGGCGACCGCAGGCACGCTCCGATCCTGTCGGCCAGCGCCTCGAGCACGGCATCACCGGCGGCGTGGCCGTAGGTGTCGTTCACCACCTTGAACCGGTCGATGTCGCACCACAGCACGGCGTCGGTGCGGCCGTCGTGCTGAGTGAGGGTTTCGATCCGGTCGATCGCCTCCTTTCGATTGAGCAGCCCGGTCAGTTCGTCCGTGCGGGCGCGGCGCTCGAGAATCCGTTGGGAGGAGACCTCCGCATCGACCAGCCGAAACGATGCCGCGATGCCATCAGTGGTGCCCTCCTCGGTCCGGTAGGGACCGGCATGGATCTCCACCCAATGAATGTCGCCTCCCTTGGACTGCATCTGGGTGCGGACCAGGATCGACTGGCCCAGCAACGCCTTCTGCTGCTCGTGGAGAAACCGTTCACGATCGGCGCTGGAATTGAAAAAGTCGGTGGCCCTGTGATTGATCCAGTCGTCCTGCGACCAGCCAAGCACGGGGGTGACCGATGGCGACACCCAGATGATCGTGCCGTCATGGTCAACACGCACCACGACGTCTGAAGAGTTTTCCGCCAGCAGTCGGAACTGCTCCTCGGAGGCGGCCAATTTCTTCGACACGGCGTCGCGATCGGTGACATCACGCCATGTGAAGCTGACCCGTGCGCCATCGCGAACGGCACGGATATCGATCCGCCGGTGCCCAGCCGCGCCGAGCGGAAACAAAAACGCATCGATGGCAGCAGCACGACCTGTATCGGCGATGTCAGCCAGGATTTTCAGGAGCCCCATCGAGTCGGCGGTGGGATACACCCCGAGGAGACGACTCCCCGTGAGATGTTCGCGGTCGATGCCGATCCAGCCGCATGCTGCCGGGTTCGTGTTCTCGAAGAGAAAATCGACAATGCGGCCGGTTTGATCCCGCACCGGCTGCATGACCACATGCGGATCGAACAGACTCTCCAGCATGGCGTTGAGCCGCCCCCGTTCGACTTCCCATGCCGCCGTGGCCCGGCCAAGTTGCTGGAGGACGCTGGCATAGCGAACCGCCAGATAGGCGATCAGACCGAAGGCCGTGGCCACGATCACCGCCAGCGGCCACCAGTCAGCCGCACCCAGCACGATAACTGCCGCTGGAAAGAGGTGCGTCGTGAGCATGGCAAACCCTAGGAGCGCCAGCGTGACAGGGACAGAGCGGGGGGCTGCCACAACGCCGTCACAGCACCGTTGTTGCAACACGATCAGACCTTCTGCGAGGTGTCCTGCCCAGACCGCGTGGGTTGCCCCCACGATTATGCTAGACCGTCCGTCGGCAGCGCAAGGGACACTTGGCACCCTCGCCCAGGGTTGCGCCCCCCTCCCGGGAACGGGTTGGTATTTCTACTCCGTCTGGGCTTCCGTAGAGTTCCCCACTCTCTCTGCCCCTCAGCCTTCGTGCAGTTGGCACCTCCAGATGGAACTTGCGCTTCCCCATGTTGTCGTCTGGACCACCGGCCCTGGGCTCGGGACCGACCTGGTCGCGGCGCTCGCTGCCCACCCCGTCGAAGTCTCGGAAATCCGCGGGGTGGTCGAGGCTCAGCGGGCAGCCACCAGCCGACCGCCACTGCTGGTGGTGCTGGTGTCCCCTCAGGACGTCTCCGGCCGGATCGCCGCCGCGGCGATGATTTTTCCGGGGGTGCCGATCCTGCTTTACACCAGGTCGCCGGCACCCCTCACGGCAGCAGACAAGCCGGCTGGCGTGGTGTTCGAAGAGCATTCTACCGACCAGCCCATTTCGGAAATCTGCTGGCAGGTGGCCGAACTCTTGAGCCGGACGATCCGCACTTCCCAGACACCGGAGCGCCGCCTTGGGCCGATGCGGATCGAACTCGATCGGGCGGGCGTTGTCGGCGGGGCGTTCGATCTGCGTGGCATCTGGTTTTTCCCCGGCCCGTATCCCCGGGCCGGCGAGTCGTTCCTGAGGCTCTTGCAGCCGGAAGATCGTGGCCTCTTCGGCCACTATCTGGAACTGGCCACGGAAGGAGCGGTGTCTTTCTTTCCGGTGCGTGTCCTCGACGATGCCGGTGCATCCCACCCGATGCATGCGGGCCTGCGATTCGGCGGGGCGGGCCGGGTCGACCTGATCCTGCAGCCGCTCATCGACTGCGCACCAATCGTCGGCCGACGTCGCGGCACTCGCGACCCTCTCACCGGACTGATCGACCGCTGGGAGCTGTGGCGGCAAATGGGGCAGCGGGGTGCGTCGGCAGGGCCGGCCTGCGTGCTCTTCGCCAAGCTCGACGCCTTTGAATCGATTGCCACCACGATGAATTTCCAGCAGGTGGACGAGGTCTTCGATCGCGTGGCCTCGGCGATCACCCGGGTGTTTCCTTGGCCGGCCCAGCCCAGCCGACTGACAGGCGGGGCCTTCCTCTGCCTCATCACCGACACGGCCGCAGAACGGCTCAGAGGGCGGGCCCAGCGACTGATCCAGTTGGTGAATCGCATCGGGGGCGAGGGGGTGTTCAACGAGCTTCGGTTCGGCATGTCGATCGGCATCGCCGATGTGACCGACGGAGATCACGACCTCGCGGTGCGGCTCGCGGAGACGGCCGTTCGCGAGGCCCACATTGCCGGCGGCAATCGCGTGGTCATCGCCGGACCAGACACGCTGGTCCATCTCAGGGTCGGCGATCTCCAGTCAAACATGGATCTCGATTCCTGGGAGCTCTGGCTGCAGCCCGTGGTCCGCGGCACAGACGGCAAGCCGGAGTTTTACGAGGCTCTGGCCCGATTTGGTACCGCTCCAAAACCCAAGATCACCCGGCCCGATTTCTTCACCGCCGGCCAGCTGGCCGGGCTCCTGGAACGCTTCGACCGGATGGTGTTGCTGCGGTCTCTCGAGTTGCTGGCGGCGCATCCGCAGCTGCGGCTCTCGGTGAATGTGACCCGCGAGACCTTTGCGACCGAATCATTCCCGGAGACGGCGATCGCCATGGTGCGGGACTCGCACATCGATCCAAGCCGGATCATCATCGAGATTTCCCCGGTCTGCCTGACGCTGGCGGAGGATCTTGTCAGACCGCGACTGCAGCGACTGGAAGATGCCGGCATCGCAGTCGCGCTCGACGACTTTGGCAGCGGCGTCTGCTCCCTGCGGCACCTGACCGACTTCCCGATCGCCATGGTGAAGCTCGACGAACTCGTCACCAGTTACGTCGCTGACGATCCGCTGCAGCGGAATTTCGTCCGCATGGTGGTGAACCTCTGCCGCGCCCGCGGCATCCGCACCGTTGCCGAATGGACGCAGACGATCGAGCAGATGCAGCGGCTGGCCGAGGACGGCGTCGATCTCTTTCAGGGCGAACTCCTCGGCATGCCCATGCCCCCGCACGAAGTCCTCCCACCACGCACGTCACCAAAGTCACACGCATGACGCGCAGCCTGATCGCCATCCTCTGGCTCGGTATGCTGGCGCTATTCGACGTGTCGGCGGAGGCGGCCGCGACCTTTGAACGCGGGTTGCAGGCTGAAAGCGAATTGCGGATCGACGAAGCCCGCGATCTCTTCCGTCAGGCGCTCCTGGAGACTCCCGACGCGCCGGGCGTGGCCGAGCACACTGCCTGGTTTCTGTTCCTCAACGGGTTTCACGACGAGGAGTGCCGGGATCTACTGCGGCGGACGGCGCCGACTGCGCAGGAGCCTGCAGCGATGGAGCGAGCCGCCCGCTTCATCGAGCGGAAACTCGGCCAGCGGGGGCCGGCTGACGACGAGGAACAGGAAGCAGCGAGAGCGTTTCATGACCTCATGATCAAGCGGGCGGCCGAGGGTAGCGACGAGCAACTGGGCGGGTCTCTGGTCGATGCGGGTGATTTTGCGAAGGGAGTTCCCCTGCTGGAAAAAGCGTTGGCCGCCGATCCCACGAACGGCCCGCTCTCGCTCCGGCTGGCACGGGCCTACGTCTGGTCGCAGCAATTGCCGCAGGCGGATGCCGCCTACGAAAAACTCCTCGGACAATATCCCGACAACCCCGCCCTGCTCCTTGAAAGCAGCCAGGTGGCCGCGGGCCGGGGGAATGTCGAGCGGGCCCGGTCGCTCCTCGCCGCCGCCGACAAGGCAAGGCCTCATGACCCACGGATCGCGCGAGAGCAGGTGAACGTCGAGGCGAAGATCGCCGAACTGGCCGCAGCCGCCAAGGAGAAACCAGCCGCGGCCCCGCCAGAGGAATTGCCGGCCCCCAAGCCATTACCGGCGGTAGACACCGCCTTTGACCGGGGCGAGAAGGCTGAAAAGCTTCTGCTCATCTACGAGGCCCGTGATCTCTTTCGGCAGGCGCTCAGGGAAACCCCCGACGCCTCGGGCGTCGCCGAGCATACCGCCTGGTTTTTCTTTTTGAACGGATTCCACGACGAGGAATGCCTCGACGTGCTCCGGCGGGCTGCGCCGAAGTCGGAACAGCCCGCCGCCGTGGAGCGGGCAGCCCGTCACGTCGAGCGGGAACTCGGCCTGCGGGGCCCCGCCGGCCAGGAAGAAAAGGCTGCCAAACGGGCATTCGACCAGAGCCAGATCGCCAAGGCCAGAAACGGCACCGACGAGCAGCTCGGCGGCGCGCTGGTCGATGCCGGCGAATTTGCGGAAGGCATCCCGCGTCTGGAGAAGGCGCTGGCCGCGGATCCCACGAACGGTCCGCTGGAGCTGCGGCTGGCTCGGGCCTATGTCTGGTCGCAGCGGTCGGCAGAAGCAGACGCGGCGTATGGCCGGCTGCTCGAAAAGCATCCCGACAACCCGGCGATTCTTTTCGAACGCAGCAAGGTGGCGGCCGACCGCAACATGCTCAATCGGGCCCGTGGGATACTGATCGCGGCAGAGCAGGCCCGCCCGCGGGACGCGCGGATTCTGCTCGAACGGTCGCGTGTGGAGGCGCGGCTTGTCAATCGGCGGGCGGCCCTCGACGCAGTGGACCGGATGCACACTCGGGATCAGGCGTCGACGCTGGCCATTCTGGCCCGGGCGCGGGCGGAGCATTACAGAGGCCAGTTCGGCCCCGGGCGCGACGGCTATGCCTACGTGCTGAGTCGAGCTCCCTACCTCGAGGAGGCGGCCCACGGGCTGGCGGAGTGCCGCATGCGGCGTGGTGAACTAGGCAGTAGCGACGCCCTGCTCGGCAATTGGATGCCACTGGAGCGGAGCCTCGACTGGACGTCGCGGACAGACCTCTTCGCAGAACTGACCGACCCTGGGATCGGGGCCGACTACGCCACTTACTCGAATTCGCTCGGCTACTTCGAGCACGACTTCGGCCTCGATGGCTACTTCCATCCCACGCCGGAGACGGAAGTCCGGCCGGCGCTCGTCAATTCCATCTTCACGCAGTCTGGATTCTCGAGCATCGACCGACAGGGAGCGCTCGTCGACGTGAATCACCGACCGCAGGACTGGGTGGCCACGCACGCCCGCCTCGGCATCAACGGTTACACGAACAACTGGGTGAGTCCCGTGGGTGGATTGTCGACGGAGTTCTTCCCGACCCACTGGCTCGACATCGGCGGCGGCGCGGAATACTTCAATCTCATCGACTTCCAGCCGCCGTTCGGGATCGGCATCTACGACATCGTCACCACGATCGGCGGCGTGGGGGAGAAGATCTCGAGCACACAGGGCTCGCTGCACATGCGCGTCCGGCCCTGGGCGGGGTGGACGCTCTACGGGCGGTCGCGCGTGGCCTCGTTCTCCGACGGCAATCTGTTCCAGGACAATTTCGTGGAGTCCAGCTACGAGTTCAGGCCCGGCGGTCCCATCCGCACCCGCGCGAGTGTCGCCTGGTACTTCCTCGCCCTCGCCCAAGACGCCCCGCTCTTCCAGCAGGTGCCGGGCGGCACCATCACACCCGCCTACTATTCCCCCGCGGCCCTCGACGTCATTTCCTACAATCTCGAAATGTCGGGCAAGCCACGGGAACGTCTCGACGTCGGCGGCGAGGGACATCTCTACCAGATCCTCGAAAACAGCGGGCTCGGCGTCGGCCTCTTCCTGTTCGCCAGGCAGCAGTTGGAAAGCCCGTTGAGCGTGCTGCGATTCGACGCCCGTTACTTCACCCAGAACCGCGGCCTCACCCGGCAGAGCAAGTCGGCCGGGTCGTATGATGCGCTCAACTTCGTGCTCAGCTATGACCGCCGTTACTGAAGCAACCGCCGCTCCTGAAGGCCGGGCGAGACGGTATCACGACGCCGCACTCACCCGCGCCGCTCGTTGCAATCGGGTGCTCTACGTTCTCACCGTTGTTGCGGGGCTGGTCTACCTTCACTGGTTGATCACGGTGACGGACTGGAAGCACCCCGTGGCTGCCAGCACGTTTCTCGTGGCCGAGTTGATCTGCTTCGTGTGCGTGCTCGTGTGGGGCGACATGCTGTCGGAGCAGCGGCTTCATCCCGTGGAAGGCATGGATTGGAAAGGCGATCCGCCGGACGTCGATCTGCTGATCACGGTCTGCAGGGAGCCGATGGAGGTGGTCCGCCCCGCCTTCGAAGCCGCCGCCAAAATCGACTACCCCCATCTGCAGGTCACGGTTCTCGACGACGGCCCCTCCGAGGAGGTGAAAGCGCTCGCGACACAGTTGGGATTCCACTACACAACCCGCCCGGAACGCATTTCAGCCAAGGGGGGAAACCTCAACCACGGGCTGCGGATCACGTCGGCCCCGTTTGTCATGACCTTGGATGCGGACCAGGTGCCGCACTCGGACGTCATTCGCCGGATGATCGGCTACTTTCAGATTCCCGAGATCGGTTTCGTCGGCAGCCGGCAGTCGTTTTGTGTTCCCGAAGGCGACCCCTGGGGGAACCGCGACACCGTGTTCTACGAGTCGATGCAGATCAGCAAGAACGCCTTCAACGCCTCCATCTCCTGCGGAAGCGGGGTGATCTATCGCCGCAAGGCGCTGGAGGACATCGGAGGATTCTGCGAATGGAGCCTGGTGGAGGATCTTCACAGCTCCATGCTGCTCGAGGACAAGGGGTGGCATTCCGTCTATTACCCGTTTGCCCTCACCCAGGGGACGGCGCCGAGCGATATCTTCGCGCAGCAACAGCAGCGGCGACAGTGGGCGACCGACTCGGTGAGAATTCTGTTCTGGGACAATCCCTTCTTCCGCAAGGGGCTCAGCTGGCATCAGAAGGTCTGCTACTTCCATTTTGGCTATCACTACATCATGTTCGGGATCGCCTACCCGATCTTCTTCGTGATGCCCATCTGGGGTTTGTTCACCGGCGAGTTCGTTCTGTCGGCGCCGATCTGGCTTTTTTTCGCCTACCGGATGCCGTATCTCGCCCTGATGCGCTGGATGAACTCGTCCATGACGAACCACAAACAGGACATGAAATCGTTTCAGGTTCAGTCGGGCCTCTGGTTCGTCTACCTCGTTGCCATCTTCACGGCCCTGGTCCATCCGCAGCAGCGGCCGGCCTACCGGGTGAACACCAAGATCGGGCGAGACATCAACCTCCTCGCCCGCATGCTCGCCCTGGCGCCCAACCTGTTGCTGATCGGACTGTCGCTAACGGCGATCGTGTATGGATTACTTCATTACATGGACCGGCCCAGCTATCTGGCGATTCATGTCTTCTGGTGCAGCTGGGTGGTCGTATGCCTGCTACGGCCCACGATGGTGGGCCTGTGGCCAGATTGGTTCACAAAGAACACGGGGAAGAAGCTGACCTGGCCCGCATAAACGAAAAAGGCGACTGCCCACCTTTTTCCTCTGGGCGGAAGCCTTCCGCACCATGGCCGCCAAGGGGGATTCGCACGGTCGACCAGACTCGACTCGTCAAGAAACTCGGCCGCATCGACGCCCCGACGGCCCAGCGGGTCTTGGACGTCCTGCAGGAAATGTTCGCTCGGTAGTTCGCCTGCGGCCTCGGGTGTTGCTCGTCCCCGCCGTGGCGACGGCTCATTTTTTGTTTTTTGATCGCACGTGCGTGCCGGAGGAGTTTTGCCTACACTTTACGCGGCGGTCGTTCACTCACGGTTTCATTGGTGCCTGGCCATGATTCGCGGCGTCAAATTCCTGTTCGATGAACGCGGCCAGCGCACCGGGGTGATGATCGACCTCCGGCAAGGCCGCGGTTTCTGGGAGGACATCCTCGATGTCGCCACCGCGCGGTCGCGGGAGCGCGAAACCAGTGAAAGCTGGGCAACGGTTCGCGCCCGGCTTGAAAAGTCCGGGCGCCTGAAGAAAGGCCGACGCCGTGCATGAGGTGCGGATCGGAAGATCCGCCACCAAGGAACTCGGGTCGCTTCCAGACCAGACCGTAGCTCGCATCGTGCCAGACGAGTCGCCGCGACCATCTGGCCAGGATAGGATTGGTCGAGGATCGACGGACGGGGACGCGGCCATGCAACAGCTCGAAAAAACGGTGNGCANGCCGCAGGANGCCGGCACGTCGCGGGCTGCNACGGCACGGGATCGCCCCGTGCGGGCGACGAAGCACGTGGCCCTGCTCGTGGAGACCTCGCGGACCTATGGCCGCGACCTGCTCAAGGGCATCCACCGCTACCTCGCCGAGCACGAGCACTGGTCGCTGTTCCTCGAACTGCGGGCGCTCGATTCGCAGGTGCCCCGCTGGCTCTCCTCGTGGCAGGGCGACGGCATCATCGCCCG
>JGI24766J26685_10000640_pt1 | contig 10004 bp, 7 predicted proteins | sample SanBayMetagenome_FD_26685 | JGI IMG/M metagenome (IMG submission 26685)
TTTCTTCACTGCTCATGTTCATGATATCATTGAACTCGATACCTCCTCGCATGTACCAAGCCATTCGTTGAGCATTAAATTTAATTGCCATGGCTTCTTTCCACAATCCATCACCGTATTTTTTCATACCCTCGTAGTCAAGGGAAAGAAGCCTCATACGAAAAAATCGCTGTAGTTTAGTACCAATGGTGTAACAAATTCATTTTCACATGCGCTACACTTTACATCTAGTTGCGGTAATACATTTTCTTCTCTAAGTTTAATACCAAATTCTTTAATACCAGCACTTGTTTGACGATCACAGTGATTTACAAATTCTTTGATAAAATTTTTATCTTCGACCATAGTTTCGGGGGTTTTAATCCAATCAATTGTATTAGTGATAATATCAGTTGTTAGTTCATTCATGTATTTCATTGCTTTACGTGTTTCTTCTGCACGTTCTTCTTCATTTTCAATACCATTTATTGCCATAAGCATTTTTTGAACTTCGTACTGGCTCATGCTGTTTTTATTGACTTCTTGAAATGTTAATGGACGAAATTTAATTTCTAAATCCCTTATTTTAAGGGTTTTTTTGTAGTCTACATTTTGGCGACTAGAAAGTAATTGCACCATGTTTATTCCAAAATTGTTTTCATTGTTGCATTTTGGGCATGTGCAAACTATATCCATAGTGTCACCTGAACTTGCTATACGTATGGCTATAAGGACGGCATCAAGATCAACTGATGTAATTTTCCATGGATCTTTAATTGCTGGTACACAACTTTTAATGATATCGACCACAGCATGTCCGTTAAAAAGTGCATCCGGTGTGCGGCTTGTTACCTCATCAATTGCTGACATTGGATAAACTGGATACTCACCTGAATCAGATTTTTCAACAATTTGTTGATTATAGCCCTCGCCACCGCTTGGTAGTTTAATATAGATGCTTGGACGACGAAAATAATGTTTTAGGGGATTCTCAGACATTTTGGAACCTTTCTGTATCTATATTTAGACCAGATAAATAAGTAGATTAATAATTTTATGTCAGCAGCCAGCGAAAATCCAGAATTAGCCCAAGCAATACAGGAGTTTATTGATGCCCTGAATCGGGGTAGGGGCGGTTTTGACGATTATACTAGTGAAGTGGACAGGGCGGCAGCGGCCGAAGAAAAACGCCAGGCCGCCACTAAAGAAAGAATAGCAAAAGAAAAGGCCGCGTTTGATGAAGCGGTTGGTAAATGGAAAAAAGCGGGTGACGCCGCTACTAATTTTACAAAAAGTTTAAATGGTCCAGAGGCTGCAATGCAGTCAATGGGGGATGCTACTGCGTTTGCAGTAAAGGGATTAACATCGCTTGCTTCCGGTATACCTTTAGTTGGTGCAGCGATAAAAGGTTTAGGAGAAGCAGCAGGCGAAACAATAAAATTTTTAACTGCTGAAACCGGTAAAGCATTTGCTGCATTTGGTAAACTAAGCACCACTGGTGTAGTTACTAGTTTCCAGGATATGCGGTCTGCATCAGAAAAAACTGGACTAACATTTGATCAACTATCACAGACTTTAGGAAAAAATAGTGAAGCATTAGCATTGTTTGGTGGATCGGCGATTGATGGCAGCAAAAAATTACAAAAAGTTTTAAACATAAATGCAGAATCTGCGGAACAATTACAAAAATTAGGTATTGGATTTCAAGAATTTGCTGATATACAGGCAGGATATATAGCAAATCAGGCAAAAAGTGGATTTGCACGTGGTAAATCTGATAGAGAATTGGCAGAAGGTGCAAGACAATATGCAGAGCAACTGGCTGTATTATCTAAATTAACGGGTAAAAGTCGTGAAGAACTGCAAAAAGATCGTGATAAAGCAATGTCTGATGCACGATTTAGTGCTAAAATTGCAGAGTTAAGGGCCAAAGGCGACAAAGACACAGCAGATAGATTATTTGAAGCATACAGTCGTGTACCTGAAGGTATGCGACAAGGTTTCACTGAAATGGTAGCGGCTGACGGAGCAGTGACTGGTAAAGCATCAGCAGAATTTTCAGTTACAATGGGTCAGGCTGGAGTCGATGCAACAAAGTTGACACAAGGGTTATTAAAGGGAACCGAAAGTGTTGACACGTTTATGTCTAAAATGGCAGACGGTGCCAAAAAATATGTAGAAATGACGGGTGGTCTAGCAAAAGTTATTGGACCAGACTCGATAGTAACAAAAAATTTCGTTGAGATGGCAATTCTTGCTCAACAGGCAGGAACGTCATTTAAAAATTTAAGAGAGGGTATAGAGACCGATCAAAAAACCCAACAAGGAAAGAAAGATCCCACTGCTGAGGTAGCAACACAGGCGCAAAAATTAGCAAATAAAACTGGATTATTAGTAACCTCCACTGAAACTCTTATGGCCTATAATAAAAAAATGGGCGAAGTTATGGAGGGGTTAATAGACACGCTTAGTAAATTTTCAAAAAGCGGTGCCGCAAATACAGCAATGGAAATTGCACCCTATGCATTGGGTGGTGCTGCTATTGCTGGAGTTGCTAGTAGTGCCATAATGGCCAGAGCAGGTAAAAAATTATTAGGCGGAGCAAAAAAAGGTGCGCCGGGGGCGGGAGGAGCAGTAGCACCTGGTATGGCTGCTGGTGCTGGAGACTTAGTAGAAAATCTTGGTCGTGGTGGCGGTGGTTTTCTTGAAGGCACCGCAAGGGGGTTAGAGGCATTTGGTAAAGCCGGGGTAGGTGCGATAAAAGGTGCTGGAATTTTGGCAGCTGCCATAACTGCTATAGGCGCAGGTCTTGCTGGTGCTACCTGGTTGATGGGTAAGGCATTACCGACATTAGCAGAGGGATTACAGCCATTTGAAAAACTAGATGGTGAAAAATTACTAGCAACTGGCAAAGGTGTAGGGGCACTAGGTGCAGGTTTAGCCGTTTTTTCTGTCGGCGGCGCAGCAGCAAGTTTTGGTTCGATGGCAACTTCTATATCAGATGGTATAGCATCATTTTTTGGTGGTAAAACTCCATTCCAAAAATTAGAAGAGTTTAGTAAATTAAACATTGATGCTGAAAAAGTTAAAAACAACGCAACAGCATTCGTTGAATTTGCAAAAGTACTGGGTCTTTCAGGCGTAGGAGGAGTAGCGTCTGGACTTGGAACAGCAATAAGTGCTATGGGTGATGCACTTTCAAGTAAACTCTTTAAAGAAAAAACACCGATTGAAAAGTTTGTAGAGTTTAGTAAGTTAGATGTAGGTGACCCCACAAAATTAAAAGATAAAGCAGAAGCATTTGCTGCGTTTATGTATGGATTTACAACTAAACCAGGAAAATCTAGACCACCGCCAGTACAACCAGCAGCCGCACCAGCACCGGCCGCGGCTCCAGCACCTGCCCCAGCACCGGCAGCAAGCGCAGTAAGGCCGGTATCCCCGCCAGCACCTGCCGCGGCCCCAGCACCTGCCCCAGCACCGGCAGCAAGCGCAGTAAGGCCGGTATCCCCGCCAGCACCTGCCGCGGCCCCAGCACCGGCAGCAAGCGCAGTAAGGCCGGTATCCCCGCCAGCACCGGCAGCAAGTGCAGCAAGACCCGCATCTTCCACGGGCCGATCTGGTGCAGATGAAATGTCAGCAGATTCGCAGAAAAATTTGGCTGGTATAAAACAAACTTTACTCGATAAGGGTATAAAAGATGAAAATTATATTAATGCCATACTTGGCAATATAATGAAAGAAAGCGGCGGTAAAATAGTAGAAGAAAATTTAAATTATGGTAAAACATCAAATGATCGTATTAGAAGTATTTTTGGAAAACGTGCAGCCAGATTTTCAGATCAAGAGTTGGATGTTATTAAAAAAGATCCACAAAAAATGGCAGAAGCGATGTATGGTGGAGAAACATCCGTTGGTAAAGCGTTTGGTAATACAGAGGCAGGTGATGCTTGGAAATATAGAGGGCGTGGTTATATACAATTAACTGGTAAAAATAATTACGCAGCAGCATCAAAAGCAATTTACGGTGATGACAGACTTTTAAAAAACCCAGATTTGCTTAATAGACCAGAAGTAGCCAATGAAGTAGTTGCATGGTTTATGCAACAAAATAAATCTTCTATGCAAAAACATCTTAAAATAGGTTCTGGTCCTATGTCAAAAGCTCAAGCAAATCTATTAGCCACTAGTCAAATAGCAGGAGTGGCGATAACTCCTGGTAAAGGTGGATATTTGGCTGAAGAAGTTTTAAGTAAAGTTGACAAATATTCATCTCAGGTGGCGGGCATACAACCAGGCGAACAAAAAACAACCGGCACTGGGGCAATTGCGGTTGCACCAGAAGATGCACTTAAATTAATTAAATTTAGCGGTCATGGTGCCGGCGCAAAAGAAAACTGGAATAAGTTGAACCCCGATTTCAGAAATAGATTCCTTGCGTTGTTATCTGATCCTGCGTGGGGAGGTCAAACAATACCATATATTAGTGGCCAGCGTAGTGATGAACAGCAAGAAAATTTATATAAAAGATGGAAAGCAGCTGGAGGTAGTATTCCCGATAAACCTACCGCTGATGGAATTACAACACCAGTGCCACCCATAAGCATGGGAGGTAAACCTAATTCTCATAATTTAGGATTAGCGATTGACGTGGGCAGAGAAGGCTTGTCTAAATTAGAAGCAAGTGGTTTACTAGGCAAATATGGATTCCGTTCAGGTAATACATTTAGAACACCAGATCCAGTCCATATACAGGATGCTGGGTATCGTGCAGCACGAAATGGAGCAATAGTTGAACCAAAAACTGGTGGATCATTAATGCAAGTCGGTGAAGGCGGTCAGGCCGAAGCAATAGTGCCACTACCTGATGGTAGATCAATACCAGTTACTATAAAAAATAGTTCAGAGCAAATGTCAGGAATGAAAGAATTATTTACTGCAATGACAGATAAGTTTGATACCATGATTGATCTATTATCACAAGGTAATAGAATCAGCCGTGATATTCAAATGAATACCCTTTAAATAATAAATACTAGATGGCCTATAAACGTAAATTTAGCAATCAACATGGTTCACTAAGCCCAATTAGTGGTAGTAATAGTAATAGCGGTTCATGGAATGCCGGTATGGGTAATGAATCAACCGGCGGTTGGACTAATGATTTTGCTTATCGTAACTGGCAAAGCCGCCTGCCCGAAGTTTATACAGGACATCCAAACCGTATTGAACGCTATAATCAGTATGAAATGATGGATGTTGATCCAGAAATTAATGCATGCCTGGACATACTTAGCGAGTTTAGCACTCAACTAAATGAACATAATAAAACTCCATTCCAAATACATTTTCATGGCGAGCCGACACAAACAGAAGTTGATCTAGTATCAAAACAGTTAAAACAGTGGTGTAAATTAAATGAATTTGAAACCAGAGCATTTAAGATATTCCGGAATACTGTAAAGTACGGTGATCAGGTATTTGTACGTGATCCAGAAACTTTTAAATTATTCTGGATTGATATGACCAAGGTGGTTAAAGTAATTGTAAATGAAAGTGAAGGTAAAAATCCAGAGCAGTATGTACTTAAAGATATAAATCCAAACTTGCAAAATCTAACTATAGCAGAAAAAACTACTACCGATTTCCAAGCACAACCTCCAACTGCGGGATATAGTGCACCCTATAGTTACACAGTACCTAATGAACCATATGGAACAACCGGTAGCCGTTTTAGTCTAGGCATAAATGAAAATGCAGTAGATGCTAAACACATTGTTCACCTAAGCCTAACTGAAGGCTTAGATCGTTATTGGCCATTTGGGCAAAGCATATTGGAAAATATTTTTAAGGTATATAAGCAAAAAGAATTACTTGAAGATGCCATACTAATATATCGCGTGGCACGTGCACCAGAGCGACGTATATTTAAAATTGATGTTGGTAATATGCCAAGCCACATGGCTATGGCATTTGTAAACCGGATAAAAGATGAAATACACCAGCGCCGTATACCAAGTATACATGGTGGACAAGCAGTAGTAGACGCTACATATAATCCATTATCTATTAATGAGGATTACTTCTTTCCTGTAACAGCAGATGGACGTGGCAGTGATGTAACAACTCTTGCCGGTGGCCAAAACTTGGGCGAAATTGATGACTTAAAATATTTTAATAATCGTCTTGCACGTGGACTACGTGTGCCAAGCAGTTATTTGCCTACTGGACCAGAAGATAGTGAACGACCATTAGTTGATGGTAAAGTTGGCACGGCAATGATACAAGAGTACCGTTTTAATCAGTATTGTGAACGTCTACAAGGATATATTTCACGTAAATTAAATGATGAATTTAAATTGTTCCTACGGTGGCGTGGTTTTAATATAGACTCAGCCTTGTTCGACATATCGTTTAATCCACCACAAAATTTTGCTGCGTATCGCCAGAGCGAACTTGATAAAGATCGGGTAAACACATTTACTGCAATGGCGCAATTACCTTATATTTCTACCCGTTTTGCGATGAAACGTTTCTTAGGTCTTAGCCAAGAAGAAATTAAAGAAAATGAAAAATTGTGGGGTGAAGAACGGGAAGAACCAGAAGCAGGCGAAGGAGCATCAGCCGATTTACGTAGTGTGGGTATAAGCAGTGCGGATGTCGAGGGTGATATAGAAACAGCGGAAGGCATGGAAGAAGCGCCTCCAGAAGGTGGTATGGCACCGGAAGTAACTGCGCCGGTAACACCCGCGCCAACTGGTGGCGCTCCAGGTGCACCAGCAGGCGCACCTCCTGCAGTATAAGATAAATATATAAATGTTCCTAAGAGAATTTTTTGAAGCAGCACCAGAGGGTTGGCAAGATCGCCAAGACGATCATAGTCAGCCTAAATGGGGTGAATCACGTAAAACTAAATTAACGTTACGTGAGATTAATAAGTTGCGTCGTATGCAAGAAGTGCAGGCATATGAGCGTGCTAGGGACTTAAAAAAGATACGGAAACAGTATGCGCCACCAGCACAGGGTGGTGGACCAACACTATAGTACTAGTTAAACCTTAAAACGTTAAAAAAGCGCATTTATTGCGCTATTTTTTTGTATACAGGGTAAATATACTTACAAGCCATTTAATCTAAAGGAGTAAAAATGTCTACAGCAAAATTTGAAAAGTTAATTGATCTAATTATTAATGAAGATCAAGAACGTGCAGAACAATTATTTCACGAAATCGTAGTTGAAAAGAGTCGTGAAATCTACGAAGGTCTGATGGAAGAAGATGACCTAGAAGAAGATATGACCACAGGTCTAATGGACGAAATCGAAATGGAAGAAACAGATGATCTTGCCATGGAAGATGAAGTCGAAGACGAAGACGAAGAAATCTCTGGTGATTTTGACGTTGAAGGCGGAGATGACATGGAAGACATTGGTGATGACATGGGCGATGAAGGCATGGGCGACGACATGGGCGATGCTGATATGGGTTCCGAAGAGGCTGCAACCAAAGATGATATTATGGATCTAGAGGACAAACTAGACCAATTGTTAGCCGCTTTCGAAGAAGAATTTGGTGCTGAGGAAGAAGGCGAAGAAGAGGAAGAAGGCGAAGAAGAGGAAGAAGGTGAAGAAGAGGGTGAAGAAGAATCCGGCGTAATGGAAGCCGTAGAAATGAAGAAAGTATCCGTAACCCACACCGACGGTAGCGATTCCGGTAGCCGTAAAGGTCCAGTTGCCGCCAATTCTGGTGCAGCAGGTATGGCCTCTAAGCCAGTAAAATTCAGTGATGGTGGTCAAGCACAACCAAGCGGTCCAAAAGGTCCAAGCAATGCTTATAGCAAAGGTGAAGGCCAGGTTAAAGGCGCAGGTTCCTTCAAGAATGCACCAGGCGTAAATGGTGGCAAGACTGAAGCCGCTCCAAAGCCAGAAATGAAGCAAGCCTCCGGTGTAAACGTTAAAGATGTTGTGCCTGAGAGCAAGCGTTCCGCTAAGAAGATGATTAAGTAAAGGTTTAGGTTAAAATGGCTTTGTACCTAAAGGAAAACTTAACATTTGATAGGGCCAGTATGGTCGTTGAAAGTGTTAAGGAAGGTGAGTTGAAGAACCTTTATATGAAGGGTATCTTCATCCAGGGTGGGGTAAAGAACGCTAATGAGCGTGTTTACCCCGTGCCCGAAATTGAAAAAGCCGTGGAACAACTAAACAACCAAATACGTGAAGGCAATTCCGTTCTAGGTGAAGTAGATCACCCTGATGATCTAAAAATCAATTTAGATCGTGTAAGCCACATGATTACAAATATGTGGATGGATGGCCCAAACGGTTATGGTAAGTTAAAGATTCTACCTACTCCAATGGGGCAACTAGTGTCTACCATGTTGGAGAGCGGAGTAAAACTAGGTGTCAGTAGTAGAGGCAGCGGAAACGTTGATGATTCTAGTGGCAAAGTCAGTGACTTTGAAATAGTCACTGTGGACATAGTAGCACAACCTAGTGCACCAAATGCATATCCAAAAGCAATATATGAGGGTCTAATGAACATGCGTGGAGGCCACCGTGTATTAGACAATCTAAAGGGTACAAATTTGGATAAAGATGCTAAAGTCCAACAATACCTTAGAGAGGAAGTAACACGCCTCATTAAGGATCTTAAAATAAAAGGGAAAGCATAAAATGTTAGATGCTATCAAGCCATTGCTAGAAAGCGGAATCGTTAATGCAGATACTGCCAAGGCTATAAATGAAGCCTGGGAGTCTAAATTAAACGAAGCCCGTGAAGAAGTACGTGCTCAACTGCGTGAAGAATTTGCGGGTAAGTACGAACATGATAAGAATGTAATGGTAGAAGCCCTTGATAAAATGGTTACAGAAAGCCTATCCAGTGAAATTGCTGAGTTCAACGAAGAGCGTAAGCAAATGAACGAGGACCGTGTAAAGGCACAACAAAAACTACGTGAAAATGCAGGCAAATTCAACGATTTTATGGTCACTAAACTGGCCGAAGAATTGCGCGAATTACGCCAGGATCGTAAGTTACAAACAGAATCCCGCGATAAGTTGGAGCGTTTTGTTGTTGCAGCCCTAGCAAAGGAAATTCGTGAGTTTGAAACAGACAAACGTGCTGTAGTTGAAGCCAAAGTAAAATTAGTTGCCGAAGCAAAAGATCAACTAGCCAAATTAAAGGCTAAATTTGTTGCTGAAAGTGCTAAGAAAGTAGGCGGGTTAGTAGCCACCCAACTCAAGGGTGAAATTGGTCAATTGAAGAAGGATATCAAAGAAGCACGTGAAAGCCAGTTTGGCCGCCGTCTATTTGAAGCCTTCGCTGCCGAGTTTAGTGCAACCCACTTAAACGAAAAGAACGAGACACGTAAGTTACTCGCTCAACTAGCAGAAAAAGAAAGTCAATTAGCCGAATCTGCCAAAACAGTAAAAAATGCTCAACGTATAGTTGAGTCCAAAGAACGTGAAGTTCGCATGATTAAGGAATCCAATCTACGTGAGCGTACCATGAGTGAATTACTAGGTACACTAAACGAAGAAAAGGCCGAAGTTATGAAGAACTTACTAGAAAGCGTCCAGACTCCAAAGTTAAAGACTGCTTTCGATAAGTATCTACCAGCAGTACTAAATCAGGGTAAGGAACCAAAGCCTGCACAAACTAAGCAAGCATTGACCGAAAACCGTCAAGTACTAACTGGTGATAAAACTGCCAATAAGGCCGAACAAGAAGATGAACACGGTGATAACCTAGTACTCTTCAAGCGCCTGGCAGGGCTCTAAAAACTGACATTAATAAGGAGAAAACATACAATGTCTAAAGTTCTATTAGAAAGCCGTTGGGGCGAAACCAAAGAAGCCCTGCTAGAAGGCTTAAACGGCACCCGCCGTTCATCCATGGGTGTTATCCTAGAAAATACCCGTAAGCAGTTACTTGCTGAAAGTTCAGCAGGTACAACAGTAGCCGGTAATATTGCTACACTAAACCGTGTAATACTACCAGTTATCCGCCGTGTCATGCCAACCGTTAT
>JGI24766J26685_10000641_pt1 | contig 10002 bp, 6 predicted proteins | sample SanBayMetagenome_FD_26685 | JGI IMG/M metagenome (IMG submission 26685)
CGTCGATGCCCTTGCAGATGCCTTGGGAAATAATGTCACTGGGATGCTACTTCGCTACAGGAAATGACCAGCGTCTAAGGTGCGTTTCGCGGTACTTCCTAGGGGAGGGCAAAGGCCGTTCCGGTTACGAATGCGGCTTGGGTCACCGCCCCTCGCATGCTCAAAGGAACCGGTCCGATCGACCATGGTGCACAACTGCCCGGTCGGTAATACCCCAAAGGATGCTGGCACTCGTTGGGCGGATGGATCCCCATCTTGTAAGGCAACACGGCCAAGTCTCCAAAGAACCGAACCGTCGAGACGACCGGTGTGACGAGCGGACCCCATTCATGCCCGTAGCGCTCTAGGGCTACGTCCTCAAAATACAGCGGCTTGTTGCAAGCTCCCGATGCCTTCCAAGTGAACGTCGAATCGACAAAGAACCTCGGGGCAAACCCCTGATCACCCAACGGACAGGTCACCGGAACACCCCATGCCTCGGATACAAACACTTGGTCGGCATCGCTCAGCTTGCGCTGTAGATAAGAGACCCGCTTGCCATCGCTCTGCTCGAGAACCACCGTCCCGTAAACGTAGTCGACGAGCTTACCCTCGGCGATGTACTCCCCTTGCTCGCCTCGCCAAGTCCGCATCGGTGACTTGTTCACAAAGTTCTCTTTCGTCAATGCTCCTGTCCGATCGGTGTTTTGGTAGACTTGGACAAAATCTGGGGAAGAGTCGAGCCGGAAATTTCGGATATCGGCCCCGGCAGCAAAGTCTCGCACCAAGTCGCAATTGGCGACCGATTGGTTCGCCCTCTTGGGCGGCTCTGGTGGCGAATCCTCATCGAGTTTGGCTGGCTCACGCAACGTCCGATCCGACGGAGAGCCTAACGACTCTTGAGTCCCGGATGATTTGGGAAACGGGTTGGGCAAGGCGCTCGATGGGTCCGGCAGCACACTCTCAGGTGGCTCGGGGAGTTTCCTGGGCACCGGCGGGATCGCAAGCTCCGGAGGTGCCGCTGGGATCGCAAGCGGCGCGGGCGCTGTTGGGATCGCAAGCGGCGCAGGTGCTGCTGGGATCGTCAGTGCCGGGGGTTCCTGAGGGATCGACTGCGGTCCGGCAACTGGCGGGATCACAAGCGGCGCAGGGGCTTGAGGCAAAACCGACGGCTCGCTCGGCGGGATCAAAACCGGCTCGACCGGAAGTTCCGGCAAGGCCTTGACCGCAGGTTCAGCGGGTTGCTGGATCAGCAGACTCGAGCGAGGAGGCTGCGGACGACTAGGGCTGGGGTCTTGATACGCTGCCGAAGTCACCTCCGGTGCAACGGTTGGTTCGGACTTCGAGGCGATGCCTCTTCGGATCGACGGCTGGAGTCGGTTTGCTGGTTGCTCGACTTTCCGCCAACGCAGGACCTCGGATTGTTTGGTCGCGGCGATTGGGCTGCTCTGCGGGCGACTGGTGCTTTCGATGGGAGCTTCGAAGGATTTTGCAGGCGTGAGATTTTCCCGAAGCGGGTTGGCTTGGAAGGGCGTTGGTGCCCAAACGGGAGCTTGGTTGGCTACCGGAAAGCTCGAAGGGCTTTGCGCAGATGCTCGGTCCGGTTCGCTCCACAAGACCAACCCCAGCGATGTGAGGCTTACCGGAATACAAATGCCCCAGCGCAGCAGCGACTCGAACGAGTTGCGCGCTCGGTGCGGGCGATCAGTTCTCGCCTGCTTGATGGACCTCCGGACTGTAGTTGGGTGCTTCTTGCGTGATGGCAATGTCATGTGGATGGTTCTCCCTAACCGTCGCCGCCGATACTTTGATAAATCGAGCTAAGGACCTTAGTTCCGAGATGGATTTGGTACCGCAATACCCCATTCCGGCGCGTAGTCCGCCTACCAATTGGTAGACATAGTCGGCCAATGGACCTTTGAACGGCACTCGCCCCTCGACCCCTTCGGGGACCAACTTTGCGAGTTGGTCCTGGCCGCTTTGGCGATAGCGCTCGCTGGATCCTTTGACCATTGCCCCGAGCGATCCCATCCCCCGATAGGCCTTAAAAGTACGGCCTTGGTAGAGGATGGTTCGACCTGGGCTCTCGGCCAGTCCTGCGAACAAACTCCCGATCATCACCGTTTGGGCACCTGCGACCAGGGCTTTGACGATGTCCCCCGAATAACGGATTCCACCATCGGCGATCGTCGGAATGTTGGCTTGCATGCAAGCCTTGGTCGTTTCGTAAATCGCGGTGATTTGCGGAACTCCTACGCCGGAGATCACGCGTGTGGTGCAGATCGAGCCTGGCCCAATCCCCACCTTGACCGCATCTGCGCCCGCTTCGGCCAACGCCTTGCCCGCTTCGAACGTCGCAACGTTCCCGGCAATCACGTCGATGCTCCACTGACGCTTCAATTCTCGGACCGTCGCAATTACGTTCGAGGAATGTCCGTGAGCGCTGTCGACGACCAGGATGTCTACCCCGCGTCGAATCAACTCTCCGGCTCGATCGTAATCGTGAACTCCGATCGCCGCTCCGACCCTCAAGCGACCCAGTTCGTCCTTGCAGGCCGATGGGTAACTTTTCATCTGGTCGATGTCTTTGATCGTAATGAGTCCAGTCAGATGGTATTGATCGTCAACCAGTAAAAGTTTCTCCACCTTTTTATCCGTCAAAATCCGCTCAGCTTCGCTAAGCGATACATTTCCCTGCGCGGTGACCAAATTCTCTCGGGTCATGACCGAGAGAATTGGCTTGTCGCTCGATTCGAGGAACCGCATGTCGCGTCGGGTCAAGATCCCGACGAGCTTGCCGCTGCTCTCGATGATCGGGATCCCTGAGACGTTTTGCTTGCGCATCACGTCCTGGGCTGTCGAAATGCTGTCGGTCGGACGGAGCGTTACCGGATCGGGAATGATGCCATTGGCCGAACGCTTGACCTTGGTCACCTCGGCGGCCTGGGAAGCGATGTCCATATTTTTATGGATGATCCCCAACCCCCCGACTTTGGCCAAAGCGATGGCCATCTCGCTCTCGGTGACGGTATCCATGGGCGAGGAGATCAGGGGGATTTCCAAGCGGATTTTGGCCGTAAGTTGGGTAGAGACGTCGACTTGCGACGGGAGAATGTCACTGTACCGGGGTTGGATGAGCACGTCGTCAAACGTGATCCCCTCACAGGCGATCTTGTCGTCCATAGATGCGTTTCCTGGGAGAAATATCAGAAATCCTGGAAACCGTCGTAGTATCGCGAATTTGCTAGCTTGTGCAACCCGCTCCTTGGAGTCCAAAGCCCAGGATTACGAAAGCAAAATGTTAAACTTTACCGTTCAGGTTGACTCTTTTGGCTGAAGAAAGCTTACCGAATGTTCCGATTGTTCCGATGAGACAAAGGCCCCGACAAACGGCCCAACCCCATCCGAATCCAAAAGGAACGGTAAGCGTGAGCAATCGAAACCAAGACAAAATTCAGTCGAATTCCTTCTCTGAGCCTGCTTTCAGGAGGCATTCACGCTCCAAGCGTGCCGGGTCGAGTGCGTGGTTCCGCCATGTTTTGCTTTTGACGGCGTTCGGGTCAAGCGGTTTGTTTGCGATCGACGATGCGGTGGGCCAAGCCCCCCAATCGGGAGTCGGATCGGCCAACCAGCGGCCATTGATGCTCCCACCGAGCACCCAGCGTGGGAATTCGGCCCAGGCCCAAATGCCGGCGATCCCTGGTAGCAATCCCGGAGTTGGCTTCTCGGCCAGCCCAGTGAATGCCCCAGTGAATGCCCCAGTGAATACCCCGGTAAATGCGGGGGATGCCAAGCTTCAAATTTACGCGTTGCCGACCGAGGTTGTCGCCTATGTTGTAGCGCAACTGCAAAGCCAATTCGGTGGGGACAAGCGGGTTCGGATCACCACCGAACCTGAGACAGGTCGATTGATGGTCTTAGCGCCCGAGGCGACGCAGCAACAGATCGCGTTGTCGCTCGGAGCGATCAGCAAGCAAGTCAATCCGGCTTCGTCGGATATCACAGGTCGGGTGTTATCCAGCGCGGTTCAGACGCGCGAGTACAAATTGCAGCGGGTTAGTTGGAGAGAACTCGAGGATGCCGTCACGCGGATCGCCGGTCCTCGATTGACCGTATCGACAACCAACAATGGCGAGATGGCTCAATTGCAGATGGTCACCGAAGCTGGCCCTCGCGAGGTCATGACCGTCGACCGGCGGACCGACACGGTTCGGATGCAAGGCAGTCCGAAGGACGTTTTTGCTTGGACTCAAATCGTCTCGGCGGTGGATTTTGCCCAAGCCGACCCGCAGCGACCGACGCAGATCGTTCCGATCAATCCGGCCAGTCCCGAGCGGATCGAAACGGCGCTTCGGCTCGTCAAGCTCGCATCGTATCAACAACCACCGCAGAACGATCAAGTCACCGGGCAGGTTCCGGTCACTCCCGATGATGACAATACTCCGGGGATGGCTGTCGGTTCCCCCGAATCGATGGGTAGTGGCACAGGACTGATCGGGGACGTCGACATCTCGTTTGTTCCTGAGATGGGAATTGTGATCGTCAAAGGTGGACGGCGGGACGTGCAGCGCGTCTTGGAGGTCATCGAGCAGATCAAGAAGCAGAGTGCCGAGACGACTCCGGAGATTGAGATTTATCCGCTCAAGCACGTCAATGGCGTGGCCCTTGAGCCGATCCTACGGGATTTAAACGACAAGGTCTTCACACCGCGACAGGGGCAGATCAGTCTTTATGCTTTGGGTCAGCCCAACTCCTTGCTCCTGATCGGTCGGCCCGAGGCACTCTCGGCCATCAAGGAGTTGATCATCAAGCTCGATCAGCCCTTGGACCCTAACAATCAGTTGCGGGTTTTCCGGTTGGTCAATTCTTCGGCTGTCGATGCAGAGACATTGGTCAGGAACTTCTTTAGCGAGACGACTCCAGGCACCACGGCACCTGCCAACACATCGGCATTGACCATCGGCACACGGGTCAAGGTGATAGCTGACTATCGGACCAATTCCTTGATTGTGCAGGCTTCCCCGCGAGACATTGCCGAGGTAGCCAAGTTGATTTTGGAGGTCGATGTCGAGTCGACATCGGCGGAAAATGAGATTCGGGTCTTCCCGATCAAAAACGCGATCGCCTCGGAGCTTCAGCCGATCCTTCAGTCGGCGATCACCGGCACGGCCAGTTCGGGCACAGCGGCAGGTGGCCAGCCCCAGCAGGGCCAGGCCCAACCCGCAGCGGGAAGTTCGAGGGCTCCGTCGAGCCGACTGATGGTCGTTCCTCGCGAGGGGGATCCGGTCAATTCCGGGATCCTCGCTGGAGTGACGATCACGAGCAACCCGAGCATCAACGCTTTGGTGGTCCGAGCCCCTTCGAAGAGCATGCCTCTGATCCAGGCCTTGATCGATCAATTGGACCAGTTGCCTTCGGCCGATGCGAGGATCAAGGTTTTCCCGGTGGTCAATGGGGACGCGACGAGTCTGGCTTTGACGCTCCAGCAGGTCTTTGGGTTGCCTGCCACAGCGGGAGCATCGACGACCAGTGCTGCAGCGATCGGATTGCAGAACCTAGCGGCCTTGACCGGGGGTGGCGAGAGCACCTTGGTACCGCTTCGGATTTCGGCCGACACACGAACCAACACGATCATCGTATCGGGAGCGGCCTCGGATTTGGAGGTCATCGAGGTACTCCTGTACCGTTTGGACGAAACCGGCGGACAGCAACGCAACAACGAGGTGATTTGGTTGCGCAATGCGAACGCTTCCGATATTTTCACCGCACTGAATAATTTGCTAAACACGCAACGCAATGTCATCACTCAGCAATTGATCTCCGGTCAGGCGATCAGTCTGTTCGAGCGAGTCGACCGCGAAGTGTTCTTGATTGCCGAGCCATCGACCAACAGCATCGTCGTGAGTGCCACACCGCGATACATGCAGCAGATTCGGCAGGTGATCGAACGGCTCGACCGCCAGCAGCCGATGGTGTTCGTCGAAATGCTCATCGCCGAGGTCGCACTCGATGACCAATTCGAGTTCGGAACGGAACTCGGATTGCAAGACTCGCTGCTCTTTGATCGCAACAGCGCTTCGGGTGGTACGTTGGGAAGTCCGGTCTTCAACGTGCTTAACCCTGCCTTTAACGCCGGCAGTCCGCAACGCCGTCCTCAGAACGTCGCGGGCCAGGGCTCCTCGGGGTTTGCCCTCGGCAGGACCAGCGACCTGGGTTACGGCGGATTGGTTTTAGCAGCCAGCAGCGAGTCGGTAGGCTTGCTGTTCCGAATGCTCCAGGATGCCAACCGCGCACAGATTTTGGCAAGGCCGACCCTCACGACGATCGACAACAANGTTTCGGTCATCAATGTCGGACAGTCGATTCCGGTCCTCGGGGGAACCGCTGCGAGTGTTGGCATCGTGCAGCAGAATGTCAACTATGTCAATGCAGGCTTGACGCTACAGATTCAACCGCGAACCAACGAAGATGGTTTGATCAACATGATCGTCGCAATCAGCCGCGCGACGATCGATCGGGCCAATGGTCTGGAGATTGCAAGTGGTGGAGTGGCCGGAGGAACGACATTGACCCCTGCGTTCAATCAAACCATCGCTCAGACGCGAGTGACCGCCTACGATGGCCAGACGGTTGTCATCGGCGGACTGATCACCAAATCCCGAGCCTCTCAGTCCAAGCGTATTCCTTGGCTTGCAGACATCCCGATCGCCGGTGCCTTGTTTCGATTCGACAAAGAGACAGAAAACCGAACCGAGCTTCTGGTGGTCATGACCCCTCGCGTCATCAATTTCAATGACGCAAATAAGATGGACATGATCAAGATGGCCGAATCGTCTCGCATGAGCTGGTGCCTTGCCGATGTTCTGAACATCCATGGCGACAAGGGTCTCTCGGCGGGCAATGGACTCTGGGGTCCTGCGACCTCACCGACGATCTTCCCGGACGAAACGCCGACGGTCGATTATGAGTCGAATGAAACCAAGATCATCCACCCGAATATGCCTTCGGAAATGCAGATGCTCACGGACCCGATGCAACAGCAGCCGATGCAACAACCGATGCAACAACCGATGCTCCAGCCCATGCAACCCGAGTCGATCGAATCGCAGTTGTACTTGGGCGATCCGAACGCGAGCATCCCATCGAATATGACTTATCCCAACGAAGCTTCCTCGACTCGGAATCCTCGCAGGAGTCTGATCCAAGGCAACGGCTCGACCAATCCACCAACCCAAAGATGAAAGCGATGATAATGAACAAAGCAACTTATCGATGTTGTGTGGCTACCTGTTGGTTGCTCATGATTGCAACGGCCGGATGCTCCACGCTGACGGGCTCAAAAAACACCAAGAACAGCAAAAAGGAATCGAGTTGGTCTCTCTTTAAAAAGAAAGACTACCAAGTTCCCCAGAGCATCAATGTCACTTGGACCTACGATATCTTCACCAAAGAAGGCAAGCCACCGACGAGAGGATTTGGCGGACGGTTGTACTTCTACAACGAGAAGAGCCAAGCCATTCCGGTCGAGGGTGAGTTGACCGTTTACGGGTTCGACGATACCAACCGCAGCCACGATGGTTCCTCGATCGAATCGGCTGACAAGCGGTTCCGCTTTACGGCCGAGCAGTTCACCACCCATTTTTCCGAAAGCGAACTGGGAGCTTCCTACAGCATTTGGATCCCATGGGACGCGGCTCCCGGTACACAAAAGAAGATCATGCTGATCCCGACCTTCAAGACCAAGGATGGTCCAGTGCTTCGGGGCAACGCGGCGACCGTTTTGCTGCCTGGGGTTGTTTCTCCTGAGGGGGAGCAACGGGTCATTCAAGCCTCCACGCAAAACGGAGTGCAGCGAGCCTCGCACACCAGCAGCGTCCCTGCTGGAACCACACCCGGACAGGTGATTCCGGGGCAAGCGATTCCGGGGCAGGCGATTCCGGGGCAAGCACCACGAGATCCTGCCCAGCGAACCACGACGATCCAATATCCGGCTAGGAATTATCCTACCAAACCGGTCCTGTCGGCTGAGCAAGCCAACGAGTTGCTCCAGCAGATTCAGCAATCGCAAGCCACTCCGCTTCCGATTCCTACTGCTGAGAACTTTGAGAATGGCCAGATGACCATCACCGAGACGAGAGTCCCGGTGGGACAAGTCGCGACGTCAGCCCCGGGGTTCCACCTGCCGATCTCGCCGATGCAGGGAAGTACGATTACGGGCGTTGGAATCGGAGCTCAGATGACTAACGGGCAGTCCCTACCGGGGTTTGCTCAGCTCTCGGTGGTGCCACGTCCAGTTCATTCCGAACCGAGTTCACCCCAGGCTCAAGCTGAATCAGTCGCTCCATCATCCGCTTATCCGCCTCGTTAGAGACGTTGCCACGCAGGACGACTTGGCCGTCCTCAATGGAAACTTTCGCTCCCCGCAATCGTTCGGGGAGCGGAACGCGAGACATGCGGTTTTGGAGTTGCCCGGAAAGATTCCCGACGCGTTGGCTATCGACAGNGATGTCGGGACGAACGGTCGCTCGAAAACTACCTTTGGCTCCTTGGCCTTGATTCCCGCGACCGGCTTGATTGCGGCCTAAACCGCCTCCGAGTCCGCCAAGTCCACCGATACCACCGAGTCCCCCGCCGCCGAGTCCACCGAGTCCCCCGCCTAGGCCTCCGATCCCGCCGCCGAACCCACCGCCACCGGCGTTGCTCGAAGGCCCGATTCCGAAGACCGCAGCGCCGCCGACTCCTCCTGGCAATGGTTGGCTCAGGTAATCGGGAAGAATTCCAGTTCCTCCGGAAATCCCCGCTCCACCGAATCGGCCTGGGAGAGTTCGACCGCCCGAAGCTCCGCCGAATCCGCCGGTTTGCCCGAAGCCCTGCTGCCCGAAGCCGCCTTGCTGGCCGAAGCCACCCTGCTGGCCAAATCCACCTTGTTGCTGTCCGAATCCGCCCGTTTGCTGCCCGAAGCCGCCGGTTTGCTGTCCAAATCCGCCCGTTTGCTGCCCGAAGCCACCGGTTTGCCCGAAGCCGCCGCCACCACCTAGCCCACCGAGGAGACCTGCAAGGCTACCCAAGCCTCCACCTCCGCCACCGCCAAATTGACCTAGGGCTAGACCATTCGAACCCGCGATGGTTCCTCCGACGAGCATCATCCATCCAAACCAACGGCAAATAATTCTTTTCATGGCATCTTTCCTTTTTCGCGACCCGTCGAGTGCATGAGCCTAGCGATACAACCCCTGGATTGTATTAGGGTTTCGGACTCAGAGCACCGTCGGAACGCATTATTTACTCTAAATCCGAGCGACTTGAACGTTCTGCCGTCGGCTTGGGGGATGTTGGGACGCAAAAGCCCGAAAGAATCGATCCTGACGGTAATGCGGATCGGCGAGGTCGGATCGATTTTCCGTTCCTTGCGCTCAGCGTTCTTTTCCCTACGTTTGGTTAAGCTACAATCGGACAACTTGGTAATCTTTCCTAGCCGACGAGACACAAGAACGGCTCGACTTATCCTTGCAGGAACGTAATTATTTCCGATTCCCCCACTTCCACTCGACGAAGCGAGCCCAAAAGCGTCTGCGAGTCCAAAAATGTCATGGAGCCCAATTCCCTCCAGGCCCGATGGGGTGAGCTCAGCTCCCGCATCGACTCGCAGTTGCGGGATTGCTTGGACCGATTTGCCAAAGACTCCCCACAACGACTGGTACAGGCCGTCGAGTATTCGCTCCTTGCCCCCGGCAAGCGTCTTCGACCGGTACTGTGCCTTTTGGCCTGCGAGACTTCCGGAGCTCCGATCGAGCAAGCCTTCGGCAATGCCTGCGCTTTGGAGATGATTCACTGCTATTCGCTCATCCACGACGATTTGCCGGCGATGGATGACGACGAGCTGCGCCGAGGGCGACCGACTTGCCACAAGCAGTTCGATGAGGCCACGGCGATACTCGCCGGAGATGCCCTCCAGCCGATGGCCTTCGAGTCGATCGTCCAAGCCGATCAATCGGCCCAGGCGATGGTCGAAAGTTGCCGAAC
>JGI24766J26685_10000642_pt1 | contig 9995 bp, 9 predicted proteins | sample SanBayMetagenome_FD_26685 | JGI IMG/M metagenome (IMG submission 26685)
TTCAGCGCTCTTAATATCACCATCCTGAGCAACAATTTTAGTTTCTTCTAAGGGTTCTGTCCAAGGTTTAGAAATTTTTACGTTCCAAAAACCTCCATCATTTAAAGTGCCCACTAATTTATCAATAGCCTCAGAACTATCATTACTATCTTGAATAGCAATTCTTAAATCTTTGGGATCAATATTCTCAAATTTCCAAACATCCTGACCAAAATCAAAATGTTGAGCTACTACATTTTCTAAGCGGGCTGCATCAGGTAACCAATAGCTGGCTCGATATTCTTTGGGGTCACTAAATTGACCGGGAACCATCAACATTTGTACATTTTCCCGTTTAATATTAGTGGCAAAATCAACCAAGGCAACTAATTCTTCCAAACTTAAATTAGTATCAATATGAGATTGAACAATTGACATAACTTGAGGCAGTTTGGAAATGGTACTCACATTTAATGACTGTTCCATGAACGCCCGAATTAGCATTTGTTGACGTTGTACCCGTCCGATATCACCTAAAGCATCATAACGAAACCGTAAAAACTGTAAGGCTTGCGCTCCATTTAGGTGTTGTTCCCCTTGTTTTAAATTAATATAGAGATGTTGGCTATCATCTTGATATTTCATATCTTTGGGGACGTAAATACTCACGCCTCCCATCGCATCAATTAATTTTTCTACCCCTTGGACATTCACTCGCACATAACGGTCTATTCCCACACCGCCTAATAATTCACTGGTGGCTTTTGCACTTAACGCCGGGCCGCCATAATAATTGGCATCATTAATTTTAGTCATTCCCCGACCCTCTACATACGTCCGAGTGTCACGGGGAATGGATAATACTTTTAACTGTTTATTAGCCGGATCAAAACGGATCAATAGCATTGTATCCGATAACCCCTTAAAGGAATCCACCAAAGCATGGTATCCGACTTCCGGGTGGGAATCATCTTCTAAATCTGAGGTTAAAACCTTCACCCCCATCACCAGAATATTCACCGGGCGGGTTAATTCTGGCAGTCTCATGTTGGTAGTAGCCATTTGACCTTGAGAAAAAACCGCCGCTTCTTCGGGGGTTAATTTTTGCTGTAATAGGGGTGTTGTCGATAGAGACACGGCTAATAAAGCTCCGGCGGTGGCCGAAATCATGGCGACTCCAGCTAAACCTAAACCCAGTCCTAACCATCGTCCGGGACTAGATTGAGCTAATTTCCTGAGATTGGGTTTGGACGGGTTTGGCAATGGTTTTTGACTCTGATATCTTGGTGCTGACACGGACTTCCTCACACACTTAATAAATAATTTTTAGAGATAATACACTGATGGTAAAACCGGGGATGCTTTTAGAACCAACCTATTATGGCAGATGTTTGCCTAATCCTTGTTCAGCAATTTGGCTAATCCCAGGAAGCCATATCGGTTGACGTTTCCAGACTTTAATCATTAAGCCTAAACTGACAATAAAATAACTGGTTGTCAATAGACTACTGGTTAATAACATCGGCAAGGCGATCGATTCCGCACTATTGGCTCCAGTTTCTAACAATATCAGTGCTGTTAACCAACTGAACGCTAACACAATCACTAATCGACTGGCGGCTTGTTGTTGTTTTGTGCCTGACCGTCGATATAATGTCCACAATGCCGGGAAGAAACCCAATATCGGAATTAAATAAACAAACAACTGTAACCTTTCATGTTCAGGATTCTCATAGATGTGATTGGTTTTCATAGGAAAAAAATAAAGTAAGCACCGAAAACAGAAAATATTTTCTCAACCTCTAAAACCAGCCAACTCAATACCCCAATTCTGATACAATGGTGACAACTTGAGATGCAGGAGAACAGATTATCCCATGACCGCAACCCAGAAACCGATTGTTATTTCCCCCTCTATATTATCAGCAGATTTTAGTCGTCTTGGTGAAGAAATTCGGGCAGTGGATGAAGCTGGCGCCGATTGGATTCATGTTGATGTGATGGATGGTCGCTTCGTTCCCAATATTACTATTGGGCCATTAATTGTGGAAGCTATTCGTCCGGTGACAAAAAAACCTCTGGATGTCCACTTAATGATTGTGGAACCGGAAAAATATGTCGAAGGTTTTGCTAAAGCTGGCGCTGATATTATTTCGGTTCACGCCGAACACAATGCTTCTCCCCACTTACATCGAACCCTTGGCCAAATTCGAGAACTGGGTAAACAAGCGGGTGTGGTTTTGAATCCTTCTACTCCCTTAGAATTAATTGAATATGTCTTAGAGCTTTGTGACTTGGTGTTAATTATGAGTGTTAACCCTGGTTTTGGCGGACAGAAGTTTATCCCCGGAATTGTGCCGAAAATTCGCGCCTTACGTCAAATGTGCGACGAACGGGGTTTAAATCCTTGGATTGAAGTTGATGGCGGTCTGAAAGGGGATAATACTTGGCAAGTGTTGGAAGCCGGGGCTAACGCCATTGTTGCGGGTTCTGCGGTGTTCAATGCTCCTGATTATGCTAAAGCTATTGAAGGAATTCGCCATAGTAAACGCCCTACTCCTGAGTTAGCAACAGTCTAATATTCCATCATGAAATGTTGGCTACAGATTCCTCCCGTAGAGACGTTGAATGCAACGTCTCTACACCGTGGGTAGAGGGATAATCTGTAGCATCTATAATTGGATTTCATTAATCTGAGTTTGATCGGATTTTTCTATATTATTACCCCCCTTGATGATCGAGAGGGCTAATTTTATGTAAAAATTTAACAACTTACTCTTTTCTTCATCGCCTCCTGATGCTAAGATTCAATTCAGAAACTTGAATTTAGTAAAGTTAAACTTTATAAAAATAGGGTAAAAGCCATGGGGATTAAAACTGCTATTATTGCCGGCTTGTTTTCTTTAGTTCTTCCTGTATTTGTTCCCGTTGCTTTCGCAACATCGAATTCTGGTTCAGGAATCACAGAATCCTGGCAGGAATACGGTAATTCCGGGGTAAACTCAAGCGTTACAGACGCAGAAACAGCCAGACGGGAACTGTTTTCTCAACCCTTTTATCAACCTGAAACTCAACCCCCTCGCCATCGGGAACGGGTATTATCCCAAGGCACTCAAGGCTCCCAAGTCACGGGGTTACAACAACGCTTAAAAGCCCATGGGTTCACCCCAGGTAAAATTGATAGTGTTTTTGGCCCTCGGACAACGGCATCGGTGCAGGCGTTTCAGCAGGCTAAAGGATTAGAAGTGACCGGGGTTGTAGACCGTGACACCTGGCAAGCTTTATCGGCGGAGCCTCAAGTTGCTAGTTCGGTTACAGTTAAAGAGGATACTGTTTTATCCAGAGGTTCCCGGGGAACGGACGTTCGTATATTACAGGAACGTTTGGAGGCGAAAGGATATAATCCTGGCCGAATTGATGGGATTTTGGGTTCTCGCACCCTGGCCGCACTGCATGAATTTCAAATTGCCCAAGGCTTAGAAACCAGTAATCAAGTTAATCAAACAACTTGGACAGCTTTAAATAGTGAATCGTCGCTTCCCGAAACGCCCACTCGTTTAACAGAAGAAAATCCTAATTTAACTGAAAACGAAAACACAGATTTAGGGAGTAGTTCTGAAGAAAAGGTCTTCAATTTAGACGGGTTCACGAACTAAATATCATTACCGCCCCCAGAGACGCGCCTTTGCACGTCTCTTTTTTTCTCTTTGAAGATCGAGGAGAATTGTGTCAATACGATTAGAAATTAAACGGGTAACATCTAGGGATTTAGATTTATTAAACCAATTATATACAGAAATGGATGGAGAATTGCCTATGTCTCTATTGGAGGTTGAACAAATTTTTGAGCAAATTCAGCAAGTTCCCAACTACAATATTTATATTGCATGGCTAAACAATGAACCAGTCGGTACATTCAGCTTATTATTTATTCCCATGATTTTGCATCACAGCAAATCTGCGGTTATTGATGCCGTGATTGTCACTTGTGGTTATAGAAATCAAGGAATAGGTAAAGCCATGATGCACGAAGCCCTCAAACTCAGCCGCGAGGCGGGATGCTATAAAGCCATGCTTTCGTCTAATTTAAAACGGACTAACGCCCATCAATTCTATAAGTCTTTAGGGTTTAAACAGCAGGGTTGGAGTTTTAGTCTGGAACTGTAACCCAAAACTTGAAATTTTAGGGTAATTTATTAAAGGTATTTTCTCTGAACACACTTAACTCCGAACACGATGAATATTCTTGCTGATTTTCTATCTAAACCGACTCAAACTAATTCCCCTCAAGTTAAAAAAAGTGGCAGAGGAATCTATATTAAATCACCTCAAGAAATAGAAACTATGCGACAAGCTGCAAAAATTGTGGCTACNGTATTAAAAGAAATTTCCCAACGGGTTCAACCAGGGATGACTACGGCGGATTTAGATGCTTATGCAGAAAAACGGATTCGGGAAATGGGAGCAACCCCAAGTTTTAAAGGATATCATGGATTTCCGGCTTCTATTTGTGCTTCGATTAATAATGAAGTGGTTCATGGTATTCCTAACCGTCGCAAGGTGATTCGTACCGGGGATGTTTTAAAAGTTGATACCGGGGCTTATTATCAAGAATTTCATGGGGATTCTTGTATTACAATTGGGGTGGGTGAAGTTTCTCCAGAGGCAAAAAAATTAATTAAAGTGGCTGAAGAAGCCTTATATAAAGGCATTGAACAGGTCAAAGCGGGAGCTTATTTACTCGATATTGCTGGGGCGGTTCAAGACTATACAGAAGCCAATGGTTATAAAATCGTAGAAGAATTTACAGGTCATGGAGTGGGAAGAAATCTACACGAAGAACCCTCGGTTTTTAATGCTCGTACCCATTCTTTACCCAATGTTAAATTGAAAGCGGGAATGACTTTAGCCATTGAACCGATTCTGAATGCAGGTTCTCGATTTACTAAAATTTTATCGGATAAATGGACAGCCGTAACCATTGATAATGCCCTATCTGCTCAATTTGAACATACGGTTTTAGTCACCGAAACCGGCTATGAAATTTTAACAGATCGCTCTAGTATCAGTTAACAGTCATCAGTCATCAGTCATCAGTAATCAGTTATAGCAACCGCCAAGGCAGTTAAGACACCAGACGGATCTTGGAACCCAGACGGTAAAGTGTTTCCCCCTGTTCCGGTGTTCCCTGTTCTCGTTCGACAAGCTCACGACGCAGCCTGTTCCCTGCTATATCAGTTTGTTGATTGACTCTAGTAATTCTTAATTCTTAATTCTTAATTCCCCCAATGATTCGGATTCAAACAGTTAACTATTCTGAAATTTTTTGTTCCCAAATATCAACTAAATTTTTAATTACTACATCCCAACTATAATTACCGACGGATTTCATTCCTTGATTTCCTAGGGTTTTTCTTAATAGAGGATCTTCGATTAATTGCTTTAATTTGTGTGTAAAATCTTCTGGATCTTGAGGAGTATATAAAAATCCATTTTCCCCATCTATAACATTTTCAACTAACCCTCCCGCCCGGGGAGCTAATACGGGAATACCGGACGCAAAAGCCTCTAATACGGTTAATCCTCTCGATTCCCGTTCCGAGGTGGTAATATGAATATCACTATTAGCATAAACCGCCGGAACTTGGTCATAGGCTACCCGACCCAGGAAATAGACATGACGGGTAAATTTTGTTAAACCTGCGATGATTTCGTCCTGCATTTGTCCATCCCCAATAATAATAAAACCGACTTTTTCTAAATCAATTTTTTCTGCAACTTTTGCCATGGTTTTTAAAGTAAAATTCCAACCTTTATCGGGGGTTAGACGACCGACAAAAATCAATTTAGTTAAACGATCTAATTCGGGTAAATTATAATATTTTTTAAAAAAATCTTCTTCTTTTAAATTAGGGTTAAAGCGTTGGGCATCAAATCCGGCTAAATTCTCATAAACCGCATTATGAATTGACATTTGGGGGGCGAGTTGATAGGTGATTTTACTNGTAAATAAGGTGACATCATAGCCATTATAAATCCAAGCAAAAATCCTTCTAAAAATTTCTCTAATGATTTCTACCGCAAATTTAGGTAAGGGAATATAATCTTCAGCGTAGGATAAAAACCAAGTTCTAAAAAACGCAATACAGGGAATATTTGCTTTTTTAGCATAGTCTATTCCAGCCCGTCTAAAAAATCCAAAAAATAGCCTTTCTGGTTCATCAACATGAACTAAATCGGGCTGAAATTTTTCTAATTCTTTTAATAAAATAGAATAGGATTTAATAGAAGGGTTACGTTCAAAATCTAATCCTAAAAATGGCGTACTAGGTAAATTATAAACTCGCACACCTGGTAAAATATTGCCGCTATATTCTCGCCAATTGGGATAAACACTTTCAATGGTGCTATAGTCGGGACAAAAAAATAAAACCTCATGTCCCCATTGACTTAACTTCTGGAGTCGCATCATCGCACTAACCGTAACCCCATCAATCACGGGGAAAAAACCAGAGGAAATAATGGCAATTTTCATACTAAACTGTACCTTGATCGTAGTGAGTCCTTTAGGACTCTATGTAGTGAGTCCTTTAGGACTCTATATTAAGGTATGAGCAGTTTTTCTAATTTAGTCGATTTATTGCGCGATCGCGCTGAACATAAACCAGATCAACTCGCCTATCGGTTTTTAGCCGACGGAGAAACGAGTCAGCAAACCCTGACCTATCTACAGTTACATCAACAAGCTGTCCAAATTGCATCTTATTTACAATCATTTTTATCCCCAGGTGATCGGGTTTTAGTCGTTTATCCCTATAGTGCGGGATTAGAATTTATTGCGGCGTTTTTTGGCTGTTTATATGCGGGTGCGATCGCCGTTACCGATAACCCTCCAGTCTCCCCCCAAGCAATTGTTAAGCTACAAACCCGTTTAGAATCTTCTCAATGTCGGGCAATTTTAAGCACAAAAGCATTAATTGAACAGTTAAAAATACAATTTTCTGTGGAGAAAGAGGAGGAGACGCGCCGTGGCACGTCTCTACGGTGGGTGGCGACCGATGACCTTTTGGATCAAAACCTCGCTATAGACTGGCAAAAACCGCCAATTAACGGGGATACCGTCGCTTTTTTACAATATACCTCTGGTTCCACCGGAACCCCAAAAGGGGTAATTGTTACCCATGGAAATGTTTTGCATAATTCGGCAATTATTTATAAGGCTTTTGGCCATCACAATAATAGTAAGGGGTTAATTTGGCTTCCCCTATTTCACGATATGGGATTAATTGGGGGAGTTGTTCAACCTTTATATGGATCATTTCCCGTTACTTTGATGTCCCCAGTTGCTTTAGTCCAAAAACCCTTTCGTTGGTTAGAAGCGATTTCTGAATATCAGGCTACCACCAGTGGCGGGCCAAATTTTGCTTATGATTTAGTCTGTAGGACAGCGACGCCTGAAAAGTTAGAACAGTTAGATTTAAGTTCCTGGGATGTGGCCTTTTCCGGGGCTGAACCTGTACGCTGGGACCCCCTTAAACGGTTTGCAGAAATTTTTGGCCCCTGTGGGTTCAAACCGGAGGCGTTTTATCCCTGCTACGGAATGGCCGAAACTACCCTATTTATTTCCGGTGGACACAAACACCAAACCCCTAATATTCTCTGGGTTGATCCCGTCGCCCTAGAACACAATCAAGTCATCCAAACACAGGAAACATCACTGGCTAATAACCCACAGTCCAGAAAAACTCGATCGCTAGTCAGTTGTGGCTTCCCCTGGTTGGCAGATGAGGTGATGATTGTTGATCCGCAAGAGTTAACGCCCCGGGACGCGGATCAAGTGGGTGAAATCTTGGTATCGGGGAAAGGTGTGGGTTTGGGATATTGGGATAAACCCGAAGACACGGAAACCACCTTTCGGGTTTATGTCGAGGGACGGGGGCCCTATTTACGCACGGGAGATTTAGGATTTTTACAGGACGGGGAATTGTATATTACGGGACGGATCAAGGACATGATGATTTTGTGGGGAAGAAATCGTTATCCCCAGGAAATTGAAGCTACCCTAGATACCTGTCACCCGGCTATTCGTGCTGGACATAGTGCGGCGTTTTCGGTGGAAACGGAACTCGGAGAACAGTTAATTATTGCCGCAGAAATCGAACGGCGGTATTTACGAAACTTGAACGTTGAGGAAGTCGTCAATGCTATTCGTCAGGCGATCGCCGAACAGAATACCGTGGATGTCTTTGCAATTGTATTATTAAAAACCACAACTATTCCTAAAACCACCAGTGGTAAAATTCAACGTCGTGCTTGTCGGACTAAATTTTTAGAAGGGAGTTTAGATAGTGTTGGACAATGGAGATTAGACACAGAAACCAGTCAATTGTCAGAATTAGCCAATCGTTCTTAAAAGTCAACCGTAGGGTGCGTAGGGGCGGGGTTCTCCCGCCCAAGTGCACCCACCAAAAACCTTTGATTTCCTATCATTACAATCAACATGAAACAAGAAAAAATATCAGAAAAAATCAGGTATTTTCTATTGTATAAAGTCGGAGTAAAAATATTATGGACATTTGAAAAATTAATTCCTGAATATTCATTAATTGGGAATACAGCTTTTTTTGACTCTACTCAATTTCAGTGGTCAAAAGAGTTAGAAACCAATTGGCATTTAATTCAGCAAGAATTAGAGCAAATTCTGAAAGTTCAAGAACAACTACCCAATTTTCAAGATATTTCCCCCGATCAAGGCTATAGCACCACTCAGGATAATTTATGGAAAACCTATTTTTTCTATGGCTATGGAATTAAAGTCGATAAAAATTGCCAACGCTGTCCAGAAACCNCCCGTTTAATAGAACAAATTCCAGGGATGAAAACGGCATTTTTTTCAATTTTGTTACCTGGAAAACATATTCCTGAACATCGAGGGCCCTATAAAGGAGTGATTCGTTGTTTATTAGGATTAAAAATCCCTGAACCCCGCGAAAAATGCCGAATTCGAGTCGGAGAAGAAACCCGCCATTGGCAAGAAGGAAAATGTATGATTTTTGATGATTCTTTTCCCCATGAAGCTTGGAACGAAACCGATGGCGTGAGAGTCGTTTTATTCTTAGATATTATGCGTCCTTTACGCTTCCCTCTGTCGATTATTAATGAACTGTTTCTCAAATTAATTACAATATCTCCCTTTGTTCAAGATGGCTACACGAATCAACGGAAATGGGATGTTCGCTTAGAACAAATCTTTGCTGCCCAGAAGGACAGTATTACCTCACCCTAGAGGCAAAATGTCCCTGTCCGTAACCCATGATCCGTGATCAACAATCGCTCATTCATTCAAGATTTAAGAGTTAAGAAAATCCTTAATTCTTGAATAATGACGAACTACGGATGGAGGGAAAAAAACCCTATAAATGATAGGATAGATCACAAAACATTACCTATTTTTTTTCATGACTGATTCATTTGATTTTTTAAAAGCCACCACTTTAATTGAACTTTTACAACATCGGGCAATCCAGCAACCGAATCAGATTGCTTATACATTTTTAGTTGATGGAGAATCGGAAACGGTTACATTAACTTATCAACAATTAAACCAAAAAGCTCAAACTATTGCGAGTAAATTACAAGCTATTTGTCAACCTCAAGATCGAGTTTTATTACTATATCAACCGGGGTTAGATTATATTAGCGCATTTTTCGGTTGTTTATATGCCGGAGTGATTGCCGTTCCCGCCTATCCCCCTCGACCCGATCGATCTTTGCCTCGTTTACAAGCGATTATTACTGATACAAATGCCACGGTTGCCTTAACTACTGAAGCTACATTATCGGGTTTACAGCGATTTTTTCCAACTATGTCTGATATTGCGCCGTTGAATTGGTTTGCAACAGATATCTTAGATAGTGAAATGGAAATACTTGGCAACCTCCAGTTATTAATCGTCAAACTCTTGCCTTTTTACAATATACTTCCGGTTCTACTGCTACCCCTAAAGGGGTAATGA
>JGI24766J26685_10000644_pt1 | contig 9979 bp, 11 predicted proteins | sample SanBayMetagenome_FD_26685 | JGI IMG/M metagenome (IMG submission 26685)
TATGACAGGTATTTGGAGGTGACCGACGATGCTGTGAAGGAAGTCTACGTCGAATCGAATTTCATGACGTTTAGGCTGGACACTTTCCATGGGCTGTACGCTCCCAGTGCCGTTCATTTCCAGCATTGGCATGATGAGTTCTACTTCATTGCCACTAACGTCTACATGGGGAATGAACTGTGGGGAGGGAACTTCAGTTCCTTCAGGGATGCTAACAAGAGGAGGCTGTATTCGCTGTCCGAACATGAATGGGCTTTGATTTTGCAGAATGTTAGTAAGCGTAAAATTTTTTTATACATGTTTCACCTTCACCCGGTTACACCATAACAAATTGGGCACATTTATGTCGATTTCAGTTATTGTGCAACTTATATCAAGTTTGAACTAATGTTTCTTATCATGTATTGAGAAAAAAAAAAGTGTTCTTAATGTCGTTATAGACTCATGTACCGGTCAGTTACATTTGTGGAAAAATCTTAGTCAAGTCGAGTTCCTAGGCGCATATGTCAAGTGAAGATTATATGAATTGTGAGGAATAACACCTGCTTGGATTTTGCGACGAATTTTCACTAAGCATTGAGAGGTTTTCCTGTGTTTCAGCTCGAGGACCTCATCGGGACAATCGCTTTCAACAGTCAATTTTACATGGACATGTCCAGGGACATGGCACGTTTCATCCGCCGCAGTGGCTGACGTGATTCGGTTCAAGAATGGTTTTTTTTGTTCTTGTAAACATATTATCCTGCTGCGTCATACTTATTTTTTCACGTTTTTCGCCTAATTTTCGCTTGTTTCTCGAAATTGTTTCGACTCATCGGTACAACAATGTTTCCAGTAGCCCCTGCGTTAGGTTATATTAGGCTAGGCTAGGCTAGGTTAGGTCAGGTGAGGTGAGGTTAGCATTCGAAAACGCACAAAAATCGTTAGGGTATGTAAGGTCGGGTTTGATCGAAAATTGACATGAAAGAAATTACTGTACCTATTATTCTTTGAAATGTTTTCTTGCAGAATTTATGGTCTTGAAATAGTAAAAAATATGTCATGCTATCCTGTCTGAAAGAACAAATTTTTGTTTCTCAAACTCATATCGAAGTGCTTCCAAATTCATAAATGAATAGAAACTTTGACGTCTGGAATTATTTTGAATTTTTTGATTTTTCTGATGAATTTCATGCAGTTGAAAATAAGATTTGATAAGTCTGATCCGTCTTTTTTTTTGCCCTCAGAGTCTTTTGAATATCATATTTGAGAATTGATTTCATTTATTTCCTTTCCTGAAATGAAATGCCGTCCAATTTTTCTCTGAACGCATTTCAAAAACAACGAACATCAACTTTTCTGAAAACGTTTCGTTTTGTTCGCAGGAATTTTCGTTTCCAAAATTTGCAAGAAGTCAAATCTGGTCATTCATGATAAACTGTCAAAAGTGGTTTTCATAGACTTGTTATGACCATATTTTGGCCATTTTGCTAATGGAATTTATTTGACGGAGTAGTATTTTGAATTTGGATTCAATACCTTCCTGAACTTAAGGGTCGAAGTTTTGGATAATCACTTTATTTGCATCCTTCAAGAAATAAATTTTTGGGATTTCGGATTTGATATCCTTCCTTACTTACCTACGCTGAACCGGAATGCAGATTTAGATACTGTTTCATTTGTGGTGAAAAATGGACAATTCTTATTAAGATGCTATTTTCAATTTATTCCCAAATTCAGGTGAAATAATTTGCAACGTCAATTTTGAAAGGGGATTTGATCCCAAAAACTTTTGGTTTCAAATACAGCTCAGAGAAATGGTGTCGAATTACATGGACAGTGAAAGCATGAATGCAATCCTGAACCATTCTGACGATGACTCCAATGCGTGAGTACAGTTGTTGTTTCAATTGCAAACATTCCTGCTATCTCAAAAATTTCATTAATGAAATTTATCCATTCATTTCGCAGGACACATGAAAGGGAGAAGGCGGAAATTATAAAAAATCACTACGAGAAGCGCCTGATTCTTTCACGAGATATTCAGGCCCAGCTTGAATTCGCAACAGACGCCGGAAATGCCTGGGATGGGTTTTACAGTGAAAAGGAGCGTCTGAAACGGGAAATTCGTGATNTNATGGCTGAAGCATCCTGTGTAAATCAGCTTATCTGTGAGGGTGACGCCAGGTGTGTATATTAAGTCATTCCATTATTCATTGATATATCATGCTGACTTCGATAACTTTTGACCAAAAATGGTTTCAGATCCAAATAGGAAAATTGAACATGAAATTATTCGTACACCAGTAAAAATATGATTCATTGAGTCGTTTTGTTTCTCAGAATGAAAACGAGAACTGAAGAAGCCGAACGTTCGAGGGGGGCCACCCGCTTGCTCTACGACGAGCTCCAGCGCATATTCTTGAACACCGCCCTAGCAACGNAGGAGGAGAAAAACTCGTGAGTTCAATATATGCCAAATTTTTGAAATCAGTCGAGTAGTCATTAACTGATTGAAAGCTCTCGCATGTTGCTCCGAATGCTATGTTGAATATGCTTTTTTTTTACTCCGTAGACTGTGGTATCCTCAAGTAGCAGATTTGGTCAAAGCTTGCCATGGAGAGGATCTCGTCCAAGAATCCTTCAACCGCGAACGTCTCGACTGGGACAAGGACAGGGTTGAACTCTTGGCCACAAAAAATACCATGGAAGAACGAGCCAGGCAGATTGAGGTTCAAATGGAAGAACAAATAAAAGAGTTAGTGAATTTCATCAAGTTTTGTTGAAAAATAGGATAAAGACTTGATTTGCATGATAGCAAGTTGAACTAAAACAAATGCAGTGAGGTTTGAACATTTTCAAATTGGATGAAAAAAGTTGATCCGTGTTCATGTCTCTTTATGAGTTATTCTTTTGCATTTAGTAAGTCAAAAATTGCAACGTATGATTGAGAGACAATAGAGGGAACATTAATTTCCGATGAAGTTCCATAAATGCTTTCATTAATTGACATGAATTGGCATTTTCGTAATTAATTTCACGGAATGCGGCCAGTCAGACGTAACCTATTCATCAACCGCACTTTCGTTTGTAGGCGCAAGGAAAAGCTCTTCAAAGCGATAGATTGGAAGGAGTCCTTGGAATCTCGGGCCAAGAAATTAAGGAAAGAGTACTGGAAGGATGTACGACCTTTCGAGTTGGACGAGACTGACTCTAATCTGGATGAAGATGACGACTCCGGCTCTAACGACAATTAAGAGCTGCTCGCAAATGACGCAAGGATGGACGATGGGCAGTTTTTGTTCGTTGAATTCCTCCATCGGTCGCTCGTGAAATTTTTTCAAGTTTTTTTTCCAGTATGATCATCTTTGATAACTTTCTTGCAAGTTTTGTCTGTTTTTGAATAGTTTGCGAAATTTGTTGCTCCTTGGATCATCTCTTTCTGCTTTATGATTGAATAGTCTACAAGTTAAGTTTTCCCGAGCATTTCACAGGTTAACATAATGAAAGGTCATTTTGAATTTTCCTTCTTTCATGAATGAATTTGTGTCAAAGTTCTTGAAAACACCTTATGAATGCAATGTTGAGGATTGGTTTCAAATCAAAAAGTGCTTTTTTATGCAAAATCTTTTGAGTTGCATAGGTTTGGAATGTTTTCTTGCAGTATTTCGATTCCAAAAAATATGCGATGAAATTGTGTTTGAACGAACAAAGGTTAGTTTTTCAAACTTATCTTCAAGTCCTTGCAAATTGAAAAATGAATAGAAANTTTGATTAACGCGTGCAGTGAATTTGAATTGTTTGATTTATATACGGTAATGAATTTCATGCACCTGGTCAAAACTAAAAAGATTTGATAACTCTGATTCGTTTTCTGATTTCTCAGAATTTTTTGAATCCCATATTGGAGAATTTATTTTATTTATTCCCTTTCCTGAATTCAAAGGTCTTCCAATTTTTTTCTGAAGGCATTTCATGCACAACACAAATCAAATTTTCTGAAAACGTTTCTTTTTGATTGTAATTTTTTTCTTTCCAAAATTAGAATATAAATTTGCCATAAGTCGAAATTCAACGTTCTCAAGAAAGTGACCAAGTGGTTTTCATCGGCTTATGGACAAAATTTCATTTTTTGACATTTTAGCGAATAAAATGTATTCGACAGATTGTTTTGAATTTGTATTCAATACCTTCGTGAAACTGAGGTTGAAAGTTTTGGATACTCATTTCATTTGTATGCTTCAGGAATTCATGACTTTTTGTTTGATATCACTCGCCCCGCAAGAATTGGTTTCAACGGGATGGACAGTGAAATGAGTGAATCCTTTGATAACATCTCTTTCGGAATTTCCTTCATGAAAAACATTTCGTGAGTGTTCTATGTCACTGTTTTCGTGAAAAAATCATTCGTTGTTCAGAAATTTTGAAAAATGAAATGAATTAACGAGTTCATTGTATTCACCAGGAGGTACAACGAAATGGCGGCAAAAATCCTTGCGAAGCACAGAAANGACGTCGAACTNTATGAGAAAAGAAAACAGGCACAGGCTGAATTCTGCCAAGGGATAACCAAGTGGTCCAACGAATTTCTTCCTGGATTGAGGCGTCATCTGATCGAGGCCAAGGATTATGCGCAGAAACAAGCGTCCGAAATATGGGATGTGATCCGGGACGGCGACCAAAGGTATGAACATATACTTGAATTTCAAGATTGTTATTGAACTGAGAACCAAGCCATTTTTTCATTANACTTCAGAATGCTGGGGTTCTTTCAATGAAATAGTGTCTATTGGTTTATGAATTTGGAGGCAACCGAACATTATTCCAATATTTTTCATTCAAATATGTTTTTTGTTTCCCGGCACAGAATTGAAAAGAAAATTTATGCAGCCCGGCGTTCTATGAATATGCGGTTCAATTCCCACAAGCTATTCGAGGCTCGACGCATGTCCGGGGAGTCCATTTCGTGAGTTTCATAAACCCAAAATTTGAACAATTCTTAGTGACATATCTGATTTTTTTGTCATGAATAGGTGAATGATGATCAAGATACTTTGGAAAATTTTTCTCCCACAGACCATGGCATCCCACAGACGAGGAATTGCAAAAATCTTTTGAGGCCGAGTTAGAGTACCAAGAATTGGTCCGCCGGGAAATTGAAGCTTGGACCATCAGCAGGGCTGCACTTTTGGCCAGGAAAGAGGCCAAGGAAGAAGACTGCAAGTCGCTTTTGGCACAAAGAAGAGAATTGGATAATAAGTGAGTATCTTTCCTTCATGCATTTGATAGAAAAATCTTCAAAATGTGATCAGAAATGAATTTCAATGATTATTAATTTTTGGTGGTTTGATTTTGGATTTGGAAAAATCATTGCCTCATTTTTATGAATGAAAGAAAAATTGTGTAGAATTCGGAGCACATGAATTCATTACCGGTATGACGGTTCAAAATAGTTTCCGATTGGCATTTTTGGGGCGACGGGATTGATTTTTGAGATATCTGTCATTCATGCGGAATCTTGTCCCAGTCACACAAACCCGGCTAAACTTGAACTGAACAATCCTTGTCTGTAGGTTAATTCAAGATCAGAACAAATGCGAAGCATGGGTGAAGACTCTGAAACAAACCGCCAAGGACATGCAGCATAGGCATAATCTGGACTGGGATTTTCTCACGAAGCAAGGCAGACTCCCTCCACATATGGAAAATTGCAGTTCGGACGCGGACTGTGAGGACAGCAATGAGAACCCACATTTAAAAATAATCTGAGGGACAGACGACGTCATTTGAATTCCTGAATCATATCCTTTTTCTCGGAATGGTTGTGCTTTTTGCCTGTTTGGATATAGTCTTGTCATCTTCAATGCTCCCCTTGAAACGAATTTATCTTATTCATGGACACACAGTGAAGCACTAANGATGCTAATGGGGTGTATTCAAATTTCTCAGATCAGGTCGAACGACATCTCTATCGATATAGCTCGTTGAGCTGACCCCAATTCCAGAATGGCAGACTCAAATGTTGCTCCGTTGCCGAGAAATNGATTTTTGAAGTTCGTGCCGAGCAGTACCTATAGAAACAGTATGGGAAGANGGGAGGGAAAAATTGTACCTGACTCACCCCCTCATGTGTCCTCATGCAACGGAGCAACATCTGAGTCTGCTATTCTGGAATTGGGGTCAGCTCGACGAGCTCTATCCATAGAGATTTCATTCGACCTGATCTGAAAAATTTGAATACACACCATTGCTAAATCAATCAATGCAGGACTCTAACTTACAGTACGGCTTTGATGAACTGCCGTCCTATGTTATGTTGTGGTTGTCTTTTCTCCATGTGCTGTTGATTTGCTTCCGTTGATTCAATTATTTTGGAGTGTTTTGTGTAAATACTATTCCTGAATCATTCCACACAACTCAATCGAATGCTGAGAAAAATGTTCAAGCCNCTGAGTCTGTAAGAAAGAATTGCCTCGGTGAAAGAGTATACTTTTTGAGATTTTTTTCCCTATACTTCCTTTTTTGAATTCAATAGTGACATTTTTATTTCCTGCAGCCTTTCAAACGTGAAGCAAATAACTGGAGGTTATCAATCGATTTTCACCAAAAGAAGGCTTTTTTGGTCAGACTTTCGATCGAGCACATAGTCGACGTTGCAAAAGATTATTTTCTTGTGCATAAAATTCTTTGCATGCGCAAACAGTAAGTTTTGACATTTCAACACATTTTATTTTTGTGTATTCCAAATTTTGTTCGTTNTTCATTTCCTGATTTGAAATAACTGTTCGTAACCTAATTGTGAAAGATTTTTGAATCTTTGAGTCATTAACCTTGCAGTATGATTTCGTCTCATTGAATTTTTCGCATTTTGTTGAACAGGTGGATTGCTATTTGGAATCAAAAAGAAATTGAAAATCGTTAAAGCCAGTATATGAAGGAAAACTATCAACGTTAAAATCCAATGAGCATTCTTTACTGTTGAAACTGTGCTGGAGTGCCCCAGTGGAAACGCGCGAGGTTGGTGAATGCAGGTTTTTTTTTTTTGATTCATTTTTTGGCTTTCCAGAAGCAATGCGTCGTTGGCCAATTCATTTTCAAATATTTTGAAAAATATGCAGCACAATTATAAATTTCTTTGGCGTTAAAAATTTCGTTTGGAATATTGTTTGGTTATTTCTGGGTGCACATGTGCGAATGAGACGAAAAAATGTTATTTTGACAAGCATTTATTCTTTCGCAGGTATGGCTAATATTTTGAAAAGGAAGAACGTTTTCTCGAACCGCAGCTGTGGACTGAACACGGAGAGGAGCTATGGAAAAAATGGAGCAGTCCCAATCGTTTATCCATACGAGTGGAAAACCACGAAGAAGCAGTGTAAGATGTCCACCTGTCTTTGCAATATGCCAATTAGCATTGATATCCGTCATTGTATAAGATCATGTGTATTTGATATTTCTTTGACCAGATTTGAAAGAAAATTGACTTTCGGAATGATGCAAATGTTTTTTTCACAGGCACAGAGATTATTCCCATTCCATTGCTCTACGGCGATTCCCTCCCCTTCGATAGCTTCGAAATGTTGAAGAAATGGGACGCCAGCATGTGGAGTGATTCACTGCCGGACTACCAGTCGATTTTGACAGATGATGAGAGGGCGGACTTTTTTCGCATGTCAACGAAGAAGACTAAGTTCGACCGCTATGTCAGTAAATGATGGTTTTCGTTCAATTCTTTTTTGAAATTTTCAATATTTCCAATTTTCATACTCCTCATTCCAAACGCGATGTCGGAAATGGAAATTTTTGACCGGGCTATAGACTATGTGTTCATTTTCAATCAGGTCACCTATTTCAAGACTAGATTGGCAGATGAGCCATCGGATATTGGTTCGAGGGCCAGGGTGATGCTGACATATCTTGTGACCCCACGACTCTTCATTCATGCACCCTTTGTCAAGGTGAAGATGTTTTCTTTTCAAAATTGATAAAAGAATGAATTGTTTCTTTTCCTGAATATTTTGTGCAAATTGCTCATGTTCATAATATGATAAAACATTCCACTATCTTTCATGTGTTCACAGAGGAGCCACATTCGCATAAAAGGAGAGGATTCACCAAAGATAGCTGCGAATCAAGACGATGAGTCAGTGGGACGAAAAATAGTCTGGATGGAAGGGCGCTTTTCCAGTTTGAGAAACTTCAGCGAGCTGTTTGTCAAGACACTGGACGTTGAATGGAACCCAAAGATTTTGTGAGTTTCCGGGTTGAAAATTATTCTGAGTGNATTCATGACATTATTTTGTACCTATGTCTTCCCTAATCTGGCGTATTTCTTCCATGCTTATTACACGTTTTCCTTGAAAAATTTCTTTGCAGGCACCCCCTTCAGATCTTCCTTGAAAATTCGAAATACGTGAACACCAAGAACCTGATGCAATGGCACGAGGCGTTCGAAAAAGGCATGGAGAATGGCGATCAGCCCCAGCCCTATGAATATGTTTTCTCCACAATCAGGAACAAGTCGCCTGGCTTGAATGGGCCGTGAAGGGTGAATAACCGGAGGGAGAGCATCCACATAGCGTGCATAGTTGAGGATTTTTTTCCTGCTGCTTTCGAAAACTTTTTTTGCTCTGAGATTGTTTTTGAATTCCTGTGAGACTTGTGACACTGAGATTCAATTACGTGGAAATTGTTAGTAGTGAAAACTGANCTCTTCAATGAGCTTTATCTTTGTTTCAACATTCCATAAAGGCATTGCCTTATCAGAAATTCTGAACTTTGTTTCCTTTTGTAAGATTTTTTTAGTTATTCAAACGTATTCGTGGCAAAACTGAAATATTGAATGATATATTGAATAACAAGCTTTAAAAAGTTTGAAGTGTTGTCAAGCATCATTCTCTTGCTGGAATTGACTCCTTGTCGTGACGTGTTTGTGTTGCATATACGAGTATGTGTAGTTTTTGTTCCCTGCCGTTTGTGTATTACAATTTCCAGAATTGTTTTTTTTTTCAAATTGACAATTCTCTATATGCATATATATATATATATATACATACTTGTGACACTGACATTCAATTACGAGGAATTTGTTTGATGTCAAAACTCAAAACTGACCTCTTCAATGAGCTGTATCTTTGTTTCAATATTCGATAAAGGCATCGCCTTTTCAGAAATTTTGAAGTTTCTTTCCTTTTGTCAGATTTTTTGGTTATTCAAACGTATTCGTTGCCAAACTGAAACATTTTATGATATATTGAATAACAGGCTTTTGAAAGTTTGAAGTGTTGTCAAGCATCATCCGGTCGCCGAAATTGACCCATTGTCGTGACGTGTTTGTGACGCATATATGTGTCGTTTTTGTTCCCTGCCGTTTGTGTATTACAATTTCCATGATTTTTTTGAACAAATTGACAATTCTCTATATGCATATATATACATATATATTCTGCCTTAACTTTTTTAATACTTTTTTTATACTTGTTTTTTATTGAATGGTTCTTATTCAAAAGTTTGATGCACATTTTTTTCAATGTTCCTTGAGTGGTAGCCATTTTTTGAATGGCATACATGAATGTCCATTTTCTGCTGTGTCGTTTTGAATAAAAACACGAATGTCCTCTTTTTTTGATTTCCCTTGGTTTCATTCCGCCGCCAATTCAAGATGGCGGCTTCTATGGGGGCCGCCATCTTGATTCCCAGGACCGGATGGGGTTCGTTGCATGCCAGTAGATTTGCCAGTAACCGATNCAAGTNAACTTGCAAGTTGAACTCGCACGTTTATTGTATGCAAGTCAACTTGCGAGTNAACTCGCAAGTTAACTCGCAAATTAACTCGCACATTCCGTGCAAGTGATATGGGCAAGGCGAGGGCCCGAGAGACACCCCCCTCTGCAAGTTGAGCTAACAGTATCTGCCTGTATCACTTGCATGTAATTTCTTCTTATATGGGTAATATATTGCCAATATACTTGCGAGTGGATGTTTCAAGTGAACGTGCACG
>JGI24766J26685_10000646_pt1 | contig 9973 bp, 7 predicted proteins | sample SanBayMetagenome_FD_26685 | JGI IMG/M metagenome (IMG submission 26685)
CTCTAGGAGCTCGATCGTTCCTGTTCGTGTTGACAGTCGTGTGCGCACGCCAAATGGAAGTGTGAACTTCGTTCGCTCATGACCATACATGAGGTCGGCGATGATTGGTCCACGTGTGAGATCGCTTCGCTCTGCGAGTACCTCGTTAACATCGCGATGCGGTGTTGTTCCAAGCGGACGTGCCGACTGCGACCAGAAGCCATATGCTATTCCCGCTGGACGACGTCGAACCGTTGCAAGGAGAAGCTGCACGAGCATTCGATCAATGCGATATGTCTCCTCGCCGATATCTTCGAGCGCAAGGATGCTTCCGCGAAGCGACGGCATGTAGTCGGTGCCAAGAAGCGAGACAAGTACGCTCAGATTGCCACCAAGAAGGCGTCCCTCGGCGTCACCCGACTGAATGGGTGTTGTTGGCCATGGCTGCTTCAACCGTCCGAGTGGACGTCGTGACGTGAGCGTGCGCCAGAACTGTTCTTCAGATGTTGCGTCAATGTTCTCGACCATGTCCACGCTCGGCATCGCACCGGAGAACGTCACGAGCCGTGCCTTATGCCACAACGCGAGCTGCAGCGACGTGATATCGCTGTACCCAACCAGGATCTTCGGATTCTTCCGAATAAGTCCATAGTCGAGCTGGTTTAACAGTCGAGCCGAACCATACCCCCCTCGAGCGCAAAAAATTGCGTCGATGCGCTTGTCGGCGAACATGCCATGAATGTCTGACAGCCTCTCGGCATCAGAACCAGCGAGGTATCCTGCGTAGCGCGAGCGGGCATGATCACCCACAACAACCGTATATCCCAGCCCCTCTAAATAGCGTATCCCCTTGTCCAGTCTGGACATATCGCGTTGTGGGGATGCAGGCGACACGATGCCAATCGTGGCCTTTTTACGAAGCGCTGTGGGAAACCTAGGTGTCATGTGTGATAAAAATGGGGAAAACTCATGAAGATTGGCACGGAAGTTGGTCTTCAGTGCCTACCATGATACCATTTCGTACGCAATTCGTCCTCCTCCTACTGTGTTGTGCCGCCATTGCGTTGCACGGACAGCAGGGGTCGCCTTCGGCAGTGACGCCGATTAGTGGACAGATCAATCGATACGAGTCTGTCTCTGCAATCTTCGCGTGCGACACCATGGTGCGCGTGCGTGGAGCATCGCAGTTTCGTGCAGGCGACGAAGTGCTCATGATACAGATGAAAGGTGCGCGAATCAATGAAGAAAACGATTCGACGTACGGTCAGTATGCTAACATGAATGGCGCGGGATGCGTTGAGTTTCTCACGATCCTGCGTGTCGATCAGGACCGCATTGTCTTTACACGACCATGGGTGCATCCGTACAGCGCAGATGGTTCAATTCAGCTCGTAAGCGTTCCACGCTACACAGATGTTGTCACCGATGGTGACGTCACCGCTCCAGCATGGAATGGTATGGTAGGGGGCGTGGTTGTCTTGCGCGCTGATGGAACATTGACGCTCGACGCAGATATCGACGTATCTGGCAAGGGGTTTCGCGGTGGGTTTGCATCATTCCCTCGAGACGTCTGTGCTCCTACACTTTGGGGATCCTACTACCTCTACGGTGAAGGGGGCGAAAAAGGTGACGGCATAGCTACAACACAACACTCGCAAGCACTCGCCAGCAAAGGTCCATTCGGTAATGGTGGTGGTGGCGGTAATGGTGCTAACGCCGGTGGAGCTGGTGGAAGTAATGCTGGTAGTGGTGGACGTGGTGGCGATGCCAACACGTGGTGCGTAGGATATCGCGGTATCGGTGGATACCCAGGTGTTACGGTCGACACGCTGCTTCTCAAGCAACGAGTATTCCTTGGTGGCGGCGGTGGTGGTGGACATCAAAACAACAACCAAGGCACTGCTGGTGCTGCTGGTGGTGGAATCGTGATTGTTGTTGCGAACGGACTGAACATGATGGGCGGATCGATCATCGCACGAGGTCTCTCTGTACGCGATACCGCAGCATGGGATGGAAAGCAGTTCCTGCAGCCAGGTGACGGCGCTGGTGGTGGTGGCGCGGGCGGCACTGTGCTGCTTGATATTGGAGTAACACGCGGTACTGCGACAGTTGATGCCCGTGGTGGCAATGGCGGTAATGTCGGTGCACGATATCAGCCCAACGGTCCAGGTGGCGGCGGTGGCGGTGGTGCTGTCGTTATGACGAAGCCAGTACCAGGAGTTACAACTCGACTTGATGGCGGTTCACCAGGAATCCACCTATCTCCCGAAACAGCAGATGAAGTGCGCTATACATCGTGGGGCGCAACACAAGGTGTTTCCGGAACAGTGATCAACGGATTCACGTGGAAGACCTACACACCGCTTACGCTATCTGCTATGGGTGGCGGTGATATCTGTCCAGGCGGATCACGCGTGCTTACTGCAAGCGAAGGATTCATGTTCTACCGTTGGAGCAATGGCTCAACGGAGCGCAGCGTAACAGCGGCGGTGCCAGGCGAGTACAGCGTCACTGCAATTGACAGTAGCGGTTGCTCACAAACGGTGCGCGGTATTGTTGTGNCGTTGGATCCTGTTCGACTCCAAGTACCCACGCGAATCGACTTCGGTACTGTTGATTATCGCACGGGATACACCAAGGATCTTGTGATCAAGAGTGAAGACGACGACACAGTGGTGATCCAAAACATTGCAGCAGGAACGCACTTCCGTGTTGTTGATGCTTCGGTGTTCCCACTATCAATTGCTCCGAATACTACGGTGACGATTCCGATCGTATTCACGTCGAAGATTCCTGATGAGTATTTCGAAACACTGACTGTTGACGTTGTTTCGCCATGTCGCGTGCTCTACCCTGTAGCCTTCCGAGCAAAGGTAGATCCGATCCGTGTGCGCTTCTCGATGCCCGATACCACAGCAAAGCGTGGTGCAACGAATGTCGAGCTACCAATTACAACACAGCTTCTCCCTGACAGTTTGGACTTACCAAACGTTCACCTGCGCATTACCGTATCGATGAACTCGACGCTGTTTGCACCTTCAGGTATTACACGCGGCACAATCGTTGACGATGTGATTGATGTCATTCGATCACGCCGAACAGTAACGATTGATCTTGATTCGCTGGTGATTTCAGCCGGACGATCAACACTGACATCAATCCGCGGGACAGTTCTGCTGAGTGGTGTTGACAAGACTGTGCTCGACATCGATAGCGTGGAGTGGATCCTCGTTGAACAGACACCGATCACCATCATTCAAGATGGCACACTCGATGTAGCACCGACGTGTTTCACTGATGCGCGAATTGTGAAGTTCCTCACGCCAACTGTATTGCGTGTTGGACCAAACCCTGTGCACGACGTCATCGAGATCAACGCCAACCTCCATGCGTCAGGCATGTATGATCTTGCCGTTATCGACCTCCAAGGCAACACGGTGTACCAGCATGCAGAGCGCGTGAATCACGGCGATGCGGAACGCACGATGCGCCTCACACTACCAACGCAGGCCTGGCAACAAGGCAGCTACGTTGTACGCTTTACAACGCCGCTGCAAACCTTCGTCGAGCCAGTTGTGGTAACACGTTAAGCTGGCGATCCCGAGGCAATGATAACAGGCGCGCGTTGCGTCATAACTGCACGCATAGCATTCTTCGCCTCATCAGACGTCCAGTCAGCGATGACCGCTGGGATGCTCATGAGCTCTTCCATAAGCACGTCTTGCTCGAGACCGATACGACGGGCCTCGTTGTACGGAATGTCGCTTGAGAACGTTACCATCGTGTAGAGCGGGATGAAGCGATCCGGGAACTCTGCATGAATCCACGCTTCGATCTTCTTGCGCCATAGGAATCGTGGTTCGGAAACCTTGTCGCGCATTTCAATGAAGTTGTCAAGTGCGAGATCGAGGATGCCGTCGCCTGCTGGCTTTCGTAGCCGCTGATATGTTTGAAGTGCTGGAGCCCACTGTCCGTTGTGATGATCGAGACACTCGATGAGAATGCGACAGTCTTCGAAGCCACAATTCATGCCCTGACCATAGAACGGGACGATTGCATGGGCAGAATCACCGATCAATGCAACCTTATCGTTCATCACCCACGGATAACACTTCACCATCACAAGTGAAGACTCAGGATTTGTGAAGAAGTCATCAATCAACGTCGGCATCATTGGCACAGCGTCGGGGAACTGCTCATTGAAGAACTGTTCGACTGCCTCACGTGTACGAAGTTGCTCAAATGATGGATCGCCTTCATGCGCGAAGAACAATGTCAGCGTGAAACTGCCATCGAGGTTTGGCAGCGCAATCATCATGAAGCTCTTGCGTGGCCAGATATGCAACGCATGCTTCTCAAGTTGAAATGCACCTGTTGCATCTGCTGGAATATGAAGTTCCTTGTAGCCGTGCTCGAGGTAGGTCTGTGAGTAGTTAAACCGATCGACCATCTGCATGCGACCACGTACAGCGCTGTACGCGCCGTCTGCTCCAAAGACGACATCTGCTTCCGAAACAATCGTCTCGCCAGATGGNAACACGAATGNTGAACTTCCTGTTTGGAAGTTGATATCTGTACAGCGCGCTTCNAAGGTGACCTTCACACCGTGGCGTTCAGCGACGGTGAGCAAGGTCTTGTTCAGCTCGCCTCGCGACACGCTGTTAATGAACTCGCCTTCGCGTCCATACGGCTGATATGTCTGATTGCCTTGCACATCATGCATCACTCGTCCGTGCATCGGAATGGAGATTGCGCGAATGTCATCGGCAATTCCTGCAACCTCGAGCGCGCGCAACCCACGGTCCGACATCGCAAGGTTGATGGAACGTCCGGCCGACATCGTTGATGCGCGCATGTCCGGACGACGCTCGAAGATGTGGACATCCATGCCACGCTTCGCAAGCACCGTGCCGAGCAACGCCCCAACAAGTCCACCACCAACGATTGTAATGCGATCTGCCATATCTAGTTCATCTCTGTTTCAACGTGTTGAAATACGTGCACGGTAGAAACAATTCAACCGACGTGGAGTTCCACGCGAGCGATTGTTCCAAGTTCACCAACTACCAAATCCCCAGAACGAATGGGTCCGACGCCAGCTGGAGTGCCTGTGAAGATTGCATCACCACGACGCAACGAGAAGACACTAGCGAGATACTGAATGAGCATCGGAATGCTGCGTTCCATTGCTGCGGTTGATCCATTCTGACGAAGCTCACNGTTGACACTGCAGCGTAGATCCCATGGACCCTGCGCTGACTGCTCAAACGGAACGATTGTGCTAACTGGTGCGGATCCATACCACGACTTCGCAACAGCCCACGGATGTCCAGCCGACTTTGCTCGCTGTTGCACATCACGTGCCGTGAGGTCGAGTCCAACACCGATACCAGCAATCGCAGACCATGCTTCGTGTTCGTTGCAATCGCGCAAATCCTGCCCCAGTACAACAACACATTCAACTTCGTGGTGCACGTCTGACGTCCACGATGGAAGCACGAGGGTGCTACTCGACGGGATGAGCGCAGCCGGTGGCTTGAGGAACACGATAGGATCGGTCGGCACAGACGCCTGCATCTCTGCAGCGTGATCTGCATAGTTGCGACCAATGCAATACAGTGTGCCAACAGGCATGGAGCGTCCATCCGTGAACGACCATGATGGGTGTGCTGAAGAATCGCGGTGTTGTGCGTTCATCGAATGGTATCCTGAGCTTCGTCGAGAATCTGCTCCGATGGAGGGTTGCGCATCATCTCGACACTTACAGTGTCGGTTGAATCGCGTGCAACGGTGAACGACGTTCTGCGCCACGGCAGTCCTTGGTCTGCATACACGCGTTGCATCAAGCGTCCAAAGACTGGTGCAGCTGCGCGACCGCCCTGACCGTAATCACCGGTGAATTGGATGCGTCGATCATCGAAGCCCACCCACACACCACAAGCAAGCTCAGGTGTGAGGCCAACGAACCACGCATCAGCGAAATCGTTTGTTGTTCCTGTCTTACCTGCAGCAGGACCCTTGTAGAAGCGTCGAATGCTCGATGCTGTTCCACCATCAACAACTCCCTGCATCATCGACAACATCTGGCGCGCAACGGAGTCGGGCAGTGCATCCATCGCTTGCGCAGGCATGCGAGCCTGATACAGCACGTTGCCCATGCGATCCTCGATCCGTGTGATATACGTCGGCGACACATGAACACCCTCGTTACCAAATGCAGCGTAGGCAGAGGTGATTTCAAGCGGCGAGAGTTCCGACGTACCAAGACAGAGCGCAGGAACGGCAACCATCGGTGAGGTGATGCCTAAGTCGCGACACAGTGTGATCACATCACTTGGTGTGGTATGCTCTGTAATCAAACGAGCTGCAACAGAGTTCGTAGAGAATTTTAGCGCTGCACGAAGTGGCATCGGACCACCGTTCTTGCTCGATCCACGCGGTGCCCATAGTGTACCGTCAGCCAACTGCTTACTGAATGGACCGCTCTCGATCTTCGACTCTGGAGATAGACCGTGCTGCAGTGCACTCGCGTATACGAAAGGCTTAAACGACGAGCCAGGTTGACGGCGAATTTGCGACGCATGGTTTAGCGAATACCGCGCTGCAGTATTGAGCTTCATGCTCTGTGGCGATGCACCCACCATACCGAGGATTGCGCCCGTGCGAACGTCGAGCACAACAACACCTGTCTGAATCGTCGTGACGTCGCGCTTTACGCTATCGACGAATGCGCGATTGCGTCTGAGTGTTCGAAGAATCTCCTCGCGCTCTGATTGCGACGCAGCGATGTAATCGCTTCGCTTCGTTGCCGCTCTACGAATCACCGCGTCGAGCAACTCCGATCGTGACTTCCACGACCATGATGCTTCAAACGTGCGTTGGTACTGTGCTAAATGTTCATCCACCGCGTCGTTCGCATAGCGTGGATCCGCGAGTCCAGCGTTGTGTAAATCACCAGTCCGTCGCGATAGAGATCGTGACCCTTCAACTTGTCAGCAAGCTCGCCATCGCGACCCAAGAGTTGACGGATTGTTTCCACAAAGTGCGGTGCAATCCCCCGGCGCACTTCTGCGAGAGCTGGTTTGACAAGGGGCTCAGCAAGCGATCGTGCAAGAACATCGTCGGTGATGTACCCTTCGTCGTGCATCATGCCCAAGATCAAGTTGCGTCGAGAAATGCCCGCCGAATCGTCTTGTCCGAACTTCTCTGGCGCCTTGAAGAGTCCAACCAAGTATGCGCTCTCCGCAACCGTGAGCTTCATTGGTTCTTTGTTGAAGTACACCTGTGATGCAACGCGAATACCGTACGCGCCACGACCGTAGTACACCGTGTTGGAGTACATCTCCAGAATTTCATTCTTCGTATACGTGCGTTCGATCTGAAACGCCGTCCATGCCTCGCGCACCTTACGAGCAAGTGTCTGCTCACGGGAGAAGTACAGATTGCGCGCCAGCTGCTGCGTGATTGTTGATGCACCTTCCTTCGTGCGAAGCGAAAGCACATTCTTCACGGCGGCCTTCACAATGCGCACTGCATGCACGCCCCAGTGATTGTAGAACTCGCGATCCTCTGTAGCGATCAGTGCGTGTACAAACGACTGTGGGATCGAATCATACGGTGTGTACGTACGGCGTGTTGTTGCGAAGTGTTCGAGCAGCACACCATCCGAGCTGTACACCTGCGTGGCGAGATCTTGTCGTGGGTCTTCGAGTTGATCAAGTGTTGGCAGACCATCGCTGAGAACGTAGGCGATGAACATCACGGCAATCACAACACAGATACCGATACCCCACAACGCAATCTTGGTTGTTCGAAGAGGGTCGATATTCCAACGTGGTGTCACGGCAAGAATGCAGGGAGTGATCGGTTACACAAACGAAACGTCATCGTCGACACACGATTGCAGCAGGTGCTGATATGTGGCATCAGGAATCTCGATCGCACCCAACGACGCTGTAAAGGCATTGATGTACTGGGTATCGAGGAGACTGAATCCACGCTCGCGCAATCGCTCAACGAGTGCTACAAAGCTAACCTTTGATGCGTCGTTCATCCGCGAGAACATTGATTCACCGAAGAATGCTCCACCAAGGGCAACTCCGTAGAGTCCGCCCACCAAGTATCCATTGTGCCACGACTCAACGCTGTGGGCCAGACCGAGGTGGTGAAGTTCCGTGTAGGCATCGATCACGCTTGGTGTGATCCAGCAATCAGGACGATCTGCACATGCCGTGATGACGTCGTGAAACGACGTGTTGACGGTTATGGAGTATCGCCCCTTTCGGAGCGTTGCACGCAGAGATGACGAAACACGTACGCCATCGAGCGGAATAATCGCCCGAGGGTCTGGTCGATGCCAATTGATATCGCCGGTCTCTGGATCGCCCATCGGAAAGAAGCCGTTCCGATACCCAATCACGAGGAGGTCAGGTACCAGAAGGTTCAGGGAGCTCATCGATCCGTTCCGCGTAGTACGTNACGTAGGGGATNCCCTTGGCGTCACAGAACATTTGCTGATCTGTGGCAAAAGGAAACGGCCACGGGGTGGTNGCATCAACCTCGCGCAGACGGAAGTAGCGTGATGCTGCGAGAACCTCCCGTTGGTAGGCGTCGACGTCTTCTCGGTCGGTAGCCAGCCAGAGCTTGCCCCCTGGCACCAGTACCCGGTGGAGCATACCGAGAAACTCCTCGGTGAATGCCCGGCGCTTGTGGTGGCGCTTTTTCGGCCACGGGTCGGGGAACAGGTACACCGCGTACTGCACCGACGAGGCTGGGATCCAGTCTAACCCATTGGCAATCGAGTACCATTCCGCATGGGCATTGCCGATGTGCTCGCCCGCGATGACGCCCGAGATCCACTCGGTGAGGATCTGGCGCACCTCCAGACCCAGGATATTGAGCTCTGGGAAGGCCAAGGCGTGTCGTACCAAGAACGCCCCACGTCCGCAACCCACGTCTAACACATCCGCGGAGCGTCCATTGGCGAACCAATCGCCCCATGCCCCCTCGGTGATCGCCGGAGGGTACCAGGTAGGCAGAATGTGGTGTTGTGAGGCGGGGAGGTAGGCTTGGGAATTCACATGATGGCGCACCCTGGGCATAGGGTAGGCCGCCCAATTTATCTCCGGACTATCGGCAATGCGTCGATCCATAGTTCTGCAAATGTACCATTCCGTATATTCGCCGTCTTATCTGCCGTCACATTATGGATGGCAGGGAAGTCCCATGCCGATAGAGTTAGAACGGAGGACGCTTGAGTTCGAAGACGTGGAGCAAATGGCTGCTCATCTTGTTGCCCATCGTAGCGGGTGCTTACCTGCTGTGGCCAACGTACAATTATTACCGTATGAACCAGGAGCGCGAGAGCCTTATTGGCGACTCAGCAGCGCTCGAGAGCTGGGATCTAGCAAATGGCGAGGATTTCGCCAAGGCACGTAATGCGCGCCTCAAGCTTGGTCTTGACCTCCGTGGTGGTATGTACGTGACGCTTGAAGTGGACATTCTCAAGCTCATCGAAGAGTCTGCCGACCCGCTCAGCGTGGACGAAGACTTCACGAGCATCCTGGAGAAGACGCGCACGCAGACCGATAACACGGACCTCGACGTGCTCGACACCTACCTGGCAAACTTCCGTGCCTCGGGCAAGTCGCTGCTGCAGTACTTCCCGCTGAGCAGCTCGGATGAAGCCAAGGGTGGCGACCCAGAGAAGGCGATCGAAGAAAAGCTTCGTAACGACGCTGCAGGAGCTGTTGATCAAGCGATGGAAGTTATCCGTCAGCGTATCAACAAGTACGACCTCTCTGAAGTCAACATTCAGAAGCAGGGCGCACGTCGCATTGTGATCGAGCTTCCGGACGTAAAGGACGAGAAGGAAATCCGCTCGCTGATTCAGACGACTGCTCGTCTTGAGTTCAAGCGCGTGATGATGAACCGCGACCTCATCCGTACGTTCTACACAATCGACAACGTGCTCAAGGGTGTTGTAGCTGCCGAG
>JGI24766J26685_10000648_pt1 | contig 9966 bp, 24 predicted proteins | sample SanBayMetagenome_FD_26685 | JGI IMG/M metagenome (IMG submission 26685)
GCCTCAGCGTCAGCACGATCCTTGAGCGCATTACGCGCGGCCTTCTTGACAGGCGCACTCGGCGTCTGCTTAGACTGCCGCACCTTGACGGGCTTAGATGCCTTCGGCTTTGCAACCTTAGCTGCCTTGACCTTGGGCGTCTTGACCTTACCGCGGTCAGCAGGTGCAACCCATTTGAAATTACGGGTAGCCGAGTCGCCGTCAGAAATGAACTTATATTCGGTTACGGTACGACCGTCTTTTACAGTCTCAATCTCATAGCCATAAAGCTTGAGATAGCAAACATACTTGGCTGCATAGTTACCCTTGCCAACGTGGGCATTGATTTCTGCGGGAGTAGCGGTGCCCTTAGACTTAAGGAATTCAAGAGCAACGAAATGAGCAGCCATCTTAGACATGTGTGTTTTCCTGTGTTTGTTACTGATTTACCTGCATATAATAGCTGGTAACTTTCATATTGTCAATACCAAATAAAAGCTTCAGCCGCCTGGTCGCTATTCCAAACTTCATCATAAAGTTCTTGAACAGCAATACGACTCACTCGCCGATTGTGCTTTCGGACTTCTTGAAAAATATCTTCTGGATCACGAAATCCTTTTTCAAGGGCAGACCAGATCAATTCTTTAACGTCCATAATTTCTTTTTTGTAGTAACCCATCAGAGATACCTATATCCAATGTAAAGACCGATAGAGAAGCCCATGGCAATGAGCATGAGAGCAGGCACAAAGATTGCGCCGAACTCAAGGCTGCGATCACGATAGTCAAGCATTATGCATACCTCCGACGAGTGGGATCAGTTTCATGAAACGTGTGTCTGGGTGCTTGCCCGTCAACCCAGCGAATGCCGGGCTTGGACTTGGTGATCTGATTCTGATCAAGATAGACATAACCGCGATAACGACCGACACCATGAAGAGCAGCTTCCAGCATGTCAATCAAGCCCTGACGCCGACACTTTTCAGTTTCAGCATCACCGCCCTGCCAGTCAGCCGACAGATAACCGTTGGCATAATCCAACAGCAGGTCAATTTCAACAGTCTTGCGAGACTTAGCCATTAGCGAAGATTCTCCTCGGGATTGACGAAGCTTACTTTCTCAGCAAACATCTGGGCAAGACTCAGATAGGTCATGAGGTCTTGCACATTGCCAGACTTTGCAGCCTTGAGAGCAAGCGCGACATTATCGGCCGCGATACGAATATTAGCATTTGAGTGATTCACGACAGATTCGTGAAACTTAGCCTTTTCACGGGCTGACTTGGGCAAACGATACATGCGAGACATTTTGTACCTCTTGATTAAGCAGCGAGACGAACAGCACGACCGTCCTTGTGAGACACAGCCGCATATTTGAAACGCTTTGCACCAGTGATTGTGCAAAGCACAGTGTACGTGACACCACGAATCTTCATGACCTTCGTAGCCGAGACGGGCACCCCGTAGTACGAACACCACTTTTCAACGTTTGCATCGATTCGCTTTTGAAGCGATTCAGCTTGCGATTCAAGCGCGACAACCCCGTTGGGATACGATTCGTGAAACTTGCGTTCAAGCAACTTGGGGTTGAGTCCGTAATCTTCTGCAACTTCCGCGAAGTTGAGTGATTTGCCGGAAAGAGCGAGGTTCTTGAGGTCTTGAAGAGCGTCAGTGATCATCATCATATACTATATATGGGTATGGCAAGTCGGAATTTCAAGAGATTTCCAATCAACCCTGATATGCGCTAGCCACATGGCTCAGGCGCTGAACAGCACCCTTAAGAGCCTTCTTGCCGACATACTTGGACTTGCGAACGTTTGCAGCAGCCCCAACCGGAAGTTTCGTAACGGGCTTGTTTGCAACGGCTGCGAGAGCAGCGAGGATTTCGGGGGAGACGGACTTAGGAGCGGGAGAACCCATGAGAGTGCCTTTCTTTCTGTTACTCTATAGATATGGGTATGGAACCCAGAAATTTCAAGAGTTCCGACCGCATAGCTGGTATGCGGCCAGAACATGGGCTAAGTCATTGATTTGTCGTTTGGCTAAGTGATTGATTTTATTAGCTCTGTTTAGGACGCAGGAGGAGAGGGCTGGAGAGCCGATTATGCTGCGAGGTGGGTACGTAGCACCCGCTTCTCGGCCTCAAGCCACAGCACATGCTGATTGATCTCCGGGACATCAACCCGCTGCACATTACGTGCCCAAACCCAGACCACGTCCTGATAGACATCAGCAACTTTACCCGAACGTAAAGCCTTCTTGACCTTAACGTCAGAGGTCGCGATTGCAAGCTTCTTCTCAACGGACGAGCGATAGCCCATACCGTAAGTTGCATCCATCATGACAACAACTTTCCCGACAGTGCCCTTGCCGTTCTTGCCCTTGACAACCTTAGCGATACAGCCTTTCTCAATCTGATTAGCTGCAATCTCCGCGCTACCAAGCAACCGTTCATACTCGCGCTTGACCTGCCAGTCGCGGTAAGCCTGCTTTACCTCTTCCGTAGCGTCAACCACGATTTCAGTCGGCGACCACCCAGACGGATTCATATCGTAGACGTTGACGCAAAGCTTGACGGGACACTTTTTAGTTGCATCCCAGACAAGCGCCCAGTCCGCAGAACCCCAAATATCAGACATGATCCGATAGTTATTATCGTGAATCTTTTCAAGCACATAGCCAGACCAGTCAGTCTGGGTGCCTTCAAAGCCGTGCTGATTCTGCTTCCAAGCGATAGCCATGAGATAGTCTCCAGTGTTGCGATACTCTATAGATAAGATCGGACACTCGGATTTTCAATGGTATCAAACGCATAGCAGGTATGTTTTGGCTGCATACCTGTTTACGCTACGTTATCTGTAAGTCTTTTTGTTACTATAAAAATCGTCTATCTGATCGGCCTCTTCCGAATTCTCAGAATATGCTTTCTTCCAATTGCGAATCGGGCGTCTCTTTTGTCCCGCTCTCAGTTCAGCATATTCGTCATCATCATAGTCTTCGTGAGTGCCGTAATAGTTCTTTTTATACTTCATCATTATAATCCCTAACGAGGTTCAAACCTTTCTTATTGAACGTGTCACGCCATTTCATAAACGAAGAGCCGTGACCCATCTCTTCGTTGTTCATATATTGATAGTGGTGCACCATTTCATGTGCAAGCACTTCAACAAAGAATTGTTTGGATTTGTATCGTTTGTTCATGAGCAGCTTACAGATACCAGCTGGTTTCTTTTCGTCGTAGTCATAGTATGCGTATGCACCACGGCGCCAGCGTATATCGATTTCATTGACAGGAGGAAGGGAGTTCTCAAATAGTTCACGGTTGAGAATGTTGAACCATCTCTGGCAATCCTCAACCGTGGTGTTGTATTCGTATTGTTCATTTGTCTCTAACAGCTTTGCTAGTTTTGATTTCCTTGACATGATCGTACCTTCTTAGATTGATCATGATATAAGGCACCTTTGTTATCAGTATGAGAAGAATTCTGGGAACACTTCTTCAATCATCTTCTTGGTCAAATGTTTTACTTCAATTCGCTTCATTAACATATCAGCGAATACCTTGGCTTCTTTTGCTTCTAGGCTTTCTAGAATCTGAATGAGAACATGCTTCTTTCTTTCCAGTGTCAGATTGGGATCGACTCTTGAATTGTTCTCTTCAAAGATATAGACACGATTAATTTCTTTATGGATTGAGGTGTCACCGAGACCAAGAGGTGCATCATTCTCTCTATATGCAGGAATCTCATTCATTACGAATTTGATACCAGGATGAAAATTTGCACGAAGAACTCCGCGCAGACCTGGTGTCATATTGTAGAATANAATAGCNTTGGCGTCATCTTCGGTAGATGCCTTTTCTAACTCTTCAAAAACTTCATGTACGTTCTTTATCATTATTTCCTCAAAATTCCTGGATGACTTCCATCAGGTTTACCAACTTCTTCTCAACAAAATAGTTAAACATCTTCTGCTTGTTTCCTGGCTTTACATTCTCATACGCCTCAACGATCTGTGCTGAGATGTTATCAGGAATATAGTCCAAATCCACAAGCATCTGATTGCGCTTGTAGCCACGAAGCATATTCTCGTTCACACAGAAATCTTCAGGCTTCAACTTCAACCACTCATCAAGCTTCTTTTTATTTATGACTTTCTGACGTTCGCCTAACGCAAACACATTGTCAGCAGACAGAAAATTAGGAATACCATCACCCCTGTCACCCTTTATGATGTGTTCTTTAACATAAAGATGAGGATCATCAGTCTTCACGAATCTCTTGAGAATAGGTGAGTACTGTGTGACATTCTCATACTTCTGAAGCTGAACAAAATCTTTATCAGATGATAGAATCAGAATGTCCTCTGACGGCGACAGTCTGGCTGAAAGCACGCCAATAACATCATCAGCCTCTGCTCCTTCAACATCAATGACCTTGTATGGAAAGTTTTCTTTGAGTTCATCACGGATCTTATTCAGCGTTTCAAAGATGAGCGTCCAGTCAAAACCAGATTCGTCTCTAGCCTTCTTGCGATTAGACTTGTAGAATGGAAACACATCTCTGCGCCAGTACTTCTTGCTATCACAGCAGATGATGATGCTACCATACTTTTCTTTGAATTGTCTAACGTATGACCGAAGACTGTTCAGCACCATGTGTCTGATCAGGTTTTCTTCAAGTTTAACTTTTGGATTGGAATTAATTTGTTGCATTAAATTAGAAATCAAGACCTGATTCAGGTCAATCAAAATAGCCACAGTTCACCCTATTGTTTCATCTTCTGCGATTGGATTGCCGTCTTTTAGTTCTACGATTTGTACGTGTTCGTCTATGAAGTTTTGAAGACTATGTTGTAGNCCCATGTTACGGTATATGAGACACTTTACAACATCATTCAAAAAGATAAAGTCTTTCGTAAATTCTTTGGCTTCCGCATCAATACCAAAGTTCTCAAGTTCGGCTAGAATGAATGTTGAAATCTCTTCAGTCATTCCATCAGCATAGTTCTGCTTGCCTTTTTCTTTTGCTTTTTCTACTTCTTCAATGTCTAGAGGAACTTCACGAACGATCTTACTCTTCGGAAACTCAAATACGTTTGTCATTTAATGATCCTTACAAGCACTACATCTTTATTTATGCGACCAGTTGCGGTCTTAGGCTTGCACTTGATTTCATCCATGAACTTACGCAGAACAATCTTACCGCCATCTTTCAACCTGTTTAGTTGTTCAGTCGGCTTACGAAGAGTCTTGACAACCGAAGTCTTTTCGTCCCATCCAGTTAGTGTGCTACCCTTGACGTTAAGCCCAGCAGGGCCCATAGCATTGTAAACAGCNATAGTTCTATATTTGGAATTGAACACCCAAAGCTGATTAGCTCCAACGATTTGCTTCGGATCAACAGACACGACATTGTACGTTTCATCCTTCTCTTTGTACTTAAGCTTAGATACAACGACAGAAGCAGGCTTTTCCTTCTTCTTGCGCGGCTTACGAACAGTCTTTGCAACCACAGCACGGGTCTCAGCCGCAGACACAATAGACTTGATAAACTCTACATAGACCTTCAGCTTCGGCTTGGTGTAGTGTGAGTACGCTTCACGCAACTCGGGCACTTTGCCAGAGAGGGCATCAAAAAGTTCGGAGTAAAGCGGCTTGTAATAGTCTGCAATGCGCTGTGCGATAGCAGGCTTCACATCATGTTGTGAAAGCCAATCGCTAGCCTTGAACTGAGTGCCATCGCGATAGAACGAGTCAATCTGTTCTTCAATGCTGGCAATCAGATCATTAGCACGATTAGTTACACGATCTTGAATAGATATTACTTGCTTTGAGACTTCTTCTTTCTTGACGACTTCTTCTTCGGCGCTGGTGTCACTGGTGTTGGATCCAGCGGCAAGGGCGCGGATACGTTCTTCGTTTCGTACTTTGATGCCATCCGGGAGGTTACCGCCGAGTAAAAGTATACGACAATTCCAACCACTAGTACGGCACCGATTATCATCAATTCTGTTTGCATTCTTGATTAGCTCCTTATCTGTCTTGTGAAATTCTTTCAAATACTCAATGANCCAGNCCTTTGCTTGCGCTGAGTCATAAAAATAATTATACCAATTNTACGCTTGAATGATTTGGGCGTTAGATACATCGCCGCGAAGGTCAGGTTCTTGCCCGAGATACTTCTCGTCAGCAAACTTACCGCGAATCGCTTTCTGCTTCTTTGCCATAGTTTTCCTCTAGCGAGTTAAAATTCCAATCTTTGAAGTCTGAAATCACACAGATTCCGTCCTCAAGATAGTCATAATTATAACTGAGTTTTTTGGCAAAGTCAAGAGCTTCTTNCANCGTGGAAAACATTCTATCTGCATGGAAATAATGATAAATCATTTCCGGATCACCTTGCCATCGCAGCGAATCATCGGAAAAGTTCCCATAGATGTTGTCAATAGCCTGATGACATCCTACACGAAATTCTGGACCTTCCGTCTGTAGGATATAAATTCCATTATCGGCTGACATTATTCAATCTCATACTCATCAAATTTCTTTTCTTGCATAGTCTTTTGTTTCCAATGTTTGCGAGGATTACCACACGCATAGCAAGAGCAGGGCTTTCGCGTTTCGGCCATTCTCTTTTGATGCTGTTCCTTGTGTTCTTCACCTGAGAACCAGTTCTTGTACCAAAAAAACTTCTTGACCTTGTTCANCATCCTATCATGATGATGACGGCGTTCAGCCCTGCTCTTAGCCATATTACTTTCTCCTGTTGCGCGCCTTTCGCTTCTTTGAGCCGATCTTACGGCGGCCCTTTCGCGGGCGATTTTTATGTGGATGTGCCATTATGCTCTATCTACTCCTATATATTGAACTTCAATTACCGAATTGACATTGAAAGACCGCCAACCCTTGTTGTCTAAATCCCAAACAGCAAGAACTTCATCATTCTGCTTTCTAGGAACATGAGCAACCTTTTCCTCACTTATGGCCATAGGCAGATAATCAGCCATTAGAGTGCAGTTCATCATTCGGACTGTACCATCACTCTTATTGAAGACGACCTTAGCAACACACTTTGAAAGGCTCTCTTTCAGTTCAATCTTACTCAACATTGCCATATACCCTCTGAAGTTCCATGAATTCATCATAGTCTCCCTTGGTCATGTAGTAGCCAAGAAGAATCTTCATTGCATCATGAATCTCAGCATTACGCTTGAAGTCTTCAATCTCAAAGTCCCTCAGATTGCCCATCTTGTGCTTCAACTCATGAAGCTCCTGACAGACAAATTCAAAGTCTTCCTTGAGAACCTGAGCAACAATATTGCCAGCAGCTTCAAGATCAATTTCCATATTCCGCTTCACACTCACGTTATACATCTTATTACCTTTCTGTTAGATTATGATTATCACAATATTCAACAAAGTCTTCGTAACCACCAATGCGCTTATTATATACGAAAATCTGAGGTACTGTCAAGGGTAGATTTTCAGGCATAAGCTGTTTCAACTCATCCCGCGTGTAGTCCACATCAAGTACCTTTTCATCATAATTGAGATTCAACTTGTTCATGAGTTCTTTAGCCTTAACACACCAAGGGCAGTTAGGCTTAGAATAGATTACGATGTTCATCGCCTTCTCCAAGTTTTGGTGTCTTCAATCATATAGAAGAACATATAGATTACTCCAATACAAACACTTGCAACAAGAGCAATTGCCATATATCCAACAATTGAAGGCCACACTGTGCCTATCACATATAGAATGGCAATAATACCGACTGTCAATGCAGTCTTAAACAAGGCTCTCTTAGTCACTTCGGTCATTAGTCAATCTCCACAATTAGGGGTTCATAGTTTTGATACCACGGCCGTTCATTCGGATAGCCGCGAGGATTGCACACAACTCTCGTATTGCCAATCATATAGTCACATCGTTCATGTGTGTGCCCATGCACGATAAGCTTCGGCGGCTTCTTCATTTCAAGAATCTGATGTGACAGTTCAGTAGCGAAAAAGTCGTTACCACCAGATTCACGATACTTATCATGCACCGACTGAAAAGACGGCAGATGATGCACAACCCAAATGTCTGCACCTGAATTAAACAGAAAGTCACAATGCGTCTTGTGTGCATTCATGTATCTATCATAGTTCATTCCCTTGATCTGCCGATAGTCCATCATATATTCACGAAAGTCAAACCAGCGATCAGGACGAATGTCAGTCCACAGAGTAGCTCCAGCAATCTTTAGACCATTCACATGCTTTACGAACACATCCATTTCGGCATCTTTGAATGAGTTGCCGTAGTAGTCATGATTGCCCGGCACTGAAAAGAGTTTATCCTTGAACAGCGAATAGAAATAGTCGCGCGTCAACTTCTGCGGATGCGTATCACCTGCATTCAGATAGAATACATCAGGATCAGGCTCAAAGAACCACGGTTGAAATTCCATATGCAAGTCTGAAAAGATTCCAAATTTCACGGATCTAATTCTTTCTCTTCCCATACAAGAGCCTCACTCACGACCGAGATACCATATCCACCGATATTCTCGGCCCAAAGTATAGCAGCGTTTGAACTGTCTGTAAAGACTTCAGATTGATACCAATATAAACCAATGGCATAACGAACAGTAAACTTTCTCATTTATAATATCCTTTACTTAGATTCCAACGATATGTATGTTCTACCTTGCGAAGAAACGGATGCTGACGAATCCACATGCCTGTGTTTGGATCAAAGTGTTTACTAAAGAACTCATCATGCTTCTTCATACCTGTTTCAATCTCAGGCCGAATCTTCTGTGACAGTTCATCAAACTCTGCATCTGACATGATAGGATTATCATCAAACTCATATGCATATGCAGCCAAGGTCAAGCGGATACGATTGCGCCGCTCAACCTCAACTTCACTTCCCCACTTAGACATATTAATGTGCCTGAATGTTAGACTTCAGAAAGTAGTTCAGATCATCAACAGAACGAAACACAGATGCTTCAAGATACCATGTACCATTCAAATAGTATTGCGTCTTCTTGAGAGGTTCAAGCTTTGTTACCTCATCATTATAGTTTCTCTGAGTGACAGGCGCGCTATGAATGCGGTTCTCTCTCATGTAGAATACAGTCTGACCAAGTTCATACTTAAACATTTTCATCTCCATTAATAAGCAGTACGGATTTCATCAAAGCCTTCAGCAATCGTTGGCTGCTTTAAGCAGTTTATCATTTGCTGAATAGCATGTTCAGGAATAGTCTTGCCAGGACGCGAATCGAGGCGACGATAAAGTTCCTCAGTTTCAGGAACAGGAAAGAAGATACCAATCTTGCGATAAGTCTTAGGCACAGCAGCCAGCTTGCCAGCACGAGACTTCGGAGTAAGATTGGTCTGATCCCAGATGATGTTATAACCATACATAACAGCATCCTTAACATGCGTCATCATGGCCTTGTTAGCATAATCAATGTTATCTTGAAACACATCATTGTAAGTTGCGCCACGCATAGATGCATAGATTTCTAGCAACCGATCTGTAGATGCAACATAATGCCCAGTCAGATCAGGAAAGTTCTCGGCGATCCAAGTAGACTTGCCGGAGCCAGGGACTCCGACAAGCATATACAGCGTAGGGTTAGACATAGTGAGCATCCTTCAGAAAAGCTTCCTTGATCTTTGTATAAGAAGCATTAGATCCACAGTTCTTGAGTATCATAGCAACAACTGCTTCATAAGTCAAGCGATCATCACATTCCTTGTCCCAAAACTGGAAAACAAGGCCGCGCAACATAGGATCAAAAGTCGGCGCATAGTTGATTGCAAACGTTTTCCGATCCATCGTCTCACGGTTCTGCTTGACAGTCTGATAAACATGCCATGCAGCAAGACGTATCTGTTCCATCAGAACAACTTGGAACTTCTCAATCTTTTCCACATCTTCACGCGGAAGGACAGGAAGCATATCATCCAATTCGTTCTTCAGGAT
>JGI24766J26685_10000649_pt1 | contig 9965 bp, 22 predicted proteins | sample SanBayMetagenome_FD_26685 | JGI IMG/M metagenome (IMG submission 26685)
AAGTGATTCTACCAACTTGCTATTAAAAAATGTCATGGGACTCCTTATATTATATTAATATTATAGTTATGGTGGTATAATTTATCAATCGTTTTGGAACAAATGTCCATATGTATTAATAAATTCACTCAACTTCATGCTAACCCGTTTAGGCAGGGCACTATTATAGATAGTTTCGTAGATTACCCAGGGTTCTGTTTCCCGTTGTTTAATGCTTACTATGTGTAGTACCACTCCATCTGGAAAATGGTGCTTATATCCTACTAAATCTTTGCCTTCACTTATCATCCCGGAACCTTACAAATCTTGGAAAACGCAGACTATATGTGCCGTCCTGATTTTGGGTAATTACATCACACATGATTTCAACTGTGCGACCAATAACCAAACTGCGATCAACCCAAAAACTATCTCGCTCAACATCACTAAAACCAGACCCAACGTTAACCTGGATATCTCTTCCACCGTCGTTGCCGGCGCAAACCAGAGCACCAAGTCTTCCAACATTTCTTCCAGTGCCTTCTTCAACATCTACCACCTCCAAATCAACGGTAGTTACAGGCTTGTACTTAAGCCAGTGCGTAGTACGCTTACATTCGTAGGGTGCGTCCAGATCCTTAATCATTACACCTTCAAAGCCAGACGCAACCATATCATTACAGTATCGACGGAATTGGTCTGCACCAGCAGCAGTATCTAAGTCAACCAGGATACTAGGCAGTAACTTAACATTTGTGGTTGTGCCAAGTACACCTTCAATCTTCTTAAGGTAGCCTAGGCGTAGATCAAGATTTGCCCTACATAGTCCCTTGACAAAATCATTTAGCGGTACAAAGTCAAAAATATGGAATACGCTATCACTAGCATCAGCACCTTCTTTACGGCGTGCCTGGCGCATTAGTTCCTGAAAACTATTACCAACCACTTCGCCATCCAACACAAAAGATGTATGTCCGGTAAGTCCAGCAATCTTGTGTAGATTGTCTATAATGCTTGACTCAATTGCCGTAAAGTTTTCAAAAATCTTACCGTTACGGCTATACGATACTGCGGTTGAAATATCTTGCCCAACCGTGCAAACCATAAGCACCCGGACTCCATCCAGTTTTGGTTCAAGACGTTTAACGCCCGTCATTTCTGGGCGACTATCACAACTAGTGGCTAACTGGCAACTAAACACCGGTACCTGCCACTGGGTGCCCCGGGTAATCTTATTGATTGTTTTTTCGGAAATACCAGCACGTAGGTCTTTACGCAGAACGGCGGCACATACCGTGTTCCATTCGTGGCTAGTAAATCGGCCACTCATTTCCTGTATTGCGTTCTTGGCTGCACCGCCAGTTAGCCGTCGGTGGTGTAGATCGCCTAGCAACAGGTTAAAATCACTCCAGGGGTTTTCTGCCTCTGTAATACCATTAGTTGATGGTACCTGCTTTACACCCCATGTAACAAGTGGATTATAGGTAGCAACTGCAAGACCAAGAAATACTTGGGCAGGGTGACTACCTAATTGGGCCAGTTCTAGGGCTTGCCGTACCACATCTTCTTTATGCAGACGGCCATCACTTTCGTTTAGCCGGTCAATCCAAAATGCTGCCATTAGTATGCTCCAGGGTATTTATAGGATGGAGTATATACTAGGCGGCATTAATTGTCAACGTTTTTTAGAGGTTCCCGTTCATCCGCATGTAGATCACAAAGGGTTTGGATCCAGCCACCACCGCGTCCTACTCCAGGGGAGCCGCACTGCTCACATGTACGGTAGCTAAGGCTTTCGGCTAGGGATACTAGACCACTAATGTAGTCATCACCGCCATCATAATAGAACCGGAGGGAACCAAACTTTTCCTTAACCTGCACCGCAACAACCTGGGGTACTGGTTTTGACACTTTGCGCGGACCGTCGTTTACTACTGATTGCTTAATTTTCTCACGGTGTGGTTCTTGCCAAATCTTGGAATACTCCTGCCATAGCGCCTCATCACCGGAGATCAGTTTCCGCCTCATTAGATTGTATTCCTGGTTTAGTTTGCGTTGTTTGGCTACATGGTCAATGTGGTCCTGGATATTGGCGCAAAGGGCATCAATGATGTTATACCATCCGGATCCGCATTCAAAACCCCAGCACATGGCAGTGGTACGCATATCAGCGTTACGGTCACGGAATATTAGCGGGTACTTACTGCAAAGTTTGGTATCAAGTTTGTCGTCCATATTAATGGGGCTNAAAAAGTGAAAATTGTGGTGGCGGCTGGTATTCGTATTTAAGTATTAGCGTAAGTATGTTTAGAATTTTCTTAACTTTAATTGTGCGCCAATCATCAGCCTCAATATCCCAGACCAGTATTAGTCCGTCTTTCAAATCTTTATTACGTAATGGTCTACTCTTTTTTACAGGTACATTTTCCAGATCACTACTATTAAGGGTTTCTACTATTTTTTTACGTTCAATAGCCGGTGTAATTACTTGCTGCTGTTTAGTTGCCAGCATGGTCCGTTCAGTGCCATCTGTCTTCGTAAAGATTATTTGTACAGTATCAACACGCAGTAGATCCTCTAGCCAAGTGCGGAAATTATCCCACTGTTCCTGACTCCAATCTACAGTATTTTCCATATTAGCAGTGGTTTTCTAGTATTTACTGGCTGTCAACTTGGTGATCTTGGGTGGTTGATCTACGGCTTGCAGGCCATGGTTGGAAAGGAATCACTTCACCCCACTGGTTGTATCGGCCGATGGCGTGCCTGGTATCTTGTGGATCATATGCTAGACGACCACTATAATAGATGGCTTTAGATTCAGCCTTTGCCTCATCAGTAAGATACCACTTACCGTCTAGTGCTTGATAATAACCATTTACAATACGTACATCTTCCATGGATTACTCCGTTAAATTAACAAACTAAAATATACTACAGTTGAAATATGTTGTCAACAGGTATGGGATTACAGTCCAATACCACGGCAACCTAGCCTGATAAATTCTGCCCTGGCTTCAGGTACACGTTGGTATGTAACTTCCAGATTAATTTCTGATCCCCGTGCATAATGCTCATCCAACATATCCTTGGCCTCTTTAAGTCCAAGACTACGCTTATCCCAGTTACGGATTGCTTTGATGATACCAATTTTATCTGGGTTTAGTGGTAGGCTCTTAATTACTATTAGTTCGCCTGTACGACCACTTAGCATAGCAGCAAATGTTAAGCCCTTTAGTTCTGGATCAACAACTTCGCTAAGGGTTGACCAGAAGTCCATAGCCCGTTCGCTGCCATATGCATTACCAAGGGCCCGCATAAAATGCAGACTAGCATCAACTAACGCATTCTGGTGTTCTGTGGGTATAGCCACAATTATTCCTCCAACTTATCCATAATTAGTGCGGTGTCTAGGCGCTGCCATGGACTACCAAAGGAATCACTTACATACCACACACTGTCCTTCATAACATAGAAATATTCACACCAGTCAAACTCTTTAAATAGTTGCTCGGCACTATCAACCGTGACTGGATCAACACCTGTTTCGCCACGATCACGACCATAAAAGGTACACACCCCTTCTACACGGGTGTTAAAGTCATGCTTTTCGCCAATCTCGGGCCCAAGACTACTAATAAAGCCATAGTTAATTAGTCTTGCTAACTTTTCTGGATCCTTGTAGTGGTGGTAGAGGATCTTACCATTATGTGCAAGATAGCCATCCCAGTGGCAGTAAACTGCCTTACAGGTGTCACCCTCGAGGATACCAATCGCAGATCGTGTTCCCATTATAAATTCCTAATTTTTAGAGTTACTGTCCGTATCCGAGTAGGTAGTCTAGCATATCACAATCTAGATTCCAACTACCATCATATACAACGGTTTGCAACCAGAAAAAGAAACCGTCATTAGTTTCGGTTGGTTCCATTTTTAATATTGATGGTAGATAACCATGTGGTCCACACCCGGAACATCACCGAGCGGACGATAGACTTGCATTTCACCGTCCCAACCATCTTGGCTGAACAACTTGTCATAAGGACCAATTGCAGTGAAACGCACTTCCTTGCCAGTGTGATGGCTCACAACAAAGAAAGTACGGGGCATACCAAAGTACTCGGACGCCAACTTGAGAACCTTACGCTTCTTGTCGTATTCGCACAGTTGGAGAGAAACGGTGGGGATCATATGGTTCTTACCTACATTGGAAGTCATGTCGTTTTCCTCGTCAAGAGAAGGAACAGGGTAGTGTTGCTGTTCCCATTCAGGAGAAACTGTACGAAAATTTGAAATCACCGTCTGCTCCGTTGTTTAACTCAGTGAATACAGTATACTATGGAAACGATTTATTGTCAATTATTTGGCTAGAATACGAACCATTTCCTCATTGAGGTAGTTCATTTCTTCGGTTGTCTTATAGAAATCCGTTGTAGGATCCCAGTAAGCACCTTCCTTAGGATCGTAGTACAGAACTTCACCAGTGACATAGAAGAAGGGACCTTCAAGACCCTTACGGGGCTGCCACTTGATCTCTCGGGGGGTAAGAACACGATAGCCCATAAAGAACTCCTTCTGACTGAATAAGACTCTATTATAGAGCCAAATCCATTTATTGTCAACCTTAGTGCAGATCGACCTGCACTTGACGGAAACCTTGTGCATCGACAACAAGACCGGTCGGGACGGGCTCACCACGCATTTCGGCAAGCCTACGGTCCATAGCCAGTTTGCTCAATGCAGTCCAAACTGCTACCCGAGCATTGCGGGTAGCGAACTGATCCGACATTTGCTGAATTGTGATCGTCATGCCAACTTCGGCACCGTCATTTGATAGTAGGATAAACCTGAACTTTTGGCTATTCTTGAATCCGTCAATGATGGTCTTGGTACGCATATCTTCCTCTATAACTGTCTACCTAGACATTATATGTTAGGCGGGAATTATTGTCAACTCATGCCGTGGCTTTTCAGGACGGCGCCAACGATGAGAGTGCTGAGGAAGACAATGCCGCCGCTGACTGCAAGAATGAAGACTTCCAGCTGGAAACGATCAATGTCCCTGTCAAGTCAAAGGACTTTAGCAGTCCGGATCAACTCTGCTTGCAGCTCTTCGCTCAAGTTCATAAAGTCCTCGCAGGTGTTGAACAGCTCTTGGAACGCACGCCGCTCGTCGCGGCTCAAATCAGCCAGGAAGCCCACACCTTCCTCGTTCATTGCGTTAACGATCTGCCGCATAGCCAGCAGCGCGGCCTCGGGGTAGACGACGATCCAGTTCATCGCGCTCATGTTCGGGTAGTTGCTCATTTCGTTTGCTCCTTTGTGTTTCGCAGTATCAGTATAATAACAGGTTCCAAAGTCCCTGTCAAGTGGCGGGAATTATTGTCAACCTTAGGATCCGGTCGACAAAATCAGAGTATCGTCTTCCTTGGTGAAATTCTCAATGAAAACATGGTGATTGTCGCCGCTGTCACGGATGCAAGCATTGGCAGCCATATACAGTGCAGCCCAGGTGTTACCTATGATCGTTCGGGACACTGGCTTCTCGCCCCAATGGGCACGATATACAACCTTAGTAACACCCTCAAACGGGTGAGGCTTGTTCAGATCGCTAACTTCGTACATACTCCAAATAGCATCAAGACCCAGATCCTTCTGCACGGATTCATAATGACTATGCTTGCGATCAAATGAACTGGAATCCTGTTCGTAGGCGCCGACCAAACCAACAGAAATTTGTTCCTTAGCCTTAGTGAGGAGTTTGAAAACATCAGGAGCCAACACGCCATTGAGACGGTCAATCGCATGCCTGAGGTCGCACAGACCATTGTGAATTTGCTTGAATTCTTGGGCAGTGAGAGTGGGTGCGCAGTTCATTTCGTTTACTCCATTGTCTAACTCAGTGAATACAGTATATCACCAAACCGATTTATTGTCAAACCAAAACAATCACTCGGGGAAATTCTGGCTTATCAAACATATGGTTGCCTTGCAGGGGTGCAGTAAAGAAATCTGTCTTGAACTTACGATCCTCAGACCCTTGCCAAACTCGCTTGATGAACTTTGCTCGAAAAGTGCCCATTTCATGAACACCTACAACCTTGCCAACCATGTAGCAATTGTCAATGCCATTGAAATCCAAGGACTTGACGATATCACCAACTTTGATAGAGGACATTNCCTGCTCCAAAACAACTTATGGGTGTAGTATANCCAAAATCCTATTATTTGTCAAATCCAGGACTACTTATATTGTCCAACCTAGCGCCTTCATCATGCGGTGCTTGACTAGCAAGTTAGGACTACGGAATCTTNCTGTATCTTCAAAACCCATCATTACACCGACTTCACAAACTGCGCCACTACGGCAAATGCCAGCGTGGCAGTGAACAACTACATTCATACGATGGTCTTTTGCATGTTGCAATAGTCGAACTAGCTCGTTGGCCTGCTCTTGACTACATCGCATAGCTTCGTCTAGTACTTCGTCCTTTTCTTCTACATCCAAAAACTCAAAGTTATGAATTTCTTTGAACTTGTGTGCAGGAGTAGGACGCCATGAGGCTGGATCAACGATGCTGATCAGCATACTATTCTCACCTGCTTCGTGGTGAAATCTCTTTGGGATATCATCAGCGGCTACGTTTTCAATCCACGGCATAATGCCTCCTTAAATAGGCGTTCCTGTAATTACATTAAACGAGACATTGCCTGCACCAAAACAACTTATGGGTGTAGTATATCCAAAATCCTATTATTTGTCAAATCCAGGACTACTTATATTGTCCAGCCTGGCTACGTACTTGCCCTGGGGGTGTGTATGGTCCATTACCCGGGTGTAGATAGTCTAGGAAACATAACTGCATTGCATGTTGTTTTTGAAAGCCATCAATGTTTTTATTTGCTAGATATTTTTCACACATTGCAATCGCGGCAGGCATGCCTTGACCTGCCCTGCAGGTGCGTAGATAATCTGCTCTGGCTTGACCTACCATTTTTTGCTCTGCTGCATAGCGTTGGCAAGTTGACTCTATGGGTGTTGCTACTGCCAAGTTCCAACCAAGTAGTGCGGCTAATAATACTTTTTTCATGGTGATAATATAAAATAAAGGAGGCACGATGGCCTCCATATCCCTACAACAGGTTATTACTTCTTTAAGTTGTTAGTACCAGCATTAACGAATGCGTACATCTTTTCAGCAGTTTCTAGAACTTTGTCAAGTCCTGGAAACTCTGGCATCCCTACTGTAGTAACAAACTTACCGGACTTTTCATCGCGGGCAGTTGACATTTCCCAACCAGCAAACTTAGCGTGAAATTCGTCGCTAACCAAGCTCTTGGCCATATTTAGAATGTCAGTCCTGATCTCATATCCGTTCTTATTGAACTTTACCTCCGGTAGTGCTGGTAGGTTCGGTGTAAATGTGTTTTGTGTTTTAGACATGTTAATCTCCTTGTGTGTATGTCTGTGTATATTACAACTTTAGGCAGTAAGTTGTCAACTGTCTACTACTCCATAAGTCATTTCTGCTAATTCATTTACAAAAATAGCAATCATCAAAATCATGGAGCCAGTAATTCCTAATGCAAAAAATTCCATTCTAAACCTCACCAATAACCACGCAGGGTACCATTTTTACGTTTATATTCGTATAGTACGTCACCCCAGTTGACAAGTTTTTCCCATATATATGTTAGAACTTTCATAGCCATGTCTCCCTTGATTGGTATCTTTGCCATTCCAAGGTATAACGTTCCACGTCAGCAGGATTTTGTGGTCGTTTACTTACTATGTAATGTTCTAAGGTTTCGCCATATGTTGGCGAATTGAAAAGGCGCTGAATAGCAGCCCACGGTGCTAATATATAATCCATAAATTTTACCTCTCTGTATGTGTCTACCAATATTTATACAAAAAAATAAAATTTTATTTTTTAATGTTTAAATTTTAACCCAGTACGTTGGACGATTGTTCCACAATTTTGTTTTTACGTTTGTAAAACCGTGGTATTTCATGCGTTGGTTGAATATTTTAGAGGCCTGTCTTGCTGGCACTGCTGGGAAATTTTCATTTTCATATACCCAGTAATCGTGAAAATGACCAATTGCGGTAGTTCCGAATGCATTTGCAATTAGCATGGCACTAGGTTGTAGGGTTTCAATTATGTAGTCCAGGTGTTGTATTGGTCTATCAATATGTTCAAAATATTCACTTGCAAATACTAGATCGGTTTCGCCTGCAACGGCACCTGGATCATCACCCATTGTGAATCCATAATCTTTTGCCATTCCGCGAGCAACTTCCATTTGTAGAGTGCCATCTATATTCGTGCCATAAACTGTTGCATTTGGGAAAATCTGTTTAATTGCCGCAGTAGTATAAGCAAATCCACAACCTAGATCAACAATCTTTTTGGCACCACTGTGTGCTCCAGAAATGCTGCCACCAGGCAGACATTTTGTTTTTTGTATGTTTAACAGGTGTGTACGGCTATAAACTTTCCAACAGGCCCATAATTCAGCAATATACAGATCATTGCCATATACGGTATAATCTGGTTGACCGGATTGTAAACTGGTATACCACTTATCAAGTAGTGCCATTAGATGTTCAGGTAGTGGTGTTCCTGCGTTGGTGGCTTTGGCAGCACTAATTGCTACTGTTTTAACAGTTTCAATATCAATTGATGGTTGTATGATACTACATCTATCTAGTAGATCATTCAATACAAGGGAATGTGCTGAGGATAGAAGATTTTCAAATATCATAGCAAATTATATACTGTGAACATTGTAAAGCAAATATTTTGGTAAAATAAAAAGAGGGGGTAATTTACCCCCTTGCTTTTTTTGCTGCCTCTAATGCCAGATTTCTGGCTAAAAACAACCTAAGTCTTACATAGAAGGATAATTCATCGCCGTCATTATTTGACAATAACTTTGGACGACTATATCCACGGTGTAGACTGCCATTTAGATCATAAATCCAATCTACACCGTCATCTACTATATTACTTGGATGCAGGCTTTGCTGGTGCAGGCGCCGCGCCAGCACTCTTAGCAGGCTCACTCTTTTTCGCGGGTTCAGCCTTTTTGGCTTCCTCCTTCTTTGGAGCCTTCTTAACTTCAGCCTTAGCAGCACTTGCTGCTGGTGCAGCGGCTGGTGCAGGAGCAGCAGCGGCAGGCTTGGCTTCAGCCTTCTTTTCTTCTTTCTTTGCTGGTTCAGCAGCAAATGTTGATGCTGCGGCCAAAGCAGCGATTGTTGCGACGATAAACTTCATTATATTTCCTTTTTTGTTGTAACGCCTTTTACCTTAACCCATATAATAAAAGAGGCGTAAAACTTTTACTGTATGTACTTATAACGCTCTGGTAGTAGATCCGGTTTACTAGTAATCACCACGTTTTGTACTTAAATTATCCAAATATTCCTTTAGTCCACCATATAATTGTAAAGCAACATAAATTCTACTATCATACACATACATTGTGTATTTTTTTGTACGTTTGCGTTCAAGATAGTAGGGGCAAGGAAAGTAATGATCTAATCTTAATACATTTTTAGCAGAATGTATATCTACCGGCTGTACCTCGATAGTCCAACTTTGTAGACCAGCACTGGCAAATGCTTCCTGTCCATGGTATGTTAAACCTAAACCGCCGCCAGGTCGTTTGTTTAACCACCACTTTTTATGTGCTGTATCTAGTTCAGTCCATGTATATCCTGGATTCAACAATTCTAATACTTGACGGGTTATATCTAATTGATTAACTACAAATTTAGTCATCAGGGTACACTTTAGTACCCTGATTAAGGAACACTACACTAAAACGGTCAGTTTTAAACTGGCTATTTAGTTTACGGCATAGATTACGTGCGTGACCAGGATTACTAAAACTAGTTTTTTTATATTTAGGTACAGCGGAACTATCTAAGTAGTGGCTATTTTTCAGATTTATTGGTTGACCTTCGTAGTAGACAGCCCAAA
>JGI24766J26685_10000654_pt1 | contig 9911 bp, 6 predicted proteins | sample SanBayMetagenome_FD_26685 | JGI IMG/M metagenome (IMG submission 26685)
AGAATGGAAAACGCACCTTTCGAACACTGTCTTGACACCGTGCGTCGAACTTTGAGTGTTTGTGATGTTGGTGTTGAATCACAGGCTGGAAAAAAAAATAAAATGACAGAATATCAAAATCAATTATTGTTTCTGAGGTTTTTCATGTTCTTCAAAATGAAAATATACATACAAAAAGCATATGCGGAAGTGGAAATCCTTTGAAAACGGAAACGTCAATATGCAAAGCTCCTTTCACATTGTCAGCAGGGCACGTCATTTCAAACAATGTGCGAGCTTTGTCAGAGGTTCGTGAAATTATTTTCCCCTTGATCCAATCAAAAAATGAATTCACGAACGCCTCTTCAATCCATGAACAAAATGCGGCTGCAGTTGTTTCTTTTTTTTCAAGACGATCCTCTTCAACCCATTGTGTGAAAGCACAATTTGAACTGAAAAAAGATTCAACAAAAAAATTGAATGTTTTCTGACGCATCAATTTTTTTGTTTTTTTTTGATATATTGATTGATCACCTGATTTCTTTTTTTTCAACAAACACCGCTGTATATTCATGAAGGGCCCCCTCAGGACGACGACGTTGATTACCCATTGTGAATAATATCCCACAACGTTTGAATATTATATCGAGAAAGAATAACAGGCTGATATCGTTTTCGAACAAAAATTCCGTCACAACGCAGCGCTGAACCAAATTTCACCACACAGGCAAAACAAACATAATCACAATTATGAAGACAGGCAAATCGAGTATTGAAAAATGCCATACAACTTGCAGCTCGATTGTGACTGAAAAAAAGTACCAAAAACAAATGCTTTTATAGATGAATCAAAAATCAGATAAGATTCTTTTTTGGAAAAAAAGTACTTGCATATTGACAAATCAAAAATTTGTATATTTTGTTCATTTTCGTGAAAGTTCAATGCGCTGTTGACACGTGGCTTTAATTCAACTACGATTCGTTCAAACCATTGAATTGTTCAAAATGCGGAAGCCAGAGCGTCACTTTCAAGATCTTGAAGTGCGATGATATCGTCCATGTCGTCTGCTACTGAGTCATTCAAAACATTTTCAGTACCAGTCACCCGTCTTTCATCTTTTGTCAGTTCGTCTTTGTCGTCATCCAAATGTCTCCACACACCGCCTTCATCTTTGAGAGTTTTTTGAATTGCACTGAAGCGTTTGTCAACTTCAACAAAATATTCGTCAAGGCCAACCTTCACCGTCAAAAACAAGTCATGAAATTTTCGAGCAGCTTCTGCAACTGGAAAAAGCAACCTGTAAAAGGATTTCAGACCCAATCCGACACCTTTTTGTGTGGCCAAAAAACAATCATTTTTCGTGTCTTCTGCATACTCACGAATGTTGATGACTGGAACACAAATGTCAGAGTCACGTTTTTTTGCCAAACTGACTGTCAGCAAAAGAATCATAGTCTGCTTTTGTCCAAAACCGTCAGCACGAATTTCTCGAACAACGCGCATTTCCGGCAAATCGACATCTTCGAAGCTGTCAAATGAGCGATTTTCGAGAGTTCGCAATTCAGTCAACATGTCACGCCCATGTCTCAACAAATTTGTCCAATCGTCATAAGTCAGTCCAAGAGAAGTCTTGTTTGAAAGCACAAAGTGACCCTTTCTCAAACCAAATTTCATTTCAACAGGAGTTTGCCCCACAACAACTTTTGAAGGCGCTTCAGACAAATTCATCGCGTAACGGACTGAAACAAATTTGTGATCACTGATCATAGTACTTCCTGAAATTTCAATGTCAAGCCCCCATGGAAGAGCTTTCAAACCACCCATTTGATGCGTGACGCAAACTTCAGTTGCCAAAAAGTCACGTGCTTGCATTGCAATGTCACGACGGTGTTGGGCCAAATTGCTCCTGATTGTGATTGCTTCCCCTGCAATCAATTGACCAAAGCCGATGCTTTTTTGAATGTTCAGAGTTTTTCCCGAAATGCTGCTTTCCAATGGCACGGTTTCAACTCTGGAACGTTTTGCTGAAAAAGCCAAAAAAATTATTTAATCTCAAATGAAACCTTTATTCAATGATTTTTTTGAATTCATTTTTTGAACTGATACAAACCTTGAGCGGCTGCCATGATGTCGATTGTTTGATATTGACAGATTGTTTTTTTTCAAAACACAAAAAATAATTGTGTGTCCTGTTTTTTGAAAAATAGAAAAAACAATTGTTGAATATTTTTTTGAACAATATCATTTGTCTTGATAATTTTTGAAAAAAAACAAAACATTCATATTTTTTGAAACAATTCATTTTTTGTTATTCAATCAACATACCCGTACGGAACAGCAATGTAATCACCGCGCACAATTCGCTTATTAAACGAATAGGTATACATTTTTTGTTCAGCATTCCGCAACAATTGAAAAGATTTTGTTCGTAAAATAGCGTTCACATTGTAAACAGAAATCGCGTTTGACGTCGCCACAGCTCCTGATTCATTTGACGAATTGCGATGGAACATTTCAAAAATTTCATTTCTCAATTTATCATGACGCTGTTGTGAATTTTGATGATTGCGAACACGATTAATGACTGGATCTAAATTGTCGTTAATAAAGGACAAAATAACTTTTTCTAAATTATCGAATGAAAAAGCTGCTAATGAACGTTGGGTTAGTCGAAAGCCCTTGATTTTGACAACACACCGACCCTTATTTGTTATGAAAGCATACACCTTCGGACCTCCAGAAACGAATCGAATGATAACTTCACCTTTTGACAATTCATTTGTTAATTCTCCAAGATGTCTTCCTATTGGCAGGTTTTCCGATTCATGCGGCGATAAAATATACATGAGTGAGTCTGTGTCAACATATAACAAACGGTCCTTCACCAAATACATAAAATCATACAGGTGAATTCTTGCATATGAGGTTGTGAAAACAGCAGCGTATATGTTTGTGTTGTTTGTGAAAGAAAGAGTGTCTATTGATTTGTTTTGAAGCAAAACGGCAATACATGTATTTGAAATGTATCTAATTGATGTGATTTCGGTATGAGGATCTTCCATTAACGAATAAAGATGTTCCATTGAAAACACAAAAACAGTTTTTGTGAATGCATCACGCATTCCTAAGCGACCCCAAAAACTATTACAACATAATTTTGCAATGCTTCGAAGACCAGGATTATCGTGAAATTCAGAAGGCAAAATATCAATACCGTCACGCTCTCTCAATTCTGAAATNAATTGTTCTAATTCCTCNGGTGATTCATTTTCAGGACGTTGTGAAGCTGCTAATTTTAATTTGAAAAATGTTTGAATGTACCCTGAAAACAATTCTTTGCTTGTTCTGTCAAATTGGTGAACACAATAAATGTTTTTGATTTGATAACCATATTTGACCGCTTGTTTTAATTCTTCAGAAACCCAAATTCCATGCAACATGCGCTCTGTTTCTGAATGTCTACAAGGGTCAACTTGAAGCGTTTCAACGCACTTTCTGCACAATGGAAACATTAAACGACCTTGTTCCCGAACCGGCAAAACTCCATGCTTTAAATTTTGAGGAGGAAGCACCGAACATTGAACAAGCCCAAAATATGAGTCAATGGTGGAAAAATCTGATGTTATTATTTTAGGATGCCCCACAGGATAAACACAATGAAGATTTGTCCACGGATACAAACTTGTGAAATCAACGTAACCAACACCAATACCGTATTCACAAGATTCAATGTTCCATGCCATTCGTGCAGTTTCTGTTCTCCCACCCTTGAAAGCATCTCTCGGTGACAAACGTGATTTCACATGAATATCCTTCACAATTTCTTTGATATTTGAACATTCCATTTTCATTTTTGACCAATCACATTCCCACATTGTTTCAACACAATAACCGGCCTCTTCCAATTCATTTTGACGTTCATGTGTTGCATTCAACAATGTTTCATATGTCAATCCCTGCACCGGTTGAATTGCTTGCAAATTAGAAACGCATTTTGGACAGCCATGCCAAAAACAGCCATAAAATTCGACAACTATTTTTCGGGACGGAACAAACCCATCTACTCTATACTTATCTAAAAGAACAACTTCTTTTCCATCACGTGTATTTTGAGCATGCAACAAATCTGAATAACGGGTGCGTCGTAAATATTCCAAATATTCCAATCCCATTTGAGAATGTCGAAAATTTGAATAACCTGAAGGAACAACCTGAGCGATCGAATTTTTTTTCAAAAAACGAGCTTGAAAAATGCGTGCACACATGTTAGGAGCTGTTGGATGCGCAAAAGGATCACATGTACCTTCCATATCAAATGAATCTGTTTTCGAATCATCAAGCATTCCTTCAAACAAATCATCTTGATCCGAATCAAATAACATTGTCATTCGTTTTCGAAGGCGTTCTTGCTCAACAGTCTCTTCATCACAAAGAACATCAGATTGCAGTGGAATTTTTTCAACACATTCCATCAACAAAACACGAAACTTCAAACAACCCTCTCTCAAAATCATCACATCTTGGCGACAATATCGTTCAATGTCTTTGATGAAATGAAATTTCTCATATTTTGAAGCATGCAGATACCATTGGAGAAAGGTTTTGTAATGAGGTGCTTTCATGTCAAAACAGCCGTAATAAGACATGTGAGGTAAGCTTCCTTTGTATGTTAGATTTTCAGGACGAGTGAAAAAATGAGGAAAATACCCTTTTGAAGCAACTTTGTCTTCAAGACCCATAGCCGAAACCAAACCTGACAAAGGCATTTGAAAAAAATTCAAAGAGTCAATCAGTCTCATATTGAGCGAAGCAACATGGATTGATGTCAATTTCAAACCGTTCGCAATTACACTGACTTTGAAATTATGTTTCAAAAGATACCGAAGCAAAAAGCATCCGTCGAACCCTTTCATGTTATGCGCAAGAACCGTGTACCCATGAAATCGTTCACTGAAAAGAAATTGCCCAACCTGATCTCCTGTCAAATAATGAACGCCAAAAAACTTTTCACCATCAGCACAAATTCGTTCAACACCGGTATCAGGATCTGTGTCAAAAGCTATCCAATTCATGTAACAGCAAACAGGAATATGTTCTCCAGAAGATTGATCAGTTTCAAAATCCATAAAAAGCAATTTTGAACATTTTGGTTTGAAAGGCTTTCGAAGCATAAAACATTTATGAACTGTTTCTTTTTTTCGACCACATAAATGACATTTAATTTCACACTGATGTCGAGCTTTAACTTCTCCATATGTTTCAAAAGTCCCATCATTTTTCCGTTTTTTTGGTACTCTTTTATTACACTTTGTGCAAACAAAACGTGAGCAAATATCAATTTCAAGATGTCGTTGAAGGCAATCATTGCTACGTGTTTTTATACTGCACAAATGACATCGTGAAGCGGAAGTTTGAGCCCCACCACAATCGCGTCGAAAGCAAGCAAAACACCAATTTGAAATGTCACTGCATTTGTGACTTTGAATTTCTGCATAACCAACATCGCAAAACATGCAATAATGCCGAAACCCTTTGAGTGTTTTGATATCGGTTATCGCGTCATAATGCAAAATGTCATTTGAAGCACAGTCTGGTGACATCATATCTGATGAACGTCGTTTTGAGCGTTGAAGCAAATATAATTTTCGTTTTGAACGATCTCCAAATGAACAAATGATTCGAAAATTTGACGTGCTGACTATTTTAATTTGAACGTTGAGACAATTTGCAAATTTCAAAATATCTTGATCTGTTGTGACATGAAATGGTGTTACATTCGCAAATTCGCAAAGACTAAAAGCATATTCCCCTTGCCTGTGATGATATGATGTTGTTTGATTAACAGAACGAAACAATCGTGCAAAGCTTTGATATTCTGAAGAATCTTTCTTTTGTTCCATTTGATCATGAAAGTATGCAACTACAATTGCTCGTGCTAAACACATATCGTCGTTATTATTGATGCGCACCAATCCTTTCAATTTCCCAAGCTTGTCTAATTGATCAAACCAATCATCATTCCCAGCCACCGATGACAGTTGATCAATTTCGCCCTGAGCCATGTTAGCAGCGCTTCTGATCAAAACCGATTCAATAATAATTTGATCGCCAATAGTGATATGATCATAACTATGAAAATTAGAAATTAAAAAAGGCACAATAGCTTTTTGGGTGAGATTAGCAATATCTATGAACGGTGTTGTTACTGGAGATGACATTCCGGTATCACCTTCAAAAGCAGGAGTTTTTTCGGTATACACAACAAATTGAACCTTATCACCATCCTTTGCAGTTTTTTTCAATTCATTGACAATGTTAAGAAAGACAAGACCGAATGACCCCATAACATCTGTTAATTTTGTGTTCGGTGAAATGCGAGAACTTGCACTGTCTAAAATATTCAATTTAGAAATGCGAAAATGAACGCCCCCTCGAAGTGTTTTTTTGACTTTTGTTCCGATATTAGAAAATGTCAATAAACTACGACCATAACCAACAGAAATCAAAGCAGGTCGATGCCTGTATTCACGAACAGCGTCATGTAATTGAGAAGAAGAAATTTGAGAAGAGTACTCATCGTAATTGACGTTTTCAGGAGTTTGAAGCGGTCGTCGTGCAGCATTTGAAAGCGCCCGTTGCAAAAACAAATACGAAACAGCATCATGATATCCCATTCGTCCAAAAGGGCAGTTGTCGTCGTGAATTGTTTCAACTTCTCCAAGAATTGATAAATGTCGTCTATTGCATTCGCAAAAAACGACTCGAGGCTCCTCATCGTTTGCCATGATTCTGGGGGAAAAAGAACAAAATGTGAATCATCAATGTATTTTTTGTTATTTTTTCAAATATGTTTCAAAAAAAAACAAAATGACAATACATACCTATGAAATTACTACAGCAATTGTTCCGCCTTGAACATTTTCATTCCGTTTCATCAAAGCCTGGATTTGTCAAGCCTGTGTGTTTTCGAGAATCTGAAAAAACATTGGAAAAAATATGAAATAATGTTTTGTTTCAAAAATAACGAATAATAAAAAAGTCAACAAAAATATAAATTCTCACCGGCAAAACATTTATCCAAATCATCATGACAATGCGCGATGTCAGGAGAATGACATGCAGAAAAAACCAATTCTGCAAGCGGATCTTTCGGGTTGATTTGGAAAACGGTGGATCCTCCATTGAAAACAGTGATCTTGATTTCACGATGATCATGAGGTCTGATGATTGCCGTCCCGATGAAAATTCCTCGTCGTTCATAATTTCTCAAATTATGAATCGTTGCGCACCAATTTGGGTAATCGCCAAAAAGCCCAAGATTCTCTGTCAATCCTGCATTCAAAGCGAACCCTGTGCGAATCACCGCAGATTGCAATGGTTGCAAAATGTATGGAACATTTGCCTCGTGCGCTGCGAACAGTGTGTAGCCGACATCGCCTAAATGGCTTCGAACAGGTTTTTTCAAATTGACAATGCTTGGGTTGAAAAGAGGATCGAACCAAACATGTCTTGTCACTGAAAATGTTTCATTCGTCAGAGGTGTTGGAAACGCCGCCTCATTTCGCATTGGAGTTGAATCCATATCCGAGACATGAATAATTTCATGTGACGCGGCTTTTGCAAAATATTGTTTTTTGAATCGTTTCGGACTTTTTGGATTCAAACGATCTGACATTTGCTCCTGTTGTGAAGGAAAAAGAAAAAATGAAAACATTAAATATGACAAAAAAATTATTCATAACAACACATTGCAAAAAACAATTGAACACTCAAAAAATATAACAATGACTACATTCGATTTTTATTCAATCATTTTCACAATGCAATCAATGCTGAAGCATTCAAATTGTTGTTGAATGAACCGCAAATTCGATACCCCAAACTTTGCAAATTGTGATCGCAAATCAGCATGAACTGAGACCCTCTTTCAAACAAATCAGTCTCCCCAGTGCCTGAAAACATAAAACGATAAACAAAACCGTAACGTGTCCAGGAATCACTGAATTCAACAGGATTGATTGTCTTGAAAAATTTGAAATATGCACGTTTGACAGGTTGTCCTGGATGAAAATGTTTTGTCAAACACACCCATGCTGGAACCAAAATGCTTGTCAAATGAATTCTTTCCAGGTCCCCATTCGTGAACATTGATCGTTCAAATGAAATGTTTGTGTTGAAACACTCGTCTAACGAATATTGATCAGTGCAAATAAAATTGCCACTTTCCGCATTCCATGGTGCGAAACCACTTTTTGACAATTCCATTTTCAATTCTACCCCTTGCAAAACTACCGGTTTCAAATTTGTCATCAACAGCCCATGATATTGAATATCCACATGCGGTTTTGCTTGAATTTGCGAAATCAAAGCAGGTGATGAATAGTTCGGCAATCCTGCTCGAATAGAAGCCGCACTTGGAATATAGCATTGTGGAGGCGTGAAAGGCGCAAACACCGGTGAAGGACTTTGAGCTGTTGACACTGAAACAACAAAAAAAACACAACATTTTTAAATATACAAAAAACACAAAATGAAAAACAATCACGCGGAAAACAAAAACACACCTGCAACGATTGAATTGTCTGATTGATGCGAAATTGTATTTCCAGAAACTGAATGAACATCAACAGTTCTTGAATTGGAACCGATTGGAGCTTGAAGCAAAACCTTTTCTTCGGCTTCCATCGTCAAGCCGCAACTGAAAAATCAGTACTGCTCTCGAGTCCAACTATCATTTGACCCTTTTTTGATTTAGTCATGCATAACAAAAATACATTACAGGGTTTCCCACAAACCTTTTTTTCGTTTCATTCTGCTGTTTCGCGATCCTGTGGAACATGCAATGTACTTTCCAGATGTGTTTTCATCAAACACAAACACGCTTTCAGTTGATTTGTTGATTCAATTCCGAGTCCGAGTTCAAATTCACCTTTGCTTCGACGCACACAGTCCATGATATGCTGCGTTTGATCCTTGTCACATTTGATATCATCCCAATTTGAAACATGTTTCTGCCATCTTGCAGGTGTGACATGTCCGCAAAGTCCCAACCAAGTATCATACAATTCACAAATTGTTGCAAGAATGCTCCGACGCACCTTGGTTCGATTTTGAGTGTCAGAAATTCGCAATCCGATATAATTTTCAATCGATGTCAGAATTTCATTTGTCAATCGCAACATGTGTCTCAAATTAATTTGCGACAAACGTGACACATCATAAAAGCGCTTTGGAAGAAGCTCAGCCATTGTTGAATACGTTTATCTGCTTTTGAAAAAACAAACCGTGGCAACGTTTCAAGGAACAAAGACGGATTCATTTCTAGGATATACAATACAACCCGTTTTTTACCATAAGCTTATAACGAATATCTTTTACATACATTAGACGTCAGAACTGTTTCTCATTTGAAAACGTTCGGGTTTTTGTTAGAAACATGCAGCACATCAAACGATTTTATGAAACCTGTGATGGGAATCAGCAAAAATGATATAAATGTGACAAACATAACGACATGTTTTGAAAAATGATCTCAAATCATTTTCATGGCAGCCATGACCGCCAGGTAACCAAACTATCTTCAAACGTAATTCAAATATCTTTTATGAACGTGACACGTTGAAATTTCAAAATACCTACCGCAAACCTTATAATTTCTCGGCCGCCCTGTAATGTTCCCTCACAATTCGCGAAGACATATCATCCAACAAAGAACGCTTTCTATCTTTGTTTTATGAACCATATTACCGACATACCGTAAAACAACCCTGATTTTTCAGCATTTCGTTAAAATCATTTTTTACCGGTATTCAAACTGCCCTCATTTCCCGATACATACCAAAGGTTTTGTAACGTCACATTTTCAGCTTTTTTATCAGAGCGACAGAGCTGACATCTAGAAATCATTTTCTCAAACACATGTTTGACATTT
>JGI24766J26685_10000656_pt1 | contig 9909 bp, 7 predicted proteins | sample SanBayMetagenome_FD_26685 | JGI IMG/M metagenome (IMG submission 26685)
AAACAGCCGCAATCCATTTTTCATTTTTTCCGGCATCGGGTTTTGATTCTTCTATTTTTAAGAGATAGCAATTGTCAATTGATGTTGTTTTTTTCTTTAGATCAGATAACAAACTCGAAGTGATAGATCCCCATGTGATAACATAAACAACAATCACGAAAGATAAGAGCATGCTGATTTTCCACATCCACTCGATTTTCAGCAATTTGATCAGTATAAAGATGGTGATGCATACAGCATGTATGGTTATGATGTGATTAAAATGTATGCTGTATGATTGTTCTATCAGAATTCCGAGAAATAATCCAAAAAACAATCTTAGAAATGGGAGTTCTTTGCAAATATTATTTCTGATCCGCACCATGCGAACCTACATGCTCATTCCTGTCGGACAAGGTGAGATTATACCGTTGATCTGATGCTTTCAACAAAAAAATCTGGTGGAAATGCTAGAAATCCAGTCCCAACGCAAAATACCAATAAGGCCGGCCACTGAATAAATTGCCCATGGGCCATCCTGCATCAACCCTCAAAAAGTAACCCAGCAAGGTGCTTCTGGCGCCAAAGCCATAGCCTCCTACAAAAGGACCGATGCCACCGGTTTTGATGTTGACCTGCACGTTGGTGCCGTCGCCATATACATTAATGGGGCGTTGGATGTTATCAAATTTTCCATTCCATGCAGTTCCAAGGTCAACAAATTGCAAGAGTTGTAGATTCCTGAGAAATGCATTGTTGATGGGACGGTTCAAGAGGGTGGTGAAAATAGGGAACCTGAATTCGGAGTTGAATACGATGTTGTTGTTTCCGTTGGCAATATTTTGTCTGTGCCCTCTGAGATTCAAAGCGAGTGTCTGAAATGCATAATCCAAGTCTGGATCAGGACGGATATTCTGATTAAACTTGGGATTCAACCAGCCTTCTACGCCCCCTAAATAATAAATCAATTTCTGTGTGCCCCACGAAAAATCGGCTGCAGCCCTGAATGCCCAGATAAAATTTCGGTAAATAGGGTAGTAATAACGCAGGTCTGTTCCAAGATTGATCATGTATTTTCCTGTTTTGTCGGCACTCACCATGCGCGTATTGACATCACCATAAATCTTGTAACGGAGGCCGTTCCATATATTCAGGGTAGGGTTCAACGTGTTGTCATGAACATATTCCAACTTGACCAGTGCATACTTCAACACGGTATCTGACATTGTCAGGGAAGGATAGTAATTGCCATCAGAAAGAATGGTGACCCGATCGGTTCGATAGCCTAGCATGGCCCTGATGCTTTTGACCTCATTCAATGGATAACTGACATTCAGTTGATAAAGATTCGAAGACAACTTGTTGTCCAGTTGAGACTTGATGTCTGTAGCAGGATAAATTGGAAAATATTGTTGATTGCTCCTGTAGTAGGTGAGCCCCCAGTCGTATCTTCTTTTCAGGTTTTGATAAGATGCCAAGTAATCGTTGTCTTTCAAATTGGTTGCAAGTCTGAATCCACCAATAAATTTTTTGTCCTCCATGAGATCTGAAATGCCCATTCTCAATATGCCGTTCAAATTGTTGGCATTTGAAAGATAAATAGGCCCTGCACCACCGGCAAATGGCTGAAAGCGGTTTACCAATACAGAATTATTGAAACCGGAAACCAAATAGTCAGACCCAAATTTCAACTTATAGTCAAATTGTTTTGCATTTTTGAGATAATCCACACGGGCAGAAGCGATCGCTTCATCATCTATTGGTTTAACTGCACTGCTCTGGTTTTCTTCTGCAAACTCGGTTTGAAAAAGGGATACTTTTCTATTGTCCTCACTCTTTTTTTCTTGAATAGTTTTTTGTTGCAGGATGATATTTTGCAGTTTCCGCTCATCATCCATTAGTTTTTTGATGTAAACTGTTGGACGTGCATTTATATTTCTTCTCAGCAAAACGGCATCGTTCACTTTAAGCTTGTACAAGAATTTCATATCCCCTTCCTGCCTTACTTCGCTTACAAGGTTATTGTCGCCTGCTCCTCTGCTTTCCTGAAGACTGCTTTCGTAATTTGTCAGCGGAAATACGTAGGTGCTGTCGTTGGAAATGGATATATATCCGATTGAATCTGGTACAGATTTTTTGAATGCTCTCAGTGTTGAATCAAGTTCTTTGGAAGGAGGGTTCCTTAAATATTCATCACCCACTTTGTAGATGGTGTCTAAGCCTTCTTTTTTTGTGGAGAAAAAGCCGGCATACCTGTTGCCAATTCCATTTGCATCGCTTACAAATGTAAAATGATTGACATTGTATTGGAGGGGAAATCTGGCTTGCCCGTATTTCTGATTGGTGAGTTGGGTAATTTGACGGAATTCGCTTTTCGTCCAGTTGTCAACCAAAAAAACGTTGAAGCTGTTTCTGGATGCAATTGCTGTATCTGCTCTCACTGCTTTTGCCGTTGGACGGTTGGATGAGAAGATGATTCCGGTTTTATTGGGGAATGCTACAAAAGAAGCATCCAAGTCATCGTATACATCATTCGTGATCTGTTCAACAGTTTGCTCAGCAATTTTATACACGAAAATATCTGATTGTCCATTTTTGACAGCACTCAATACCAGGGTATTGTTATCGAGCATGAATTTTGCATCCTGTATGATCTGGAAATCTTCAACAACTTGTTTGACTGCCTTNTACCTGCTCACGGCATCATAAACAAATAATTTTATTTTACCTTCCTCGTTATAAATGACCGATAAGCGTGAGCCTTTGGAATCCCATGCGAGAAGGGGATAGTGCGGATTCAATTCATCCTGATAATTGAGAATGCCCGCTTTGAGCAAGATTTTTCTTTTTTCTGACANGTCTTCAAAAATCACTTTGTAGATACCCTTTTTGTATTCCACCATGGCATAGGTGTTGTTTCTGGCGATCGGATTTGCCTGAAAACGATAAAAATCCTGCCTGGCTTTTACAGTTTCAATGGCAACCACATTTCCACGTGGCTGATTTCTTCTTCCTTTTAAATCAGAGAGGTATTTGTCTGATTCCTTCTCCATGAATTCTTTCAGCAGGTCTTTGAATCTTTTCTTTGTGACTTTCAGACTAGCGGTGTTCAAGCTTTTATAAATTCTGGATAAGTAAAGAAAATAGGTAACACTTTCTTTTTTGTATTGGTCTGCAATAAACTTCCAAAATGCATGTCCTGAAAAGATAGGATCTCTGAATGCAAACTGATAAAACGTTTTGTATTTGCCGGATAGCAAGGCTGATTTTAATTTATCATCCAACGCCGGACTCCATTCTTCACCCACATAGGAGATATATCCATCTGTCAACCATTTGGGCAGATCCAGCAAGGCTTGGTTGCCGGCAAATTCACCCAAATCGTCCCCAAACAAGAGATTTTCCACCAGTACTTTGGCAATGCCTTGGCGAATGCTNATTCTNAGGTGATTCAGGTTGCCATCGTAAAANAGAATGATTTTATTATTNACCAGCTTTGTTACCCCACCTGTATTCTGCCAGTCAATGCCGAGCCCAATGTTGGACTGTCGATAATCCGTAAAGCTATTGTAAATGGCAATGTTTGCTCTTCTTTGCAATCCATATTCTATGAATTCTTCGATATTATTCAATTCTTCCTCTGCAACCTGTGCAGTGAATTTTGCCAATTGATTGCCGCCCTCGTAATAATAGGTATTGAAATTTCTGGTTTGGTAGTAGGTCCAGTTGATTTTTTTATACTGTACCCTGTTTCTTCCGTACTCAACATTGCTTACCTGCGCATTGGCAAAAAAACATGAAAACAACAACAACGGTAAAAAGAGTCTTGCTAGGCGCATGATGATTGAATTCAAATGATTGGGTACCTTCGCACGGGTATACAAAATAACACATTTAGGCCAGAAATAATCCCTATGTTAAACGTTAAAATTTTTCAATTTAATCCGCTTCAGGAAAATACATATTTGATTTTCAATGAGCAGCTTCAATGTATCATCATCGACCCTGGTTGTTATACCGATCAGGAGAGGGAAATCATCACCCAATTTATCAAAACCAAAGGGCTCAATCCCTTCCTTCTTGTAAATACACACTGTCATTTGGACCATGTTTTTGGCAATAAGTTTATCCATGATCAGTACGGATTGGAATTGCATATTCACCAAGGTGAGCAGAAAGTGCTGGAGATGGCTCCAACCAGCGGATTGATGTGGAATTTGCCTTTTGATAATTATGAAGGCAAGCTTCATTTTTTGGATGAATCATTGCCTCTTCAAGTAGGCAATGATCAATTGGAGATTATTTTTACACCTGGTCATTCACCTGCGAGTATAAGTTTTTATTCCAAGGAAAATGATCTGTTGATCTCAGGGGATGTATTGTTCAGAGAAAGTGTCGGAAGGACAGATTTGCCAGGTGGGAATCCCGATCTATTGGCAGAAAGCATCCGAACCAAGTTATATGTATTGCCAGATGAAACAATGGTCTATCCCGGACATGGTATTCCAACTACAATTGGACATGAGAAAAAACACAATCCTTATGTAAGCGTATAGCGCTTATTTTTCAGCGTATATTTTATTCAGATAGGGAATCTTTTTGAATTCTTCTTTTTCTGTTCTTAAGATGATGACCACAAAACAAAGCAGCAATCCAATACCGAAAAGATGCACATTCATCAAATCAGTTGATTGACTTCTCATTACATGGTGCAAGAGGTAGAACAGGTATGCAAGTACCAAATAACCCAAACTCTTTTTCCACTGATATGGTACGGGATAATATTTATTTCCCAGCCAGAAGCTGATGATCATCATCATGCCATAACAAGCGAGATTGGCAATGGCGGATGCAAAGTATCCCATGGATGGAATGAACAAATAGTTTACCGCAATGGTGATGGCAGCGCCGATGATGGTGATGATTGCACCCATCATGTTTTTATTGGTGAGCTTGTACCAGATAGATAGGTTGTAATAAATGCCCAGAAAAATCTTTGAAACCATCAACAGAGGTACGATGAAGAGCCCCTCTGCATATCCCGGATTCTTATGTACTCCCATAAAATATTTCCAAATATCGAGAAAGAGTACGACCGCTAGAAAGCAGCAGCAGCATGCGATCACAAATAGATTCATGATTCTTGCATACGTAATTTTAGCATCCTCTTTGGAGGATGTTTTAAAGAAGAATGGTTCAGCACCCATTCTGAATGTCTGGATGAAAATTACAATCAATATTGCCAATTTGTTGTTAGCGCTGTAAATGCCATTGGCTGCCTTTGCTGCTTCTACCGTTCCATCAAATCTTTGTACGATCATCAAGCGATCGATTGTTTCATTGATCATACCACCAAAACCAACGATGATCAACGGACTGGAATAAATAAAAATATCTTTAATAAGTTGGGTGTCAATTTTAAATTGAAAAGTCCTGAATTCTTTTTGCAACAGCAAAATGGTTAATCCACTTGCCATCAGCTGGGCAACAAACACGTATCCAATACCAATAGAGGGATTGTAGCAATTTGCCCAGATATTTTTTTGGCCGTTTTCAAATGCCGGCTTGCAGATTTGTAAGAAAAATACAACCAGTAAAACGTTGATCAAAATATTGGTGATTTTGATCACTGCAAACTTTTGGGGTCTTCCCTCATGCCTGAGTTTTGAAAAAGGCAAAACAGCCAATGTATCCAGCGCAACAATTCCAATAACAAACACGATGTACTCTTTGTGTCCGTTTAACTGCAGATAAGCAGCAATGGAATCAGCCGACAAAATCAACAAAGCTGAAAAAATCAGGGTGGTGAGCAGCAGGCTAGAAAATGCATTGTTGAAGACTTTTTTCTCATCTTCCAATTGGATGAAACGGAAATAGGATGTCTCCATTCCGTAGGTGTAAATGATGTTTAGAAATGCGGCAATTGCGAACAACAGNGAGATGTCTCCAAATGCGGCAGGAGCATAAATGCTGGTCAGCAGCGGTGTTAGCAGATAATTGATAAATCTCCCAATGATATTACTCAGGCCGTACCAGGCAGTTTGATTTGCAAGTTGTTTGATGCCAGACAATGGGGTGAACTTTTGTCAAATGTAAGACCATTGAATGAATCATCATTGCCTTGATGCAATATCAACATGTATCAAGGCAATTTGATAACTTCATCTGTAAAATACTTCTCATGCGAGTAGTTATTCAGCGCGTAGCACATGCCCAGGTGGAAGTTGACCAAGCAGTGGTGGGTGCCATTGGTGCTGGATTGCTGGTTTTGGCAGGGGTGGAGGATGCAGACCAAATGGAAGATGTTGAATGGCTGACAGGCAAGATCATCAACCTCCGAATTTTCAATGACGAGGCNGGGGTGATGAATTTATCCGTAAAGGATATCAACGGAGCAATTTTGGTCATCAGTCAATTTACCCTGCACGCATCTACCAAAAAAGGCAATCGTCCTTCGTATATCAAGGCCTCAAAGCCAGGTCATGCAGTTCCTATTTATGAGGCTTTTAAAAATAGACTCAGCGAGGAACTGGGGAAAAAAGTGGAAGCTGGAATTTTTGGAGCGGATATGAAAGTGAGCCTCTTAAACGACGGCCCCGTTACCATAACAATGGATACAAAAAACAAAGAATAATGACAATTCAGGAAACGCAAAAAAAGGTCGATGCATGGATCAAGACTGTAGGCGTCAGGTATTTCAGTGAACTAACCAATATGGCAATTTTGACCGAAGAGGTCGGGGAACTTGCCAGGATCATGGCCAGAAAATATGGTGACCAGTCGTTCAAAAAAGAAGAATCTGCTGATGGTTTGGCAGATGAAATGGCAGATGTGATGTGGGTATTGATCTGTCTGGCCAATCAGACCGGCATTGATCTGGAAGATGCATTGAATAAAAATTTTGAAAAGAAAAATGCACGCGATGCGAACCGGCATCTACAAAACGAAAAACTAAAAGGCTAATGCTTACCTTTGCGGCCTATGATAGTCAATGATCAGAACAAATTTCAGGCAATCATATCTCATGCAAAAGAGTATGGTTTTGTATTTCAATCAAGTGAGATTTACGATGGTCTAAGTGCTGTATATGACTATGGACCTTGGGGAAGTGAATTGAAAAAAAATATCCGCGAGTCATGGTGGAATGCCATGACGCGGATGCATGACAACATTGTTGGTATTGATGCGGCCATTTTCATGCATCCCACCACCTGGAAGGCCTCTGGGCATGTCGATAATTTCAGCGATCCAATGGTTGACAACAAGGATTCCAAAAAAAGATACAGGGTTGATCATTTGTTGGAAGCCGCTGCCGATGAATGGGCAAAAGCCGGTAAAGAAAAAGAAGCCGAACAATTGTTGGCCGATATGGATGCATTGCTTGCATCAAATGATTTTGCGGGATTAAAACAGCTCATTGAAACCAATAATATAAAGTGCAGCGTCAGTGGAACAAACAATTGGACAGATGTACGTCAGTTCAATCTGATGTTCTCAACTCAGCTGGGATCCGTATCTGATGAAGCCAGTGAAATCTATTTGAGACCCGAAACGGCACAGGGGATTTTTGTCAATTTTCTCAACGTGCAGAAGACGGCACGCATGAAAATTCCTTTTGGAATTGCACAAGTTGGAAAGGCTTTCAGAAATGAGATTGTCGCCAGACAATTCATCTTCCGCATGAGAGAGTTTGAACAAATGGAAATGCAGTTTTTTATTCGTCCCGGAACCCAAAAAGAATGGTATGCTTACTGGAAAGAGGAGAGAATGAAATGGCATGAATCATTTGGTATTCCATCCTCCAATTATCGTTTTCATGATCATGTGAAGCTCGCCCATTATGCAGATGCTGCAGTAGATATTGAATATGCTTTCCCCATTGGATGGAAAGAAGTGGAAGGCATCCACAGCAGAACTGACTTTGATTTGAAAAATCATCAGCAGTTCAGCGGAAAGAAATTGCAATATTTCGATACCGAAATCAATCAGCATTATATTCCATACGTTGTTGAAACATCCATTGGATTGGACCGCATGTTTTTGTTAACCCTTTGCCATGCCTATCAGGAAGAAAAGTGGCAGAAAGAGGATGGAACCGAGGACAGCAGGGTGGTTTTGAAAATTCCGGCAAAAGTTGCGCCAATCAAGTTGGCGGTTCTTCCCTTGCTTAAAAAAGAGGGACTCCCAGAAATCGCCAAAGAAATCATGGCAACCTGTAGAGAAGAGTTCTATTGTTTTTATGAAGAAAAAGACACCATTGGTAAACGATACAGGAGAATGGATGCTTTGGGTACACCTTTTTGTGTAACCGTTGATCACCAATCAAAGGAAGACAGTACAGTCACCATTCGATACAGAGACAGTATGCAACAGGAAAGAATACCGATGGCTGGCCTGGCCCAGTTCATCAAGCAGAAAATGATCTAAAAACAAAACCCGGCAATCGCCGGGTTTGATATTTATTGTTTGATGATTTTTCTAACTGTTTGGTATTTTCGGTCAGCGCTGGTAATGGTTATAACATATGTGCCAGCCGGAAGGTTTCCGAGGTTCATTGATCCGTTTTCATATCCAGTTTCTCTCTTCATCACTATGGCACCAGAAAGATTTGCAACTTGTACTGAAATTCTTTTCACTCCTAGCATGTTGCCGGTCTTGTAATTGATGGTATTGTTTGTAATGGTTGGATAAACATTGTTTATGAAAGTTGCACTGTTTCTAATGGGGTTGAATACAGCAGTTGTTGGATTGTTGTTGTTCAGCGAGGATGCCGAAATGGGACTGCCGAGCGAAGCAGTGAACATTCCATTTCCATGTGTGCCAACCACCATCGTATTGTCAGACCATCTGCTTGCAATTGAATTGACGACGGCCGTATTTAGCATTTCAGATGGTTTTCCAGATGTTCCAACTTCTCTGCTCCAGACAGTAGCTGATCCACTGACCTTGTTTGTACTGAACAATCCAATGGAGGTGCCCACATAATATTCAACACCTGTTGTTTTCACAATGATCTCACATGCCCTGACAGATGGGATATCAAGATTGCCTTCAATCATTTCCCATGTAGGTGATGGAGCCGTCGCATTGCCTGTCCAGAAGATACTGTTGGCGCCATAATTTGAAACAACTGCAATGGCTGTATCCTGGTTTCTCGGATTTACAGCAATATCTCTTATAAGTGGACAAACACCATTCACGCAGGCTGACATCCCGTTGGGTGATATGTCAATGGGTGCCGTGCTTTCAGGTCCCTGTGGATCTTTGAGTCTGTATATTTTACCTGCACTTGTTCCAATGAAGAGGTGGCTGTTGGTTGAATAAGGACCTCTGGTGGTTTCAAGTGCATAAATGTCGCCGGATACTGATGGTGCAACTCCTGACATCAAGGTCCAGTTATCTGCTGCTACAGTAGTTGAACTATTGGTTCTATATATTGAATCATCTGTAGCATAGTACAAATAATCCGTATTGTCAGGATCCAGGTGGAAATAAGTCACAAACAGCCCCTCGCCGGTATTGGCTGGTTTTATTTTCGTGTATATGCTGTTTGAGTTGTTGAAATCAAACAACCTCATCCTGTAAAACTGTCCCAGTTGTGCTGCACAAAAAAGATATTGCTGATTGGATGCATTCTTTTTTGTCATCCCCACTTGACAACCATCGCCACCTAAAAGGATGTAATGATCATTGCTGTCTGGAAGTGCTGCGCCGAGAATATTGGTTCTATCTCTAAGTGTTGTTGAATTGTCCTGTGCGCCTCCAACAAAAGTTTTGCTCCCATTGGTTGGGTCGATGCCAACGTGGTAGTATTGGAGTGTTTGGTACTGGCTTGCACTCAAGGACCATACTGGTTTGGCAAGGGGCATATCATCCACGAGTCCTATGCCACCATCGGATGCGATCAACACCCTGTTGGGATTTGTTGGG